>Ga0070734_10001101_pt1 | contig 42897 bp, 29 predicted proteins | sample Coa_R1_8_FD_66444 | JGI IMG/M metagenome (GOLD analysis project Ga0070734, IMG submission 66444) | Surface soil microbial communities from Centralia Pennsylvania, which are recovering from an underground coalmine fire - Coalmine... | ecosystem: Environmental > Terrestrial > Soil > Unclassified ...
TCGCCGCCGAAATCGGAGTGGCCGGGCGTGTCGACGATGTTGATTTTGACGTCGTGGAAAAAGAGAGCGGTGTTTTTGGCGAGAATGGTGATGCCGCGCTCGCGCTCGAGGTCGTTGGAATCCATGACGCGCTCGACGAGTTCCTGATTGGCGCGAAAGATGCCAGACTGGCGAAGCATGGCGTCGACAAGAGTGGTTTTGCCGTGGTCGACGTGGGCGATGATAGCGATATTGCGGATTTGCTGACTCATAAGTCTTTTATTTGCCTATAGATACAAAAATAGCTGCTGAAAACAACCAGCAGCCAGGAATTCTTCTCCGACAACGATGTTCGGTGACTTCCGAAGGTGCGGCCGTGCAGGGAATAGTTTACCAGACAGGCTGGCTACAGCCAATGGGAATGCATGGCGAGCTTTGCCGAGCTATCGGCGCTGGTAGTAACGTAACGCCGGAACCGACTAGGGCCAGTTTGGATAGTTGGGGGCGTCAAATATCACGACCACTCTCTCGCCTGGTGTGCTCTTTAGCGTAATGTCGACGAGTGTTGTCGTATTCGCTTCGAAGAAATCGATGGTGTGCCCGTGAAAGTCGCCCAGCGGAGTCGAAACATCGATGTAGCGAATTTTGTCGGTCTCATAGGTGAGGTTGCGAGTTCTGCCGATGGCGTCCAGATTCATCCCGATATAGCATTCGGGGTTTTTCTTTTGCATCATCGCGCGCAACTCCTTCAGCGCATCCAGATCGATGAAGAACGTGCGATAGCTCGCGTCCACGGTGTGAACCTGGACGTGCGCAATCACGTGATCTTGCAGAAAATTCGTCTCGTCTTTATAAACATTTAGCTGGTCGAGGTTTCCTTCATTGCCTTCGCCCCAGGTGCTCGTTCGAATGGAGCGATCCACGACGTGAAAATCCAGACGGTAATCCAGTACGGCGTTTCCCATCTGATCCTTCACGCGAAAAACGATTTGCTGGAAGGAGTGGACGCCGTGCTCCGCGTTGACCGTATCCGCGACTTGCTTTGTTTCGTTGTCAAACGCGGTCCGCAAGGACTCGTAATCCTGTTGACCGTTGATCGCGAGGCAGCGGGAAATCAAGGCGGCCATGTCGGGACTTACCGCGCCATTTTCGGATGCGATCGTTGCGTGATTCCTACCATTTACGAGGCGAAAAGCAAATGGCGTATTTTTCTGAATCACGACGGAAGTCGTGGAATGAGCGGGGTCGCTGACAAATTGCGATTGGATCAGGATGCTGTTCAAAGAAGCCGCACTGGCGCGCACGGTTCCGTCCGAACCGTTTTCGTTAGCGCCGCTGGCGACGAAACCTTTCAGCGCTCCAAACGTGTCCGTTCCGGAAAACACAAATACAAACGGGCCATTGTCCGGACTGACCGGATAAAACTTCGCTTCTGAAAACAGATCGTCGGCCGCAATTTTCCAGAGTGCGGGGCTGCCTAGCTCGAGCCCTTCGACAATGAGCTTTCCAGTTTCGAATCCATGGGCGAGTCCGCCCATGAAGATTTTCGCAAGCGCGCTTTCGCCCTGTTGCGCCAGGCGAGATCCGAAATTGGCGGGCGCGAGCATGATGAGCCGCTTGAGGGGGCACTTCGATAAATCGCCGCCGCAAATGTCCATCAAGTAATAGTGGAGCCAGTGGCGAATGGCGGGCCCTCCGGTTGAATGAACGATGGCGTCCCAGGAGAAAGGATCGAGGGAAATTTTCCCGGCAGTCACGAGATCTTGAAGGCGCTCGTGCATTCCCACCGCCACGTCGTCAAATGTGACGTGGTCCTCCATCGAGTCGTACTGGCCAAAATAGACGCTCTCCGTGGCGTAGCCCTGTGTCGTGAGCCAGGACTGAATCGGCACAAAACTCTTATAGCTGGCGCTCCAGCCATGCACGAGAAGAATCGGATTTCGCTGACCATTGGCCATGGGTCCTCCAAGAAATGGGAAATCGAGTCACAACGGACTGCCAGGAGAGTAGCGAGACTATAATACTGTGAGCGGTACGTATGCAATAGATTAAGGGAATTGGAACGGTAGCTATCTCGGGCGAGGGAGCGTGGGAATCGTAACTGTAAAATTCCTGCGGACGGAAAAATCGGGGCGAAGTGGTTGTGGTATCCTCGCCGTGTTTTGAACTGTTCTGGCGAAAACTGAATCGCCACGCTGCGAAGGGAGATTCATGCGATTGCTCCGCCGTATGCCGTACTTGGTGGGATGTGTTGTCGTGTCATTGTGGAACGTTGCTCCGGCGCCGGCGGCGCAAGAGGTGAAGCGGCCGGATTTGGCGGCGCTGTTTGACAAGCGCGAAGTGATGATACCGGCACGCGATGGAGTGAAGCTGCACACGGAGATTTACACGCCGAAGAATGCGAAGGAGCCGCTGCCATTTTTGTTTGAGAGGACGCCGTACGGAATTTCGGCGCCGAACAATGGGATGAGCTATTCGCTCTACCGGTATCAGAACCTGTTCGCGGATGGATACATTTTCGTGTTTCAAGATATTCGCGGACGCTACGGATCGGAGGGGAAGTTTGAGATGTTGCACACCTCGCCGGATGCAGGCGACGCGAAGGGCGTGACGGAAAGTACGGACACGTACGACACGATTGAGTGGCTGATCAAGAATGTGCCGAACAACAACGGGCGCGTGGGAATGAACGGGATTTCGTATCCGGGATATCTGGTGACGATGGGGATGGTGAATCCGCATCCGGCGCTGAAAGCGGTGTCGGAGCAGGCGTGCATGGGCGATACGTGGCTGGGAGACGATTTTTTTCATAACGGCGCGTTCCGGTTGAGTTATGGATTTGAGTACACGGCGTTGCTGGAAACTTCGAATGAGAATTTCAGTTTTCACTTCGATAGTTTCGATGTGTACGACTTTTATTTGCGGCTGGGAGCGCTTTCGAATGCGAACGCGAGATATTTTCACGGAAAGATTCCGACGTGGAACGATTTTGTGGCGCACGCGAGCTATGACGAATTCTGGAAGCGGCATGCAGTGGCAGCGACGTTGCATGAGCCGACAGTGCCGAATTTGAATGTGGCGGGATGGTGGGATCAGGAAGATATGTTCGGGCCGCTGATGACGTATGCGCGGCTGGAGAAATCGGACAAGAAGAATTACAACTTTTTGGTAGCGGGGCCGTGGAATCACGGCGGATGGGCGCATGGGCCGGGAAAATCGCTGGGGGAGATTCCGTTTCACAACGATACGGGTGTTTATTTCCGGGAGAAAATTGAAGCGCCGTGGTTTGCGTACTGGTTGCACGACAAAGGCACGATGCCGGTGAAGGAAGCGACTCTCTTCCAGACGGGAAGCGATACGTGGACTTCGTTTGATTCGTGGCCGCCGCGCGAGGCGAAGAAGAAGAATCTGTACTTTCATGCGGACGGAAAATTGTCGTTTGATGCGCCGAAAGAGGCGGCAGACGCGGCGGATAGTTACGTGAGCGATCCGGCGCATCCGGTACCGTATCGCCACCGGCCGGTGGACGCGACGTATCCGGACGATCATCCGGGAAGCTGGTACACGTGGCTGGTGCAGGATCAGCGTTTTGTGGACAACCGAGCGGACGTGCTGACGTGGAAAACGGAGCCGTTGACGGAAGACGTGACGGTGGCGGGCGATGTGACGGCGAAGCTGTTTGCGGCGACGACGGGAACGGATGCGGATTGGATTGTGAAGCTGATTGATGTGTATCCGGAGAAGGTGGAAGAGGACTGGAAACTGAATGGGTTCGAATTGATGATCGCGGACGAAATTTTCCGCGGGCGGTACCGCAATTCTTATGAGAAGCCGGAAGCGATTGCGCCGAATCAAGTGACGGCGTTCAAGATAGATCTGCACAGCGCGAATCATGTGTTCAAGAAGGGGCACCGCATCATGGTGCAGGTGCAAAGCACGTGGTTCCCGCTCTACGACCGGAATCCGCAGAAATTTGTGGCGAACATTTTTGAAGCGAAGGATGCGGATTACCAGAAGGCGACGGAAACGATTTACCGGACGACGAAATATCCATCGAGCGTTGAGGTAGATGTTCTGCCATGAGGCAAGGATCAAAACTGCAAGACTATTTCTTGCGGATGTAGGTAAAGTCGTACTCGACAGACCAAGTTTTGCCGCCATCGGTGGAACCCTGGCTGAACTGGCGGACTTTGTCCGGGCCGAGCGGGATAAATTGGAGATGGCGCTTGAGTTTTGTGCCGTCGGGCTGCGGCAGTTCGTCGGTGTAGTAGTCCATGACGCCATCCTTGTTTAGATTGCCGTAGAAGAAGATATTCCCGCCGACGTTGTCCACCCAGAACTGCTCCCAGCGTTTCAGCGCTGAGTTGTAGATGTTGTAGCTCTTGCCGGAGTAGGGGTTGCCGTTGCTTTGCCAGTTTTCGAGGATCACGCAATCAGCGAGAGTTTTTTCGATACGGCTTTGGCCGGCGGGAACTGCGCCGTTGGTGGTTTCGACGTTCCACTCTCCCACCCAAAAATCGAACTGGCGATTCTCTGCAGTGTAGGCGCAAGGCATTAGATTGCGATTCGCTTGCTCGATGAGTTTTGCAAAGCGTGCGTCGGAGCGCAGCGCTTCTAAATGGGGATCGGATGCGAGCTGCTCGGGCTTGTTGTAACCCGCTTGCATCGCCTTGTCGAGATGTTCGAACGCTTTGTCTAATTCTTTTTTCTGTCCGAAGACCGTGGCAATCGAATACTCCACGTAAGGCGGAGGCGCTCCCGCGGCGAGGGCTTTCTGATAGACGGCAAGCGCCCGCTCGAGTTCACCGAGTTCCTGCAGCGAACTGCCAAGGCGAAACCAGAGGCGTGGAGTTTCGGGATGGGCTTGTGCCAGTTTTTCGTAGAGTGCGGCGGATCTGACCCAGTCCTTCGTGTCGTAGGCGGCGCCCGCTTCCGCGGAAAGAGTTGCATCCGCGGGCGATTGCTTTGCACTGACGCCGTTGGAGAGATAGAGCAAAGAACAAAGACAGCAGGCCAATATGACTCGGAGAATTTTCATGAACAAACTCCGTTCGAGGATTTAACTCTATGAAGGTCTTAGACGTGGGCGGCGAGAAACGGCGGGGATAAAAAGAACGGGGAAAGCTCCGAAGAGCCCTCCCCATTTTTGTTGATTGGACTACCGGCGCGAGTTCAGTTTAGAAAATCAGCTTCAGACCGAACTCGACGTTGCGGCTGCCACCGTCGAAGTCGAACTTGTTCAAGAACGCCGAGCCGGAATTGACGAAGATGTAGCTGGAGTTCAAGGGATTGGTGTTGTTGTTCTGGTCGATCGTGCCATTGTTGGTCGGCAGACCAATGCTGAAGTTACGATGGTTGAAGGTGTTGTAGGTCTCGGCCCGGAACTGGATGGAGTAGCGCTCCGTGATCTTGGTGGTCTTGAAGATACTCATGTTCCAGATGTTGATACCGGGCGTGTTGATGGTGTTGCGGCCGACGTTGGCGATGGTGCCGACTTCGGCCTGGACGTAGCGGGCCGTGGGATCGATTGCGACATAGCCAACGATGTTTGAATCGTCGCCGCTGCCGCATTTCGTTGGATCAGAAAGAATGGTGGTGGCGCCGCCAGCTCCGGCGTTGCAAACAAAGTTGACGCCTGTGCCAGTCCGTCCGGAACCGTTTGGATTGAGGATGGTGCGGTCGCCTGCGACGTCTCCGTTGGCGTTCGCGTCCGAACCCGAAAGGGCTGTAACCGGTTGGCCGCTTTCGAGCAAGTACGTGCCATTCCACTCCCAGCCGTGAACCAAAGTCTTGACGAAGCCGTTGCTGGTGCTGATATTCGGCAGATCGTAGACCCAAGTCATGGCGAACTTGTGAGTGAGGTCAAGCGCAGAACGCCCCTTTTCAGCCGCGAAGTCGAAACCATCCTGAGCGCGGCGTGGGTTGACGCGGCTGCTGAAGAGTTCGTTTGTCGCGTTGTCAATGTTCTTGGAGAAGGTGTAGTTCGTGCGGAAGTACAGTCCTTTGGCAAACCGGCGTTGGAAGTCCACAGACACACCGTGATAAGTGTTCCAACCAACCGGTGGGAACGTGGTGACGCTGCCGAAGAAATTGTCCACCGACAGAGGTTGCGGATTGAAATTGTCGAAACTGGCCAAGGTGTTGGCAGGTGCAGCAATCGTTGCCGGCACGGACGCTGCGCTGAAGAATGTAGGCAACGGGGTCAACGGACCGCCAGGAAGATTTGGATCAAACGCGGACTGAGAGTTCAGGCGCATTTGAACCGGCAATTCCAAGCCGCGCGTTCCGACGTAGCGGATTTCGATGCTCGAATTGCGGAACAATTCGTGTTGAATTCCGAGCGACCATGTCATGACTTTTGGATCGACGACATCGGGAATCAAGCTCGACGTAGCCTGGCGTGCCTGGATCGTAGTCGTCGGAGGAACGTTGACCTGAAGAAGTCCGCCACCGGCAAGGAAACCCGGGCCTGGAGTTGGTTTGCCGTTTACGATAGGTCCAGAAGTGCACCACGCAGGCGCATTGGGAAGAGCGCAGGTTACAGAAGGCTTCTGCTCGGTCTGCAATTCCGGGGGCAGGCTATTGATGGCGAAGTTGTTGGGAACGACGTCATAAGCGATCTGGAATCCGCCACGGATTGCCCATTTGCCGTTGCCGAATGGGTCGTAGGCGAAGCCGACGTGCGGGCCAAAGTTATTCTTGTCCGACTTCGGCTTACGGAAGAAGAGACCGAGTGCCGGATCGTCTGCGATTGAGTTGAGCGCCTGGTCGCCTTCAGCTCGAGGCACGCCGTTGTATTCATAGCGCAAGCCGAGGTTCAGTGTGAGACGAGGAGTAACTTTCCAGTCGTCCTGAGCGAACCAGTAGACGGAATTGTAGTTGTCAGCAACGGTTCCGGAACCAGCGCCGCGAAGGGCACCGTTCAGACCGTTTGGAACGAGGTCATTGATGAAGCTGCTCAGGTCCTTGTAGTCCCATTCGCCGCGAGCACGCGGAAGATTGGACGTAGGGGCAATATATTTGCGGCCTTCGATGCCGAACTTAACCGTGTGTTTGCCACGGATGGTGGTGATGGCGTCCGACATTTGATAGACGTTTTGAACGTAACCCTGAGGCGCGAGGCTGAAGGGGCCAACGTTGCTGCCGAATTGATCGATTTCGACGTTGGGGAAGTTGGAGAATTGGGTCGGGACGGTGTCGTTCGGGCCATTTAGCCGCGAGACGGAAGCACGAAAATCATTGATCCAACGGGGACTGATGCTCCATGCGTCGGTGAACAGGCCTTTGCGAGCGTCATCCGTTTGCGCGCCGGTGAACTGAGCTTGCGGTTGAATGGGATTCACTTGTGGCAAACGGAGACGGTCATACAAGAAACGACCCCGCAGCTGGTGCTTTCCGATGTTAGCGTCGGCGTTCACAGTGAAATCGTGCTGATTGGAGTAGGAAGGGGCGACGGAGTTGAAGCTGCCCACATCGATGGCTTGTCCATTCACGCACGAAAAGGATGGCTTGTTGTCGAGGGGACCGGCGTTGCAGTGCGCGGCTCCGTTGGAAGTAGGAGCCAAAGGAAATTGGGCAAGGATGGCGCTGACAGCGGAGTCTGGATTCAAAGCTTGCAACTGCGCGAGTCCCGCCGAAGTTGGCATGACGACGGTCGCGCCGGCGGAGGCAAGACCTTCGTTCTGGAATTCGTATGCGCCATAAATGAAAATCTTATCGTGCTTAATTGGGCCGCCCATGCTGGCGCCAAAGCGGTTGTAGTCGAAGCGATTCTTGATATCCGGTTGACCTTGGTTGCCCTGCTTTTCCTGATTCGTTGCAGCGTTGAAGTCACGGTTGCGATTGAATTCCCAGGCGGCGCCGTGCCAGTTGTTTGTGCCGGACTTGGTGATGACGTTGAAAATGCCGCCGGCCGAATGGCCGTATTCCGCGCTGAATTGATTGGTCAGGAGCGAAAATTCCGCAATGGATTCTTGAATGACTGGTTGCACAGGACCGTTGACGTCGATGCGGTTGTCGTCGACGCCGTCAATATTGAAGCCATTAAAGCGGGGCCGTGTTCCGCCGACGGAGCCGCCGGAACCGAGGACGCCACCTTGTTGGGTAGTTGTGCCGGGAACGAAAACGGCAAATTCTTTGACGTCGCCGCCGAGTGTGTTGAGTGGAAGTTCGTTTACGACGCGGCCTTCAAAACTTGCGTTCAATTCAGAGGATTGTGTTTGCACTAGATCGGCGTTGGCTTCGACTTCGACAACAGCCGAGACAGAGCCGAGTTCAAGAGCGACCGTCGCTTCGGTGACCTGGTTGGAAGTGACGAGAATTCCTTTTTGTACAGCCTTCTTGAAACCGGTTTTCTCGACAGAGATGAAATAGCGGCCGACGAGCATGCTTGGGAAAACATAGGTGCCAGAGCTCGAAGTGCTGGTTTCTTGAACAACGCCGCTCTCTTCGTTGGTTACGGTGACTTTTGCGTCTTCGATACTGGCTTGGCTTCCGTCGGTAACGGTCACGCGAAGCGTGCCGTCCAGACGTTGAGCCGAAGCCTTGCCGGCGACAACGAATGCAATCGTCGCTGCCAGCAACAAATAACTCAATCTGCGCATTTTGCTTTCTCTCCTTGACGAATTCCCCTGTACGAAGCTGCGGGCAATGCGGTTTTGCGACCGCTGCCGCCCTGGACGAACGCAGCCGTACAAATTGGTTGGTGATGAAACGGCAGATTGGTTACCAGTAGGGACAATTTGTCCCTCAAATTCCCATTTCGCGAATCTAAGAGAGCAAGCCGCTCAAAGAGAGGGTGTTAGAGGCGGTAACCCGGCAGGGTTAAGAAACTGAATCTCTCCGGTGACAATAAATTGAGAAGAAAAAAGATGTCTTCCCGGTCAGTTTCTACAGTTTTGCGGACCGGCTCCAGTGTTTCGTAAGTGCGATTGTTTTCATTTCTTTAGAAGCGATTTACTTAGACGATTTTTCGGGAAACCACTAAACAATTTGGGAGTTATTGCGTCTATTCACATGGGTGTGGTGAATGTCTTCCAATCTTTCGCCAGTTGTGAGTCCTCGGATGGAATCAGGCAATAACGCGGAGCTTACCCAGACTCAGCGCTACATACGTTTTGGGTCGTTCCAGATCGACCAGCAACGGCAGCAGGTCTACCGCAACGGAGGCCGGCTGAAGCTGCAGGGTAAGGTGTATCAGGTGCTGATTGCGCTGATTGCGAAATCAGGGCAGGTGGTTACGCGCGAAGAATTGAAGCAGGCGCTGTGGCCGTCGGATACGCATGTAAATTTCGACGCGAATGTAAATACCACTGTAAATAAATTGCGGCAGATCCTTGGCGATTCGACGGAGAAGCCGGTTTATATCGAAACGATTCCGCGCAAAGGTTACAGTTTCCTGGTGGAGCCGGAATTTGCGACGCAGCCTTTCCCGGCGAGCGATGGCGTAGAAGCTACGAATGGCGTGCCGGAAACGGAAACGAAATTAAAGACCGAAGGGCTGGGCAAGAATTCCGATCGTTGGCTGACATTCGGGGTAATCGCGCTGATTCTGGCCGGCATTTTGTTGGGTGCGGGAATCGCGACCTTCTGGATTGCCCGTTTCGCGCCGAACGCGCGTCATCAAAAAACGGCGGAGATTTCCGCGCCCGCGTTCACTTTGACCTTCGCTGGAAGGTAATGCCGCTGGAGCGGCCGACTCCGAGAACAAATCCGGACACTTGCTGTTGCGGTCCGCGCGAGAAGCTGATCTTGAGTCCTTCTTCATCGGCGAGGAATTCGTCTTTGCCCACCGGCCGCAGTTCCCAATGTGTCGTGGATTGTAAAAACCCTCCTCCGGTACCGTTCTGAATCTTACTGAGAATCAGTTTTCCGTCGTGGATTGAGAGCGTGTAGGTGACGAAGAGCTCATCGCTCGAATATTCGCCGGAATATTGATGGAGATCTTTCGCGAGCACGGGCACAGTTTCCTTTTTCTTCGGCTCCCCACCGTCGGGAGATTCTTTGGGTTTTGCAGAAGAAAATTGCGACGCGAGAAAAATGTCGGCGACGAAAAACGCGCGGCTTTCCGGGTCCGCGTTGGCCAGATTGCAAAGACATGCCACGGAAAAATGCTGTTCGGGAAAGCGGAGCAACTGCGCGCGATAACCGCCCCAGGAACCGCCATGTTCCACGGCTTGAAGGCCGCGGTAGGGTTGCAGAAAAAGGCCGCGTGCGTAGTGAAGCTGCTTGCCATTGTTGAGTTTGCCGGGTTCCTGCAGCGCGGTGATGAGACTCTTTCCACCGACTGCGCCGGAATAGAAATTTTCGTCCCACTTGAGAAGATCCAGCACAGAAGTGTGGACGGCACCGTCGCCGGTCTGCTCAAAATAGGATACGTCGATAGAAAAGCCGGGAGCGGAAGGCTGCGGATCGTAGGCCAGGGCGCGGCCGGGAACGATGGAAGTGTGCTTGTCGCGATAGAGCGTCTGGTTCATTGTGAGGGGCTTGAAAATATTTTCGGCGGCGAACTCGGGAAGAGATTTGCCACTGACGCGCTTCACCACGACAGACAAAAGGAAAAATCCAGAGTTGCTGTAGAGCCATTCGGTGCCGGGTTCGAAATTGAGCGACTTCTGGCGTGCGATGACGGCGATGGCGTCTTCGTCGGTGGTGACGCTGTCAATATTCACGCCAGCGAGTTCGAAGAGTGCGAGGTAATCGCGAAGGCCGCTGGTGTGATTCAAGAGATGGAGCAGAGTGATTTTGTGGCCGTAATCGGGAAGCTCGGGAATAAATTTGTGAATGTCGTCGTTGACGGAGAGTTTGCCCTGCTGTTCGAGGAGCAGGATGCTGGCGGCGGTAAATTGTTTGGAAGTTGAGCCGATATCGAAAACGGTTCGGGGAGTTATCGGGACATCTTCCTCGATATTTGCGAGGCCGTAGCCTTTGGAGTAGATGGTTCTGCCATCGCGTGCAACAGCGAGCGCGCAGCCAGGCGAGCCGGGTTTTATAAGGTCGGCGAAGACGGCGTCGACTTGCTTCGCTTCGTTGGGTTCGTCCGCGGCGTACGCGCGGCATGGAATTGCTGTGGAAAGCAGTAGAAGCGTCACGCTGACAGCCAGGATTTCTTTGCGCATATCCATCGGCTCCCGAAGGAATCGCGGAGAGTCTAACTATATTTGGCGGCAGTGTCTCCGCAAAAAATCTCTGATACAGTGGCGCTATGTTGACTGCGATTACCCGTGCGGTGAGCCCAGCGTTGGCGGAGTGCGAGTTGAGCTTTATTCAACGTGTGCCGATCGATATGCGAATTGCACGCGAACAACACCATGCGTATGAGAAGGCGCTGGAAGCCCTCGGCGCAAAGGTGATTTCGTTGCCGCCGGAAGCGGATTTGCCGGATTCGATGTTTGTGGAAGATCCGGCGGTTGTGCTGGATGAGCTCGCGGTGGTGTTCCCGCTGGGAACGGAAACGCGAAGGCGCGAGGCGGCGTCTTTGGCGAAGGCGATTGCGCCATTCCGGAAGATTGAATATGTGAACTTGCCGGGAACCGTGGAAGGCGGCGACATTTTGCGGGTCGAAAAGAAATTGTTTGTCGGACTGACGGCGAGGACGAATGAAGAAGGGGTTCGGCAGCTGCAAGCTGTCGTTAAATCGCACGGTTATGAAGTCATAGCTGTTCCGGTGACGGGCTGCCTCCATTTGAAGTCGGCGGTGACGCACTTGGGGAACAACGTACTGCTTGCGAATCGAGCCTGGTTTGATGCGGCGCCGTTCGCCGGATTCGAATGGGTTGATGTGGATCCCAGCGAGCCTCACGCGGGGAATGCATTGGCGTTGAATGGTTCGGTCCTGTTTCCGGCGTCATTTCCGAAGACGCAGTTGCGCATCGAAGAGCGAGGCTTTCGGATTTTGCCGCTCGATATCGCCGAATTGCAAAAGGCGGAATCAGGATTGACTTGTTCGAGCCTGATTTTTGAAACGCGTTAAAAAGTTGCGGCCGCTCCTGATTCGAAGCGGCCGCGGTTTATGAGTTTGAACTTCCAATCAATCGAAATGAAAGTCAGTTCGGAAGCAGTTCAACGCTGCGGGCAACGAAGACCGGTGCGCCACTGATCGGATCCTTCAGAATCAGACCGACCACGCGAAGCGGCAGAGCCGCCGTTCCCTTCAAGTCGCTCAGGCTTGTTAATCCGCCACGGAACTTTGTGAACGGAGTGACGTAGACCGTAACCGGGCCGTTGAAGAGAACGCCGGCGAGCCCGTTCGAATTGAACTGGAACGTGTTTGCGTTGGCGTCCGTGCTACCGACGACCCATGTGCCGGTGTGGCCTTCATGGCGAAGCACAACGCGCTTCACCGTGACTGCGCCATTGCTGAACGGTCCGGCGATGCTGACGTGCTGCCCCGGAACGAGCAGACTCGAATTAAAGAAAATGTTGCTGAAACGAGGATTCACAAACCGGTTGTGCATCCAGTAGATGAAATAGTTTTCGTTGCCGGTCAGATCGATGGTCGAAATCTGGCCGGAGTTGAAACCGGTGTTTGCGGGCAGAACGCTACGAACGTAGAGATCGAAGTCGGTTGCCGTGCCGGTCGGAGGATCGACGAACGTAATCAGGCCGCCCGCCCAGAATTTGTCCTGAGACACGATGCCAACGGAGTCGGCGAGGATTGCGTGAGTCAGGCGGTCGAGCGTGCCTGAAACTTCGACGATCGAATTGGCGGTCAGGTTGGCAAACGTGTCGCCGCCTTCGAATTCAGTTTCGCCGTTTACGTTCACCGTAAACTGGTGACCGTGCGGACCTTGAATGACGAAGGAGCTACCGCTGGCGTCGACGCTGACCACACCCGCGACGAAGTCATCAATGAAGGCGTCGGCGTCGCTCGGGGTGATTGCGTTTAAGTCCAGAGTTGGCGTAACCGCGCCGGTGATCTGGCCCATTCCGTCTACCGCGATCGATTTGCGCAGGTCGAATTCAAACTTCAAGCCGATGATGTCGTTCGCGTTCACCACAAGAGGCTGCGCCAGAGTAATGTTGACGCTCGACGTGGTCAGCGTTGCCGCTGGAGTTGTGGTGCTGTTAAGAGTGCTGATCGTCGGGCGGGTGGGAGGATTCGTTTGAGGCGAGGTCACGTTTAAAAAGCCGATCTGCGGATTTGCGAGCGTCACGTTGACCTGAGTGTACGTGCCGGCCGGAATTGTGTTGATGTCCAGCAATGTGCGCAGGCCATTGAGGCGGGCGAAGTCCACCGTTTGCGTTCCGTTGAGAACGGACACAGGAGGATTCACGCCGTCGGAGACGGTCATGCCGGTAATATCGACTTGAAACGAAACGACGCTTGGCAGGGGAGCGTCCGTGCCGGTCACAAAGACAGAGCCAGATTGTTGTTGCGCTACCGGTGTTGAGGTACCGCCGCCGCAGCCCACCACGAGGGCTGCAAGGGCGCAGAGAACTGCGCCAAACCACTTCTTGGGGTTCATGATTCGCTTACCTTTCTCTTTCTGATTGGTTTCTGCCAGTTGAAACCCGGGATGCTCCTCGAGCCCACATCCCCGTGGTTATAGAACCCCCTTCTGGGATCGAAGTTTCGCGGCCGAGGCGGTTTTCTGAGGGGTGGGAATATCTGAAAAAGTTCAGAAATCCTGTGATTTTTGTGCAACTTTTTGGACAGGATTGTGTTGGCGGACAGCTGTACCAAATTCCTTTTGACAATTTTTGGGCCTGTGCTATTTTGAATCAGGCATGTTGTCTCTCGCCAACTCGAAGCGCGGCACGTCGTCGATCTCCATGGCGACGACGGCCACTATTATTACGACTACGATTAAGACTACCGGCGCTTCCGGCGAGGGGAGAAACAGCTAAGCAACTAGCCAAAGTTTCCAAACCCACCGCCAGAAGCAAACCGGCGGTGGGTTTTCTCTTTTAGCCCCCTCCGGAAAAGCAAAAGGCGGTCGCCCTTGGAAACCACAAACCTAAGGAGCGGTTGTCATGAGTCCGGAGAACGTCCAGGAAGAGCAACAGTACGGCCACGAGTTCGCGGGAGCTTGCGCGGGACTTGCGGCCGAATCCACGCGAAACGTGGTGGCCTTCAAGTTTGGAGGCACGTCGCTACTCGGCGCAAAGCGAATGTTGCACGCGGCGGGATTGGTGCGGGATGCCGCGCGAACGTCGCGGGTGGCGGTGGTCGTTTCGGCGATGAAGGGCGTTACGGACCAACTGCTGACGATTGCCAAGCTGGTGGACTCCGGAAATCTTGCGGAAGCAAAGCGCAAAGCGGACGCCGTGCTGCGGTCGCATGCGGACGTGCTTTCCGAATTGCAGCTTAACGAGCTGGACCATCAGCGCGTCTGGCATGATCTGCGATTGCTTGGGCGCGACTTGTTGCATCAAGTTTCTTCCCCCGCGCATGCGAGCAGCGAGGCGCTGCACGATTCACTCGCGTCCTTCGGCGAACGCCTCAGCGCAAGGCTGTTCGCGGCGGCGCTGGACGCTTGTGAAGTACCCGCGGTTCCCGTCAGCTCGTCTGAGTTTGTTCTGACCTGCGACACTTTCTGCGATGCAAAACCCGACATGGAAGAGACGCGGCGCCGTGGACGCGATCTCTTACAACCTTTGCTGGAGAGTGGTCTCGTCCCGGTCGTGACCGGCTTCGTTGGCGCGACGCACGATGGGCGCGTGACGACACTGGGGCGGAACAGCTCTGATTATTCAGGAGCGATCATCGCGCACGTCATGGATGCCGACGAATTGGTCATCTGGACCGATGTGGATGGCATTTACACCGCCAACCCCAATGAATCGAGTGAAGCGCGCCTGTTGCACCAGTTATCCTACGAAGAAGCGCACGCGTTAGCCACGGCTGGGGCGAAGGTGTTGCACGCGAATGTCTTGCCGCTGGCGGCGGAAACGGAAATGGTGGTCTGGGTGCGCAACACGTTTAACCCCGAATTTCGCGGGACCCGGATCGGCCCAACTCTTGAGGAAATGCGGAAGGAAACTTCGCAACGAGGTGCAGCATGAGTTCGCCCAGCAAGCGATTTGAGAAGAAGTTCCGTGCCGGTGTTCTGGGCGCGACGGGAATGGTCGGCCAGCGGTTTGTGCATATGCTCGCGAATCATCCGTGGTTTGAATTGGCCGATCTCGCCGCGTCTGAGCGTTCGTCTGGAAAGAGGTATGCGGACGTCGTGAAATGGCATTTGGACACGCCCATTCCGGAAGAAGCCCGCAATCTTGTGGTGAAGGACCTGGCTCCGAACCTCGATTGCGATTTTGTTTTTTCGGCTCTGGATTCCAGCGTGGCTGGTGCAGCGGAAGAGGACTTTGCACGTGCGGGATATCCGGTCTTGAGCAATTCCAAGAATCACCGCATGGACGAAGATGTTCCGCTGCTGATCCCGGAAGTAAATGCGTCGCATCTCGACGCGATACCAGTGCAGCAGAGGAATCGCGGGTACGACGGCGGATTCATAGTTACCAATCCGAATTGTTCGACGGCGGGATTGGTATTGGTGCTGAAGCCGCTCGCGGATGCGTTCGGTTTGGAAAAGATTTTTGTGGTGACGATGCAGGCCGTTTCCGGGGCGGGATATCCCGGCGTGGCTTCGCTGGATATTTTGGGAAACGTCGTGCCGTTCATCAGCGGCGAAGAAGAAAAAATGGAAGAGGAACCGCAGAAGCTGCTCGGAAAATGGGAAGGCGGGCGTTTCGTAGAGGCGGGGCTCGGGATCAGCGCGCATTGCAATCGCGTGCCTGTCCGCGATGGGCACACGGAGTGCGTTTCCTTGAGCATGAAGAAAATCGCCAGCATTCATGAGGTTGCCGAGGTGCTGCGAGAGTTTGCCGTAGATGAGGAACTTGCTTCGCTGCCGACGGCAGTTCGCAATCCGATTGTCGTTGTTGATGAAGAAAACCGCCCGCAGCCGCGGCGGGATGCGGACGCGGGACACGGCATGGCTGCTGTCGTCGGGCGCATTCGGGAATGTTCTCTGTTGGACGTGAAATTGACCCTGCTTTCGCACAACCTGGTGCGCGGCGCGGCTGGAGCGGCCGTGCTGAACGCAGAGCTACTTGCGGTTCGGGGATTCTTGCATCATCGCGACGTTGCCAAGCTTTCCGTTGCGGAACCGGTCAGCCGATAACCGGGCACTTTCAGCGCGCCCGGCTGCGTCGAACAGATGCTGCTGCACCTAAACAATGGTGAACCGAAACTCGGATCCGGCAGCGTGAGTCGTCAAGAGCGACTTCATCCGTTCGGCGTGCTGCTCGAGATTGGCCGGGCCGCCGAAGGCGACGAATATCGCGAGCACACGCTGTGTGGCGAGAGTGACCATGGTGCGCTCGGAATCGCTCGTGGCGCTGCCGTGCGGACCAAGCTCATCCGCGAAAAGCGGCAGACCCTCCAAATTCAAATCGTATTTTCCAATGCCTTTGTAGGTTTCTCCCGCGCGGCCCGCGCGAAACGTGACGTCGCCTCGGACGTGCGCGAGATCGTATAGCCCGATGGGCAAGCGGCTCTCAACGCTCGCGATATTAATGACGTCAACCACGGCGTGGATTCGTGGCAAGCCCTTGCCCGCAATGATCCGCCGAAGCAGTGCCTCCGCGGAACCGCGATATCGTGCCGGATCCTTCCCAAGCGCTTTGTAACTGACCCTCGTTGCCAAGATTGCGGACGATTCCAGGACGGAACGAGGATCCGGTAGCTGCAGAATTTTCTGCTCGCAGGCTCGCAACCCTTCTTCGAGAGCCGTCGAAGTCTCCCCGGACTGAACGTTTGCGAGAAGGCAGCCCAGGGCGGCAAGTGGGCACTTGGTTTTCAGAGCAGAATCGATGGAAACGGTCGTCACGCGACAGGCCACCCAGACGAATTTGGCGGTTCGGCAAACGGAAAACAGTCGATATCCAGCGTCCCAAGTGTAGCGGAAACGTGGAAGCGCCGAGTAGAGGAGCCCGCAGGATTGGTTTTAGAAGTTCTAGGACTAAAGCGCACAAGGCCGAACGGGTGATGTGAGACAAATGAGACGAAACATTTCCCCTCGTTGGCAAGCAATGGTAATTCGTTGCACATATTGTTTCGAGTCGATGAATGGCACCTTCTAACTACAAGAAAACAAGATAGATATATTCACGACATTGGGACTAGGACTGGTCTCTGGCGTGCACCTCTTTGCGACGTTCTTAACGGAGGGTGTGCTCGTGAAAGTAACAAAGCTATTCTTCTTGGTCGCATTAGTGGTTTTTGCGGCGTCTGTCGCCAAGGCAGACGGTATAGATCCGACGGTGATTATCCGTCAAGTGGATCCACCGCTGGTAATTCCGGTCATTACCCCGACCGAGACTTTTCCGATTGTGGCAACATCCGCGATAAACACGTTTTCGTTCCAGAACGACACCGGCGATGTGCTCAATTCGTTGACGCTGATCTTGAACGCAACGGTGCCTCTGGACTTCAATTTCGCGGACGGCGCTGCCGATGGCATTTTTTCGACGCTGGTGAAGACGATTAATCCGGACGGCTCGACAACGCTGCACTTCTTTGGTGTCGATGAATCGAATACCGGCTTGCTTCCCGGGTCCTGCGCCAACGGTGACGGCGACACGGATCTGGACGACATTTGCCCTGGCCCGATATACACCGTGGAAATTGATGGTATTCCGGACGGTGTGACGGTATTTGGTTCCGCGACGGTAGCAACGCCTGAACCAGCGACACTTCTGTTGCTGTCGACTGGGCTGATTGGTATCGCTGGATTCCGCCGCCGCCGTGCGACCCGTTCGCAAGCCTAATTTCTCCCTTCAGAAATAAAACGAGCACACACGGGCCCCGCGACAGCGGGGCTTGTTGTTTTTAGTGGAGTTTGTTCTGGCACGCCTATTTCTTGGGTGCGAATTCTTTCAGCAACGCCTGATATTCCGGCCGGCCCTGGAGCGCAGTGAACTCCGGGTCGGAATCGATGTCCGCAGTGGCGAAACCCTTCTGAAGGGCGCTACGAAGAGCGCCGATGGCACCCACCGGATTGTTTGCATTTGTTTCCACGACTGCGACCGTGTATATGAGATAGATGTCTGAGGGATCGATCGCACGGGCACGGCGAACGAATTCCTGAGCTTGCGCAGCGTCGCCCTTCTTGGAATGGTAGAGAGCCATATGGCCGAGTGCCGTGGCGTCGCGCGGATTCACCTGTAATTGTTTATACGCCAAGCCGATCGCCTGATCATAAGTCGCGTTGGCTTTGTTCTTGTCGCCGGCCCAGCGATAGGCGTCCGCCAAATTTCCAACGATTGTCTCTTCGCCCGGGCTCATCTCGACCGCTTTTTGAAACATCTGAACCGATTCCTGATAGCGCTTCAGATAGAAAAAGGAAGTCCCGAGATTGGAATAGGTGGCGGCGTACGGCTGAATTTGCAGCGCCTTCTGGTAGGCCGAAACGCTCTCCTCGTAACGGCCCATTCGGGAATAGACCGAACCGAGATTGTCGTAGCCCGCGGCGTTTTGCGGCTCCAACTGAGTCACGAGTTGGAATTGTTTCAAGGCGCCTTCATAGTTGCCGAAATCGATGTAGGCAGCGCCGAGAGCGCTCTGGTTCATCCAGAAGTAAGGGTTGATTTCGACCGCTTTTTGAAGAGCTTTGATAGCTTCGTCTTTTTGCCCGGTCGCTTCGTAGGCGCGGCCGAGGCGGCGATAGGCCTCGTCGGAATTTGGCGCGATATCGAGCGCCCGCTTGAGTTCGGAAATGGCTTGTGAAGTCTGACCGACCGCCGCGTAAACCGTGCCGAGTGAGAAATGAACTTCGGGCAGTTTGTCGTTCAGGCGTTCCGCTTGTTGGGCGGAGGCAAGCGCTTTTTCGGACCAGAAACGTTCTTTCTTTTCGCGATACATGAAGAGGCTGGCGTCGGCCATGCCGGTGTATGCGAGCGCAAAACCTGGGTCCTTTTTTATGGCGTCGTCAAACAGGGTCATCGCCGCTTGCACGTTTTTCGGGTCTTGTTGATTGCGAAGGGCGGTGCGGCCGCGGAGATACAGGTCGTATGCGGCGACGTTTTCCGTCGGGTGCGCGTTCGCGGAGGAATTCTGCGATTTGGATTGCAGGACGTCCGTTAGTTTGGCGTAGATCTGGTCTTCCAGGGTCAGCAAGTCGCCGGTGACGCCGGAAAACTCCTGGCTCCATTGCAGGCGATTGTCGACCATGTTTTCGAGATTGACGACAATGCGGAGCTTGTCTCCGGCGCCCTGAACGAGTCCGTGAATGATGTAGTTGACTCCCAAGTCTTTCGCGATGCGCGGCAACGGCGTCTGCTGATCGTTTGCTTTGGACGCCGCGGAAGCCGATGCGATGCGAACGTCGGAGAGTTGAAAGAGTTTTGCGGAAAGCGCTTCGCCAAGGCCGTCGGCGACGTAATTTAAAGAATTGTCCGATCCCAGAACGCGAAACGGCAGGACGGCGATGAATTTTCCTTCGGACAAGGGCGGCAAGCCGGGACTCGCCGGTTCCGCCGCTCCGCCGCGGAAAACCCAATGGCGCGTTGCCGGAATCGCGAGTAAGAGTGCCGCTCCAAGAACGAGTCCAGCCCCGCCGGCGAGAAGCCAGCGCGATGCACCCGACGGCATCGCGAATCGAACACCATGAGGAATCGAGGGGCTGCGATTCGCGTCGATGTCGGCAAGAATCTCGTTCGCAGATTGGTAACGCAACGCGGGATCGCGCTCCAAACTATGCATCACGATGCGCGCGACCCAGTCTGGCAAATCCGGTTTAAGCGATTTCGGATCTTTGGGTTTTTCTTTGACGCGCTGGTACATCACCTGCCAGGTCGATTCGCCCGTGAACGGCACATCGCCGGTCACCATTTCATACATCACCAAACCGAGCGAATAGAGATCGCTACGATGGTCGATCTTTCCGCCTTCCACTTGCTCCGGCGACATGTAGCGCGGTGTGCCGACGAAGGCGCCGCTACGAGTCATGCCCATCTTCGCGGTTTCAAACGATGTAGCGAGGCCGAAGTCGGACACGAAGACCTGGTCGCCGGCTCCCACGAGAACGTTGTGCGGTTTGAAGTCGCGGTGAACGACGCCTTCGGCGTGAGCCGCGGCGAGCGCGTCGCAGAGCTGGCGCGCGAACTTCAGGCTGCGGTCCAGCGGAAGCGGACGATCCCGCTTCAAAATGTTGTGAAGGTCTTCGCCGTCGACGAAGGCCATGGTGATGAACTTCACGCCGTCGGCTTCACTCAGATCGTGAATACGAAGAATATTTTTGTGAGAGATGCGGCTGGCGAGCAGCAGTTCTTGTTTGAAGCGCTGAATGATTTGAGGATCGCCGGCGAGCTCGGGCAACAAAACTTTCAGTGCAACAAAGCGATCCAACTCGCGATCGTATGCTTTGTAGACTCGCCCCATGCCACCTTCACCGAGCAACGATTCGATGACGAAGCGCGGGCCGAGCTCTTCACCGGCATCGAAAAGGCCGGACCGGTTGGACCGGCTGCCGGTGGAACGGGACTGCGAGGGCGTACGGCTGATCGGAGTGTTGCTGGGCGGGGTTTTTGCAGCCGCCGCGGAGGCGCGGGACGATTGACGCTGTGGCGACGACTCCGGGCCACCGGCTAGAGTGCCGTGATCGGGTGAATCCATCGTGCGGTCTTCCGCGCCAGAAATCAGCGGAACGCCGCAGTGATGGCAGCGGACGGCGTTCGCCGGGTTTTCACGGTCGCAGGACGGACAGTTCATGGCTGAGCACTATCTGTGGGGGCACCAGAACGGAGATTATCCCGTACAGGTTCCCGCGGCAACAAGAAGAATCTACGCCCCAAATGCAGATGCCTGACACCTTTCCGAATTCAAGTAATGTTTGGTACTCGTGCCGTAGAAGGACCAAGCTCTGTTCGATGGTAAATATCGAGATCAAATGTTGGTGCGTATCTACTGCAGCTTTGCGTATTCCGCATTTGCGGTGACCAGAATTGGAATGCCCTGGTCGGCATCTTTCCATAGCGTGAAAAAATCCTGGTAAGCCGCCTTTGCTTTTGCCGTTTCGCCCTGCGCGGCGTAGGCTCTGGCGATTTGAAGATGCGCGAGCGCAGCGATGGGCTCGTTCACGGCAATGCCCGGCCAATTCAGGATTTTCTGAAACTCGGCTTCAGCTTCTCCTCCTCGTTTTTCGGCGAGAAATGCTTCGCCGCGAACGTACACGGGATAAAGGTTCGTCCAAAAGGTGCTGCTGCCGGGAACGCCGAGTTCGTATGCCGAAGAGGTGGCAAGGGCACTGACCGCCTTTGCCCCCTTGTTAGGGACACTGAGAGCCATTTGGGCCTGAAGAGTCGGCAGGTAGTTGAAGCGGACGACGGTGTCCTCGGGAAAGCGCTTTTGCAAATCGTCGGCGAGCGCCTGCGCGGTTGTGGAATCCCCCAGCACGGCATACGCAAACGCGGCAACAAACTGGGCATCGCGCCCGTTCGAGAGCGCCAATGTGCTGGCGGCGTGTTGGCGGGCTTCCGGTGCGTTGCCGTAAAGCGCTTCCCACAATGCCGCCGCGGCTTCGCATCCCGCGGCCATCTCTTTCTCACCGGCCCGTGTGGCAGAGGTCGCGGCCTGGCGGGAGAGTTCGCGAGCGACGCTTAACTTGCCGGAAAAGGCGGCCGTGTCTGCTTCGAGATAAAGCATGATGTTTTCTTTTCCCGGTTTTCCAGCCGACCAGGCGACCTGCTCCGCCATGCCGGGCAAATCTTTCTTCAGGAATGCGAGCTGATAGAGATAGAGACGCAAATCGCCGGAGTCCAGGTTTTTCGCCAGGGCTTCCTTGGCAGCGGAGCGGGCTTCGTTGAGACGATTGAGGTGAATGTATCCGAGAACCAGGTTTCCGTATGTAAGGCTGTCCGCGGAACCAAGTCGAAATGCTTCGCGGTACTGCGCCAGGGATTTTTCGTGGTCGCCGAGAGTTTGATAGACGACGCCCAGATTCATTAGCGGCACGGTTTCGCGGGGATAGAATTGGGCCCAGAGTTCGTAATCCTGGCGCGCCTTCTCCAGATCGCCTGTCACAAAGTGATGATAGTGCGAGTCAATGTAGAACTTTTCCCACTCGCTTACCCGACCGCGCAGTTCGTACGCCTTCCGCGTATTTTCCGCGGCGAGAATCTTCTCTCCGAGGTTGTGATAGGTTGTGCCAAGCGTGGCATACGCCATTGCGAAGTTTGAGTCGAGCTGGATGGAACGTTTGAAGAGTGGAACCGCGGCCGTGTAATCCGCTTTGCCTTGCATGGTCTTCCGCCCGAGGCTGTACGCCTGCAGCGCCTCAAGAGAGGGCGTCGTGGCCTGCTCAATCGGTGTGTCGAGTTTCTGCACGGTCTTGAGCGATTCTCCGAGCTTTTCCCGCAGGCTGGTCGAAGCTCTCCCCAGCGCCTTGAGAACATCTTCTTTTCCGTTCGCGGTGATTTGTTCTTGAGCAAGGTAATCGCCGGTCTGGCAATTGATGGCGCTAACCCCGATGACGTATTGGTTTCCCAGGTTGGAAATGGAACCGGTCAGGTAGGCTTTGCTTCCAGCGCGCTGGCATACCTCACCGGCAATCGCCGGCGCAAGCTTGCTGTCCGCGGGCTTGCCCATGAGTCGCAAGGTCTGTTGGATGCGTTGCTCGGAAATAAGACTGAGGAACGGTGATTGTTGCAGTTGCGCCGCGAGCCCTTGACGCAGCGTGTCGTCAAAGATGGGATCACCCGTCTTATTGATGAAGTCCGCGAGAACTATGGTGTCCATCCGAGACAGCGCGTGGGCGCGACTCGTGTTGTAGAACCAGCCGGAAACTCCCAAAAGTGCCACAAAGAGTACGGCTGCTATCACTTTCCAGCCGATGCGACGAAACGCCGGAACCGTTGTGGCGGGAGCGCTTGCTGCAAACGTTCCCGACGAATGGATGGGCCCCGACTCCGAAACCCGTTTGAGCTGCTGCAGGTCTGCGCGAACCGCCGCGGCGTTTGCATAGCGAAGGTTCCGTTCCTTATGAAGACATTTGTTGATGATCTCTTCCAACTCAGGAGGGATTTGCGGGTTCACCGTTCCTGCCGCGGCGGGCGTGCGCGTGAGAATTGCCTCGATAATCGCGCCGCCGGTTCTTCCCGTGAAACCTTGAACGCCGGTGCACATTTCATAGAGCAGCAGGCCCAGCGCGAAAATGTCGGTACGAAGGTCAAGATCATCTCCGCGGACCTGCTCTGGCGACATGTAGGCGGGAGTCCCGCTGATTACGCCGACCATGGAAACGGGTTCTTGAGATGTTTTCGAAGACGAATCCTCGGGATTGAGAGCCAGCACATCCTTCGCAATCAACTTGGCTAAGCCGAAATCGAGAATCTTGATCTGTCCGCGCTTCGTAACGAAAACATTCGAAGGCTTGATGTCTCTGTGGATGATGCCTCCGGCGTGGGCGACTTCCAGCGCATCGGCAATTTGAATTCCCAGCGAGAGAATCTCCTCCAGAGGAAGCGGCGCACCATGGATATGCTGGCGAAGCGTTTCGCCGTCGATGAATTCCATGGTGATGAAGGGCCGGTGATCCTGCTCGCCGATATCGTAAATCGTGCAGATTCCAGGATGATTCAGTGCGGAGGCGGCGTGAGCTTCCCTGCGAAACCGTTCGAGCGCCTGCGAATCGTGCGCCATGTTGTCCGGCAGAAATTTAAGGGCTACGGGACGGTCCAGACGGATGTCTACGGCCTTATAGACCACTCCCATTCCACCTGCACCGAGTTTTTCCGTGATGCGGAAGTGTGAGATGGTCTGGTCAATCATTGGTAAGCCCGTTTCGGAAAGCTTAGAACCAGATCACAAGGTTTGGTCGTTCATCAGGGAATCCGGCCGTTGGCGCGGCTCGCTTGGTGGTTTCGGAGAGCCAAGCATATTGAGTACCCGAGAACCGTCGCCATAGGCCGACAAGTCGGCTTGATGTTCGAGCTCAAAGGCGACGTTTTTGTTGCAGACGGAGCAAACCAGGGCGCCGTAGGCAAGGCCATCCTGTTGCACGAACATGTTGAAGCGCATCACCCGTTCGCAGCAGACGGGAACCCAAAGATTCGAAGTTGGCGCAGCAGTCAAAGGGCACCTATCTCAGTTCAAGTGGCCCGGATTATACACCTAAAGGTTGGGCGCTCAGACAACGAACGCCCTCGAGCAGCTTGCCCCGGTCGCGCGGCTGCCGTGTTCTGCGAAAGCCGCGCATGCTACAATTTATAAACCATAGGCTCGTAGCTCAGTTGGTTAGAGCGCCACCTTGACACGGTGGAGGTCTGGGGTTCGAGTCCCCACGAGCCTACCATTCTTATCCTCACTCTGATCTCGTTTCATCCCCGTAAAAAGTTCCCGGTCGCGATTTGCGGCAAAGTTGAGGGAGCACAAACGCGGGTGCTATTCTGCGAGCGTGGCGGTGTAAATCGCGATCCGCTGCGAGCAATGGCCGTGAACTCTAGAGATCAAATTCAAAAGCAGCTGGAAGCACTTCTGGAAGTCAGCGAAGCGATCGCGCAGCAACGCGACTTGCCTGCTCTATTCCACGACCTGGCGAACCGGCTGCATAGCGTGGTGGATTTCGATTTTTTGACGTTGATGTTGTATGACGCGTCGAGAAACTCCGTTCGTCTTCATGTATTGGAAACCAAGGATGGAAGCGAGGCCCCGTCGGATGCGGAACATCCGCTGGACGAGCATCCTTCCGGATGGGTCTGGAAAACGCAACGACCATTTGTGGTTCCAGATGCTCAATCTGATGAGCGTTATCCTGAATTCTTCGGACGGCTTCGATCGGTGGGAGTGCGTTCGATCGCGATCGTGCCGCTGACGACGGCGCAACGGCGCCTTGGCGCCATGGGGTTTGGCCGGCTTCTACCCGAGCAACTCACAGAAAGCGAAGTGCAATTCATGCAGCGTGTGGCCGCACAAGTGGCGGTCGCAGTTGATAACGCGTTGAATTACGAAGCTTCGCAGGCGTACCAACGGCAATTGTCGCAGGAGCGAGACCGGCTTCAGGTGCTGCTCGACATCAACAATGTGCTCGTGACGAGTCAGGCGCTGCCAGAACTGTTTAGCGGCATTGTCACCACGCTAACGCGAGTGATCCACCACGAGTACACCAGCCTGGCGCTGCTGGACCCAAAGACGAATCTGCTCAAGATCAAGTCACTCGATTTTGGCGGCCCGCATCCGCCGCTTGCTGAGAAAGAGTTGAGCGTTGCATTAGAGAATTCCCCGGCGGGGCGCTGCATTCTGTCCGGCAAAACCGGCGTTTTTCGCGGCGCCGAACTCGATCAATTTCCCGCCGAGCTGGTGAAAAAATTGCGCGCTGACGGCCTGGCTTCCGTCTGCTGCGTGCCGCTGATCAGCAAGGGCGAGGCGTTCGGGTCGCTGAATTTAGCGAGCAAACGGATTGATGCGTTCACTCCGCAGGAATCGGAGTTGCTAGGTCAAGTTGGAACGCAAGTCGCGATTGCTGTGAAGAACGCACTGGCATTCAAAGAGATCGATGCGCTAAAGGACAAACTCGCAGTCGAAAAGCTGTATCTCGAAGAAGAAATTCGAAATGAGTTCAACTTTGAGGAGATCATTGGAGAAAGCCCCGCGTTGCGCAAAGCGCTGGGGCAACTGGAACTCGTTGCGCCGGCGGACACGACTGTGCTTCTGCGCGGGGAAACTGGCACAGGGAAAGAGTTGTTCGCGCGGGCGATTCACAATTTGAATCCGCGACGCGACCGGACATTCGTAAAAGTGAATTGCGCGGCGATTCCGGCTGGGCTCTTGGAATCCGAACTGTTTGGGCATGAACGCGGAGCATTTACGGGAGCAATCGCTCAAAAGGTTGGGCGGTTCGAGCTTGCGGACAAAGGAACTATTTTTCTGGATGAAGTGGGCGATCTGCCGCTGGAACTGCAGCCCAAGTTATTGCGCGTTTTGCAGGAACACGAATTCGAAAGGCTTGGAAGCAACCGCACGCAGAGCGTCGATGTACGCGTGGTTGCTGCGACAAACGCCGATTTGAGCCGGCTTGTGGCGGAAAAAGCGTTCCGCAGCGACCTGTTCTACCGGCTGAATGTGTTTCCCATTCAGATTCCCGCGCTGCGCGAGCGGCGCGAGGACATCCCCCTTCTCATACGGTATTTCGTGCAGAAATTCAGTCAACGATTCAACAAGTCCGTGCTCTACGTTCCATCGGATGCAATGGATGCGTTGACGAATTATTCATGGCCGGGAAATGTGCGCGAGCTGGAAAACTTGTTGGAGCGGGCGGTGCTACTCTCGCCAGGAAAAGATCTGCGAATTCCACTCTCGGAGCTGAAATCAAACTCGGCAAATCGCAATGGCGCGCCGGCGGAAACGCCTGTTCCAGACGCGGTCAGCGCAGATTTAGCGCAAGTTGCAACGCTGGAAGAAGCGGAGCGGCAACATATTGTGCGCGTGCTACGCCAGACAAAATGGCGCGTTGCAGGACCGCGGGGAGCCGCGACACTGTTAGGAATGAAGCGCACAACGCTTCAAGCGCGCATGCGCAAGCTGGGCATTCACCGGCCGATCTAGTTCTCTATTTCAATTCGTTGTTGATCAGGTTTGCCAGACGCGCTCCGGCGAGTGCGACTCGCTGCTGCGCCAATTTTCCTGCAGCACTCTTGTAAGCAGGAGTCAGAGTGAAAGGGCCGTCGCCCGCGGCGACTGGCGATACGTATACCTGCTGCTTGGCGGCCTGAAAGCTCTCGTCTACCCAGACTCTTTCATCGGACTTTCCCGCCAGCGCCGGATCCGCCTTCGGCATTTTTTTTGCTTTGTTCGCAATCGTTTTCAGATTGCTGCTCGTGCCGATCAGGTCATCCCAAGTCGCGTGCAACTCGCATTTGGTGCAAGAGAGCTTCACGAGGTTTCCGCCGGCATCACCTTCTGGATCTGTGCTGCTCACCCTTGTCGTTGCATGCAGCGGCTGATGCACGTCTCCGACCAGGTGGAGGAGCCAGGAGAGATCGTACGATTTGAGTGCGTCGGGGTCGCCGGACGCGAGGACACCGCGAAACAGCGCGATGCGATCTTGCACGTTCGGCGTGGGAATTGATGGAAGCGCGGTTCCATCCGTGGAAAAGGGTGTGTCGATGAAGTGCCAATATTTATGCATCAGCATATCGTCATAGCCGGTATTGCGGGTTGGGTCCGGACTGCCGTCTGGGCGATTTCCGCCCTGAGTGCCGTCGGAGGTGTACGTTTTATCGCGCTTGATTTGGTCAGGCCAGGTGGCGGCGATCATGAAGATGTACATATCGTGGTCAGGTTGGGAGACGTTGGGGAGTTGCTGCTTGATGGTGGCATCCCAATCCGCGTATTTCGGATTGAGTTTGAGCAAGGCGTTGACGCGATCGCGCGCCGTGGGATTAAGTTGTTTGTAAGCGAGGTAAGCGACCGTCATGTGGCCCTGGTCGTTCCAGGCGCGAGATGGCGCGGCTGCGAATGCCGAAAGGACTGCCGAGAGTAGGATGGCTGGGATTCTAAGTCTCATGGAAAAGGACTCCTTTCCTTGTGGATAGTGCAGTTGAACGCACTGATGTTACATAGAAATAAAAGCCGGAGCGGATGGATTCGGCGCGGTCTTGAGCGCCTTGGACGGTAGCACTCTGCTTGTTCAGACGTTTACAGTTTCTTGGCGGTTTCGAGCCGGAGACGTGTAAAATTTAGAGTTCTAAATCCAAGAAAAGGGCTCCCAGAAATGGCGAACAAAAAAGGAATCATCGGCATCCTGACCGGAGGGGGTGACGTCCCAGGGCTGAACCCGGCGATTCGCGGCGTGACGCTCCGCGCGCTGCATGAGGGCTACGAAGTGATCGGCATCCGGCACGGCTGGGCTGGGTTGGTGGAGATGGTCCGCGACAAGGGTTACGACAACTCCGACAATTTTCTGCACCTCAATGAAGAGATCGTGGACCGCGCGGGGCGGACCGGCGGTACGTTTCTACATTCGTCCCGAACCAATCCCGGGCGAGTGAGCAAAGGGAACGTGCCGGGGCATTTGAAGGACAAATTCAACGCTGAAAAAAACGATCTTACGCCGGAAGTTTTGAAAAATCTGGAATGGCTCGGCATCAATACACTGGTGCCGATCGGCGGAGACGACACGCTGAGTTATGGAGTGCGGTTGCACAAAGAGGGATTCAAGGTCATCGGCATTCCGAAGACGATGGACAACGACGTGCCAGGCACGGATTACTGCATCGGGTTCAGTACGTGCGTGACTCGCACGATTCAGCTCGTCAACAGTTTGCGTACGTCGGCGGGCTCGCATGAGCGTTTCATGATTCTGGAAGTATTCGGCAGATACGCGGGATTCACTGCGATGCTGCCGACGATGGCGGGAGCGGCGAACCGGTGCGTGATCCCTGAATACAAATTTGATATTGAAAAGCTTGCCGAGTTGCTGGTTCACGATCGAAAAAAGAATCCCAGCAAGTATTCGATTGCTCTGGTCTCGGAGGGAGCAATGTTCGAAGGCGGCGAGATGATTTTCGAGGGCGAAGCCACGGATGCCTACGGACACAAGAAACTCGGAGGCATTGGTGATGTTGTTGGCGAGAAGGTGAAAGAGCTTTCGGCGAAATTTAACGGCGGCAAGAAGATAGAAGTAATCAACCAGAAGCTGGGCTATTTGGTGCGGTGTGGCGATCCTGACGCGATCGATTCGATTGCGCCCATGGCATTCGGAAACCTGGCGCTGGATTTGTTGCTTAAGAACATCAGCGGACGATTGGTGGTTTTGAAGAATGGCCATTACGACAATGTGCCCTTGGAGCTGGTGACGGCGACGAAGAAGGTGGTCGACGTGAAGGAGCACTACAACACAGAGCGGTTGCGGCCGGAGTATCGGAGCTTTGAGAACAAGCCCATGTTCCTGATGGGACCCGGCGCAAACTGAATCTTCTTCAGGAATGTGAAGGAAATCGCCGCGAGACTGTGTACTCCGCGCCAGTTGTCTTTTTGGAGTCGCCTGCTATCGCTCGGCACAGGAAGTGGAGCACAATACAGGCAGAGAACCGTCCCTAAGAACGTATAGAGGGTGGTCTTCGCAGCGGTCACCCACCAGCCGCAAATCGCAAACTTACCAGCCCGGCGCCCCGCGTGACGAAACACGCGAGGGGGAGGCGGAAATGTCTGAACAACAGCAGAAATGGAGCGGGCAAAGCGTCGCTGGACGGTATTCGCTGGGAAAGTATCTGGGCGGAACCGATCACAGTGCCGTGTTTGCCACGGAGATCGTCCACGCGCGGTCGCAGCAGGTGGCGATCAAGTTGATCCCGTCGGCGGGCGTTGATGTTGACCGGCAGTTGGCTCGGTGGAAATCGCTCAGTTCGATTTCGCACACCAATCTACTGAAAATATTGGACTACGGAAAATGCGAGCTCGACGGCGACGCGTATCTTTTCATCGTGATGGAGCACGCCGACGAGGATCTAGCCGACATCCTTCCGCAGCGCGCGCTGAATGAGGAAGAAACGCGTGGCATGATCGAGCCGGTCCTTGAGACGCTCGCTTTTTTGCATCAGCAGAAGCTCGTTCACACGCGCATCCACCCGGGAAACATTCTGGCGATGGGCGATCAAATCAAGCTGTCGAGCGATTCGATCTCGCCGGAAGGCGAACCGGTCGGATTTGCGACAAGCGCGGCGGGATTCTCGCCGCCGGAGTGGGGCGGTGGAACCGCCGCCAGTGGGGAAGATGTCTGGTCTTTGGGAGCAACGATTGTCGCGGCTCTGACCCAGAAGGCGCCCACCCTCGGCGAAGACGGTGAGGCGGTGGGTCTCGAGAGCCTACCCGAACCATTTGCGACGATTGCACTCGGCAGCTTGAAAAAGGAACCGTCGCAGAGAATCTCGATGGCGGGCATTCGCGCAAAACTGAATCCGGCGAGCGCTCCGTCGCCGGTTGCAGTTGCGGCAGTCATCGAAGCACCAAAGCCGGCAAAGGAAATAGCAAAAATTGATCCGGTTGCCGTGCCGCTGTCCAAGGTTCCTCTGCCGGTGGTGAGCGAACGGCGCGCGCCGGTTGCTTCGGCGCGACCCACGGTCGCGCCCGACGGGGGCAAAAAATCGTATTGGGTGCCGCTCGTCGGATTTGCGGTAGTCGCGATTGTTTTGCTGTCTCTGCCAAAATTGTTTCGCCACGAAACGGAAGCCACTCCCAAGCAAGACAGTTCGAAAATTTCACTAGCGATGCCGAAGAAAAATGGATCTGGGCAGCCTGCTCTGAAGGAAACGTCGCAGCCAACGAACAAGGTGACATCTGCGCCCGTGAAGGTTCCCACGAAGGTCTCGGCTGAAAATACAACCCGCGGAGAAGTGCTGGATCAAGTTCTTCCGGACGTTTCGGAAAAGGCGCGGGCAACGATCCAGGGAAAGGTTCGGGTTTCCGTGCGGGTTCAGGTAAACCCGAGTGGTACGGTGGACGCAGCGGATTTGGATATGCCAGCGGGGAGCAAATACTTCTCGGATCAAGCGATCAAAGCGGCAAAGCGCTGGCAATTTTCCGCGCCCGAAGCAGACGGACACAGCGTCGCCAGCGAATGGCTGCTCCATTTTGAATTCACGCCGAGCGGCACGACCGTGCGCCCGACACAAGTCTCGCCCTGAACTGGTCTTGGCGTAACTGCCCCAAGACTGCACCTCGGACCAGTAGTTTTCGACGAAGCGCAAGAGTAGCCTGCAGGCCGTTGGGAGAAGTGTCTTTTCTGGGGAAAGAAAAGAGGCCCGATGTACTGCGAGCATTGCGGATTGCAAATTCTGCCGCAGAAGCCCGTTTGCACGCGTTGCGGCGTAAGCCCGACCTACCACTGGGTGCAACTGACGGGGCTCCTGGTTCTTCTGCTGGCGTTGCTGGCGAACGCGTTGGTGGCGTGGTTTCTGTTGCCCCGAATGGCGGCGAGCCACCCAGGCTACCGATTCTTCCCAGCATGGAGCTGGGTGGACCGGAACTTCTCTCTGTACGGCTGGGTGCCGCTTGCAGTGGCGCTTCTAACGTGGGATTTTCTGGTCTGGCAAAAAGTGAAGAAAGCGCGAGCAGCAGGAAAGCTTAAGGGTTGGGTAAGCCGGAAGATGTTGACTTTCGTCTTGGCGGCTGGATTTGCGCCTGTATTGCCGTGGTGGGTGCCTGCGGGTCAGCCTTCTGACAAGATTATGGCGACCTTTGCGAGCCACCCTGGGTTGCCGGCGTTGGCTTCCTGGAGCGCAATTCTGGTGGCATGTGCGCTGCTTTGCGCGAATGCGGAGACGCGCGACATGCTTCTGGGGCGCGGCCGGACGTTGAGCCTGGTCGGGCTGGGCGCGATGATTGTGGTTCTGAGTTTGACGGTGGTTGGATGGGCGCTGACTTAATCCAAGAGATCTAACGAGCACAAACAAGAGGGCGGCGAGGAATTTTTCCTGCGCCGCCCTCTTCATTTTCTTAGATCTTGGAAAGCTACGCACCAACCGATTTCAAATCATCCTTCGCTTGCTGCTCTGCGCTCTTGGCTTCAGCTTTTGCATCGACTTCCGGCTTAAGGCGCTTCAGCGCTTCCTGCAGGCTCACAGGTTTGTCGCCAATCGGGCCCTTGCAGCCAGAAATGTCGGCGTTCGTCTGAACGCCGGTTATATCGGCGCGAATGCAATTGAAGTCGAGATTGACATTGTGGCTCGCGTGGAGTGCCGCCACGCAATCGTTCAGATTCTTGAAGATCGAGCACGTGGAGCTAATATCGGAATTGGCCGCGAGAACGCCTTTCTCGTGCAGCTTCTCCGTCAAAAGAAGATTCTTGTCGCTGCTCGAAGCCGAATTGGATTTGTCCTTGTCCTTCTTGATCCACTTGATCGGATTCATTGAATGAGAACTGCTGGAGCCGCTGGAGCTACTGGTCGACGCTGCCGCCGTTGCACCCGCTCCGGCCGGACCCTGCGCATTGGCGTGGGTTGCGCAAAGCGACGCGCTTGCAGCCAGGACCAATAAAGCCATGCCTGTCTTCTTCATGAGAACTCCTTTAGCCGAACTATGTCTTGGGAGGACCGGGCTGACCCTCAGGAAGAGTAGGCCACCGCGCGAAGCCCGGTACGAGAGTCCTGGCACGAGTACTCCCCGAATGGGTTACTTGGCCGGGAGTACAGGTGGATTCCGCGGGAGAGGTTTTCGCTTCGCGCGCCGGTAGGCTATCCTTTTATCCACTATGCATGACTTGAGTTATTTTCGAGAAAACCTGGATGTCTTCGCCGAAATGGCGAAACGGCGTGGAACGACGCTGGACCTCGACGGCTTCCGCGTGCTCGACAAAGAGCGGCGCGAATTTATTACCGCGAACGAGCAGCGCAAAGCGCAACGCAACAAAGCCAGCGATGAAATCGCGCGCCTGAAAAAGGAAAAACAAAGCGCGGATTCGATTATCGCGGAGATGAAACAACTTTCCGAGTTGATCAAGCAAACGGACGAAACGATTGCGGATCTCGATGCACGACAACGCGAATTGCTTCTGACGATGCCGAACATTCCGCATACTTCCGTGCCGACCGGAACCGGCGCTGCGGACAACGTCGAAGTGCGGCGTTGGGGTGCCCCGCTTAAGTATGATTTTCAACCGCGCCCGCATTGGGAAGTCGGCGAGAAGACTGGCATCCTCGATTTGGAGGCAGCGACGAAAATAACCGGAGCGCGATTTGCCGTGTACAAAAACTGGGGCGCGCGTCTGGAGCGCGCGATCGCCAACTTTTTTCTAGATGTTCATACACGGGACCACGGCTACACCGAAATTTTGCCGCCATTCCTTGTGAATACGGCGTCTTTGATGGGCGCGGGCCAATTGCCGAAATTTGCCGCGGACCTCTTCCGGATTCAGGACACGGATTTTTGGCTGACTCCGACGAGTGAAGTAGAACTGCACAACTTGTATCGCGACGAGACGATTCCGGAAGAAAAACTGCCGATTTATGTTACTGCATGGACTGCCTGCTTCCGCTCGGAAGCGGGAGCCGCGGGCAAAGACACGCGCGGAATTTTGCGGCAGCACCAGTTTCAGAAAGTGGAGTTGTTCAAGTTTACGCACCCGGACAAAAGCTACGAGGAGCACGAAGCATTGACGCGCAATGCTGAAGTGATCCTGCAAAAACTTGGTTTGCATTACCGCACCATGCTGCTCTGCAGCGGAGATATGGGATTCGCGTCGTCAAAAACCTACGATCTCGAAGTGTGGTTGCCATCGAGCAACGAGTTTCGCGAAATTTCGTCCTGTTCGAATTGCGAAGCGTTTCAGGCTCGGCGTGCAGGGATTCGATTCAGGCCGAAAGGAGGCGGAAAAAGCGAGTTCGTCCACACCTTGAATGGTTCAGGACTCGCCGTCGGCCGAACTTGGATCGCGATTGTTGAGAACTATCAGCAGGCGGACGGCTCCGTCGTGATTCCGGAAGTGCTCCGCCCGTACATGGGAATTGAGCGAATTCCGGCGCTTTAGCCCGTTCCCGAGCCAAAATCGTCAAGATCACGCTCTTTCCGGACTAAGCCCCCTATTTCTAATTACTTAGAGCGTTTCCGGGACTTCCAAATTCTGAGTACGCCTTACCAGCACGCCTCGCAAACTATTGAAATCACACCTTTTCGTTTGACGCACCCTTTTCCCCTTGCATACACTCGCCTCACCGTGTTTTGAGGGTAGTTTGGCTTAGCGCGGTTCAAGCACAGGGTTATGAGGATGATTTCCGCCTTTTTTCGATTTCTGTTTTGGGTTCTGGTGCTCTCGTGGAGTATCTCGCTTCTGAAGCGATTCTTCAGTTGGATGATCGGCGATGCCGGTTCCAGCCAGCCGCAAGCGTCCTCTCCAGCGCCCCAGTCCATAGGCAGCAGGCGCCTCGTGCGTGACCCTGTGTGCGGCATGCACGTTGCCGAAGAACTGGCCATTTCTGTTCGCGTTGGCACGGAAGTGATGCATTTTTGTTCGCCGGAGTGCCGCGACACGTATTTGAAGGGCACTCAAAAGATGGCGGCGAACGCTTAGTACTGTTGTTTTGCTTTGGGCCCCAGCAGGAACAAACGGACTTAACTTAAATCGATAAGCGGAAAGGACCGACGCCGATGGCCACGGTCGCAAAGCCCACAACTCCTCCCCTCGTGCCGCGAATTGCGCCGCGGGAGGACTTGAATCCGTTTCGCATCGCCCAAATTCAGTTTGATATGGCGGCCGAATTTTTGAAGCTGGACCCGGGCCTACGGCAAGTGCTTCGTTCGCCCAAACGCATTCTGGAAGTGTCGCTGCCAACGAAAATGGACAACGGCCAGGTGAAAGTGCTGACAGGCTATCGCGTGCAGCACAACGTTTCGCGCGGTCCTGGTAAAGGCGGCATCCGCTATCATCCGAACGTAACGCTCGACGAAGTAAAGGCGCTCGCGGCGTGGATGACCTGGAAGACCGCCGTGGTCAATGTTCCGTTCGGCGGCGCGAAGGGTGGCATCATCTGCGACCCGAAACGCATGTCGAAACCCGAACTCGAACGGATGACGCGGCGGTTTGCAAGCGAGATTCTGCCGCTCATCGGCCCGGACCAGGATATTCCGGCTCCGGACGTTTACACGGATGCGCAGACAATGGCTTGGATCATGGATACCTACTCCATGATGGTTGGCCACACTGTGCCGGGAGTCGTAACGGGAAAGCCGATTGCCATTGGCGGATCCCTCGGCCGTGCGGAAGCTACAGCCCGCGGGCTCGTTTACGTCGTCGAAGAAGCGTGCAAGCTGAAAAAGATTCCGCTGCGCGGAGCAACGGTGGCGATTCAAGGATTCGGCAACGCTGGCGCGACAGCTGCGCGGCTGCTTGCCGAAAAAAAGGCAAAGATCATCGCCCTGAGCGACACGCGCGGCGGCGTCACAAATTCACGGGGAATCGATCCAATCAAAGCGATCCGCTACAAGGAGCGTTCGGGAACTGTAGTGGGGATGCCCGGCGCGGCGCGCATCTCCAATGACGATTTGTTGACGATGAAGTGCGACATTCTCGTGCCCGCAGCACTCGAAAATGTCATTACACTCAACAACGCGGAAGCGGTGAAAGCGCGAATCGTTGCGGAAGCGGCGAACGGGCCGACGACTCCCCACGCCGACGAAATTCTGGCGCGACGTGGCATCACCGTGCTACCGGATATTCTTGCGAATTCCGGCGGCGTGACCGTCAGCTATTTTGAGTGGGTCCAGAATCAGGAAGGCTTGCTCTGGGATTCGGACGAAGTGAACCAGAGACTGCAGAAGATCATGGTGCGCGCTTTCAACGAAATGGTCGAAACGATGCGCAAGCACCATGTACCACCTCGCGCAGGCGCCATGATTCTGGCCGTGGGTCGCGTTGCGGAAGCGACGCTTGTGCGCGGTCTCTTTCCCTGAGACGGCTTTTTTCGACTCAAAAGCGTTGAGGCCAAAATTAATGAAACCCGGAAAAATTGAGCGCCAGATTGGCGCGACCCTGCTGGTCGTGGTGTGCACGTTTCTCTTTGCCGGCGGAGCTGAGGCGCAGACGGGAAAAGCAAAGGCAGCGGCATCTTCATCGCAAAACGGCGACAAACAGGGCGACCTACAACTTGCCGCGGCGCGAACTAATCCGCTGCAATTGCGCCAATTCCTGAAAAAAATGCCAAAGGGCGCCGATTTGCACTATCACCTCAGCGGTGGCGTTTACGCGGAGTCGTTTATCCGTGCGGCTGTTGAGGATGGGCTTTGCGTCGACACCAGGAAGTTCGCTTTTACGAAGTGCTCACCCGAAGGCGATGCGGACAAATCGATTGTGCCAGCCGGTGACGCCTACAGGAATCAAGGGCTCTACGACCAGCTTGTTAACGCGTTCTCGATGCGGAGTTTCGTGCCATACGCGAGTGTTTCCGCCCACGATCATTTCTTCGATACATTTGCAAAATTTGGCGGCACGAACGCGTCGCACAAGCCGGAATGGGTCGACGAAGCGGCGAGCCGTGCCGCCGCTCAAAATGAGCAATACCTCGAATTGATGGAAACGCCGGACTTTTCGATTGCGGCGAAGGTCGCGGCCGAAGTTGGTTGGAAAGACGATCTCAAGGAGCTTCGCGACGCCTTGCTCACGCACGGATTAAACGAGAACGTTACACAGGCCACGTCGCACTTGGACGAAATCGAAAAGAAGCGCGAAGAGCTGGAGCACTGTGACGCACCAACCGCTGCGGCCGCTTGCAAAGTAGACGTACGGTTTATCTACCAAATTCTCCGCGGACTTCCAAAAGAAATTGTTTTTGCGCAGACGGTGCTCGGATTTGAAGCAGCCACGGCCGACCCTGAGCGGGTCGTCGGCGTCAATTTTGTGATGCCCGAAGATGGCTACATTTCCATGCGCGACTACTCGCTGCAAATGCAGATGGTCAAGTATCTGCACGCGACCTATCCCAAGGTCCACATTACGTTGCATGCAGGCGAGCTTGGCTACGGAATGGTGCCTCCAGACGGACTGTGCTGCCACATTCGTCTCGCTGTCGAGGCCGGTGCCGAGCGAATCGGTCACGGCGTTGACGTGATGTATGAAGACCGTCCTCACGAGCTCTTGAAGGAGATGGCGGCGAAACACGTCATGGTCGAAATAAACCTGACCAGCAATGACGTGATTTTGGGCGTGGCCGGTAAGAATCATCCATTCCCGATGTATCGCCAGTTTGGCGTGCCCACTGCGCTGTCAACCGATGATGAAGGTGTCTCGCGGATCGACCTGACCAACGAATACGTGCGCGCGGTCGAAACGTACGGTGCTAAGTATACCGACCTGAAGAAAATGGCCAGGACTGGGCTGGAGCATGCTTTCCTGCCCGGAAAGAGTTTGTGGGCGAAGCAGGATGAATTTGGAAAAGTTGCGGCAGATTGCGCTAAGGATCTGCCAGGCGACGAAAAACCGTCGAAAGCATGCGGCGATTTTTTGCACGCCAACGAAAAAGCAGCGCAACAATGGGAGCTTGAGCGGCGGTACAGGGAATTCGAAGCAAACTTCTGAAGCGAGCGCGCTTTCAACGCTCCAACGCCCAATTTGATTGACCTCATCGCGTTCAGCGCACCGATTTTACAAAAGTTTTTCTTGCGCGCGACTGACTCTGCGCGTACATTCGCAGATGCCGGTGCGTTTCTCCGCCGAACGGAGAGCGTGACCGGCAATTTTCTTCCCGGCACGAGGCAACAACCACTGATGAGCACGAACGGACATGCAGCGCCGCCAATTCTGCTGACAATCGCCGGATTCGATCCAAGTTGTGGCGCGGGAACGATGGCGGATTTGAAGACCTTCGCGGCACACGGTTGCTACGGCGTCGCGGCAATCACTTCGATGACGGCCCAGAATACGCAAGTGGTCGAAGCGGTGCACAACACGCCCAGCGCCGAACTCCGAGAACAATTGGAAGTGCTCATAAAAGACTGCGAAATCGCTGCAGTGAAGATAGGAATGCTCGGCAATCGAGGCAACGCCGTTGTAGTTGCGGAATTCCTGGATGCACACAAATTTGCGCACGTCGTTCACGATCCAGTGATGAAATCCTCGTCAGGGACCGAATTGCTGGACGCCGGCGGAGTAAAGTTTGTCGCAACGGAATTGTTGAAGCGTTCGAGCGTAGTCACCCCCAATATACCGGAAGCGGAAATTTTGACGGGCATGGAGATCAAAGACGTTGCTGCGATGGAAGTTGCCGCGCGCAAAATTGTCGAGATGGGCGCCAAGGCAGTGATCATCAAGGGCGGTCACATGGACCGTGCTGTGGACGTCTTATTCGACGGCAAAGAATTGATTCAACTGAGCGGTGACAAAGTAAAAACCGAAAGCACGCACGGAACAGGTTGCACGTTTGCCTCCGCACTTGCGGCGCAACTCGCAGCTGGCCGAGGGTTGGTAGAGGCCGCGACGCTCGCGAAAGCGTACGTCACGAAGGCCATTGAAAAAGGCTACGCCATCGGCAAGGGCCGCGTCCCGCTCGATCATTTTTACCGCTTGAAGATCGAGCCTCTTGCTCGTGGCACACATGAACTTCCGAATCACGGGATGCATCCCGCGGCTGAACCCGCGGCACACTAGACCGTCGCACGAATCCCCTTAGTCAGCGTTGGAATACGATTCTTCCCGCAACAATGGTCGCCATCGGCGCACCTCTAAACGTGTGTCCATCGAACGGGGAGTTGCGCGATTTGCTGGGCGAGTCGTTGACATTGAATTTCCACTCGTGACTCGTAGAAAAAAGAGTGATGTCGGCAGGCTGTCCGGCGGCAAGCTTACGTTCTTTGCCGAGCACCTTGGCTGGGCCGGTCGTGAATAACTCCACCATCCGCATCAACGAAATTTTGCCTTTTTGAACCAATTGCTCGAGTGTGAGTGCAATTGCAGTCTCAAATCCCAAGATTCCGAAGGGGGCCCGATCGAACTCGACCTCTTTCAAAGCCGGTTCGTGCGGAGCGTGATCTGTGGCAATTACGTCGACGGCGCCGTCTGCGAGTCCGGCGATCAACGCTTCACGATCCTCGCGAGATGCCAGCGGCGGATTCATCTTGAAACGCGAATCGTATTGAACATCTTCGTCAATCAGGGTGAAGTGGTGCGGCGTTACTTCGCAGGTGACTCGCAAGCCGCGAGATTTCGCCCACCGTACCTGGTCCAGGGAAGCTTTTGCCGAAAGATGCGCCACGTGGAGCCGGCCGCCGGTCAATTCCGCGACCTGAACATCGCGTGCAACGCAGACGGATTCTGCCGCTGCGGGCATACCGCGCAAGCCGAGTCGCGTCGAAGTGACTCCCTCGCGCATCACAGCCCCGGCGGCGAGCGAAACGTCTTCCGAGTGTTCGATCACCGGCAAATCGAGCGAGTTACAATAATCCATTATTTGGCGAACAAGTTTCGCAGTCGCGATTGGCTTGCCGTCGTCGCTCACGGCGACGATGCCAGCCTCCTTCATCGCGGCGATCTCAGCCAATGCCTCGCCCTTGCTCTCAATGCTCGCTGCGCCTATGGGCCAGACTCGTGTTGATCCGACTGACCGTGCCTTATCCACAATAAATCGCGTGATCGAAGCGTTGTCGTGAACCGGTTTTGTATTCGGCATACAGCAAACTGCCGTGAATCCGCCTCGCGCAGCGGATTTTGTGCCCGTCTCGATAGTTTCTGACGACTCTTGCCCCGGCTCGCGCAAGTGAACATGCATGTCGATAAATCCAGGGGCGACCACTAAACCGGAAGCGTCTAGAACTTGCGCATTGCCGAGTGAAGAAAATTTTCCCGGCGCGCCGATTTCCTTGATTATCTCGCCGTCGAGCAACACGTCCAGCGTCACATCGGTTTTCGATGCAGGATCGAGGACGCGGCCGTTCTTAATCAGAAGCATGCTAAGAGTCCTTACTCTGGGAAGTTTTGTCGGTGGCGCGACGATTGTGCAAGACGGGCCGCTCGATTGCAGGATGCGAGCCATCCTCCGCCGCGCCGGTCACGAGCAAGTACAAAATCGCCATGCGTACAGCAACACCGTTTGTGACTTGCTCGAGGACGCAAGACTGCGGACCATCGGCGACATCCGGCGTGATCTCGATCCCTCTGTTCATCGGGCCGGGATGAAGCACGATCGCGTCTGGTTTTGCGATCCGCAGGCGCTCAGCGTTGAGTTGGTAACCGAGGATGTAGTCGCCGACGGATAAAGACGGCTCGTGTAATCGCTCCGTTTGCACACGCAACATGATGATGACATCCGCACCTTCGAGCGCCTCTTCCACCCGGTAGACACAGCGAATCGACGTGCCCGGCGCGATCTTTTCTAGTTCGCGAGGCACCCACATGGAAGGCCCGCAGAGCGTGAAGCGGCAGCCAAATTTCCCGAGGAGATGAATGTTCGAACGCGCAACGCGGCTGTGCTGAATATCCCCGAGAATCGTGACGTTCAAATCGCTAATTTTGCCTTTGCGATCGCGGATTGTCAGCGCATCGAGCAATCCTTGCGACGGATGTTCATGCGTGCCGTCGCCCGCATTTACAACGGGAATGTCCAGATGGCGCGCGACGTAGTGAGGCGCACCCGAGGCGGAATGCCTCATCACGAAGCAATCCGGCTTCATCGCGTTCAAATTAAACGCAGTGTCGAGCAGCGTCTCCCCCTTTTTTAGGCTGGACGCTTCCGCCTGCAAATTCATCGTGTCGGCGCCGAGCCGAGAGGCGGCTGTGCCAAAACTAATCCGTGTGCGCGTTGAATTTTCAAAAAATGCCAAGGCAATCGTTTTTCCGCGCAACGTCGCGAGCTTTTTCAGCGGGTGCCGCTGAATTTCCTGGAACGGTTTGCTTTGATCGAGAAGAAATGTAAGTTCGTCCGCAGAGAGCGGTTCGAGAGCCAAGAGATCGCGAAAACGGTGCGTCACATTTGGTCCGGCGGAAACCTCATTTTTGCTGCCCGGCTATTCCTTGCGGTCCACGAGCATGACGCGTTCTTCATTGTCAATTTCGCGGAGCCGCACTTCTACAATTTCGGTGTCGCTCGTCTGCACAGTACGGCCGATGAATTGCGCCTCGATCGGCATTTCGCGATGGCCGCGGTCGATGAGGACGCAGAGCGAGACCCGCTTCGGGCGGCCGAGGTCGAAGAGCCCGTTCATCGCGGCGCGAATGGTGCGGCCCGTGTAGAGCACGTCGTCAACGAGCACCAGGTCCATGCCGTCGACTCCGAATGTGATGTCCGACGATTGCAAAACAGCCTGCGGCGCAACTTTCGAGAGGTCGTCTCGATACAGTGTGATGTCGAGAATTCCCACGGGGACGTCGACGCCATCAATACCCCGCATGGCCTGCGCGATCCGCTGTGCCAGAGGCACGCCGCGACGACGGATCCCGATGAGGGCCAGGTGTTTTGTGCCACCGCTCTTTTCTACGATTTCGTGGGCAACACGCTGCAAGGTGCGGTCGATTTCGGCCGCGGACATGATCTGGCCTTTTTCCACGATAGGCATATTACGTGGGATTTTAGCACAAGCCGCGAAGCGCCGGAGCGGAACTGACGTTAGCTTGCCGATTGAACTGGACCGTCCCAGCGGCGTGATAAACTTGCGGCTTTTCCACTGAGGAGCAGGACGATGATCCGACGATCGGGACTAGTTTTGGCTACCGCGGCGCTAAGTCTTGCAGGCACGGCGTCCAGTCAGGTCACCCCTCCCAAGGCTACGACGCCTCCCCGGCCCAATGCTGTGGCCCATGCAAAGGCAGCCACCCGGCCGAAACTGGTTGTGGTGATCGTGGTCGACCAGATGCGTGCGGACTACATTGATAAATTCCGCGATCAGTGGACAAGCGGCTTAAAGCGGCTCGTCGAACAAGGCGCCTGGTTCCGCGAAGCGGCGTATCCGTACGCAGCGACGGAAACTTGTGTTGGCCACGCGACGATTTCGACTGGAGCTCTGCCTGCAACGCACGGCATGGTCGCCAATGCCTGGTGGGACCGCGAAACACAAAAGATGACCACCTGCACGGCCGATCCGAATGTCAAGAATCTTGGCTATGCTGGAACACAGACGAAGGGCGGAGACAGCGCGTGGCGAATGGGAGTCCCGGCTTTTTCCGACGAGTTGCGAATGCAGACTGGCGCAGCCACTCGCGTGGTTAGCTTTGCCCTGAAAGCGCGCAGCGCAATCACACTCGGTGGACACAAAGCCGCCGCCACTTGGTTTGACGGCGATGGTTGGGTCACCTCCAATGTCTACGGAACTTTCCCTTTTATGGAAGCCTATGCCAAAGCGCATCCGGTTAAGGAAGACTACGGAAAAACCTGGACCCTTTCGCTTCCACGCGAAGCATATCTCTACGAAGAAAAAGCACTCGGCGCTGCCGCACCATCGGGATGGGACTTGCAGTTTCCGCATCCCTTGCGGGGAAAGAGCGCCGGCAACGATCCGGACGATGCGTTTTATGGTCAATGGGCCACGAGCCCATTCGCCGACACATATCTGACGAAGCTTGCGGAAGCTGCAATCGACCAACTCGGCCTGGGGAAGGGCGGCGGAGTGGACTATCTGGGTGTCAGCTACTCTTCCACCGACTATGTCGGCCATTCTTTCGGCCCGCACAGTTGGGAAGTGCAGGACATGTATGTTCGGCTGGATAAGGATTTAGGAGAACTGCTGGCGCACTTGGATGCGAAGGTCGGGGCCGACAATTACGTTGTTGCATTGAGCGCGGATCACGGTGTCGTGCCCACGCCGGAGGACACCAAACAGGCAGGAGTTGATGCGGGTGAGCTGCACATCCCAGACGTCCAGCAAAAAATTGAGGATGCTCTCAAAACGTTCAACTACACGGCGCCGGCAGTAGCAAGAATTGCGAGCGCCGACATCTATTTCTCGCCCGGCACTTACGACAAGTTAAAGACGGATCCGTCCGCAATGAAGGCGGTGCTGGATGCGATCCGAAGTGTCCCCGGTGTCGCGGACGTGTATCGAGCAGACGAACTGACCGACCGGCCCGCAACGAAGAGTCCCATCAAGTCAGCCGAGGCCAACAGTTATTTTCCGGGACGCAGCGGAGACCTGGTGATTGTGCCGAAGCCGTATTGGCTCGGAGTTTCGGCTCCGTCCGGCAAACAGCGCGATTACGGGACAGGTCACGGCACGCCTTACTACTATGATCAACATGTGCCAATCTTGCTGCTGGGCTGGGGCATCCAACGCGGCGAATACTTTGGCCCCGTCACTCCGGCGGATATTGCGCCTACGCTTGCGGCGCTTTGCGGCATCACCTTGTCGGCGCACGACGGAAGAGTTTTGAGCGAGGCTCTGGCAAAGAAATCCCCAGTTCGCCAAACACCGGCCGCGCACTAGCCGGTTAAAGGGAAAAACATCGCCGAACTCGCTTCTCGTGTTATTCTTCTCCACGAAGTGAATCCTGCCGACGCCGTACCACGCGGCCA
>Ga0070734_10001102_pt1 | contig 42895 bp, 37 predicted proteins | sample Coa_R1_8_FD_66444 | JGI IMG/M metagenome (GOLD analysis project Ga0070734, IMG submission 66444) | Surface soil microbial communities from Centralia Pennsylvania, which are recovering from an underground coalmine fire - Coalmine... | ecosystem: Environmental > Terrestrial > Soil > Unclassified ...
CGAGCGAGGAACAGCATCAACGCGCGCTCGACCAAGAGCGGGCGCAGAGTGAGGCGCTGGCGAGCGAACTGACGGAGGCGCGCCGTCAGATCGACAGCCAGGAAGCGTTGTCGCGCAAGGCCAGTGAGGAAGCCGCGCAGCGGAAAGCTATGGAAGGCACCGTCACCGAGCTGCGCCAATCCCTGCAACAAGAGCACGAAAAAACGGCAGCCCTCGAACAGCAGGCCGAGGCCGCGCGCCAGCTAGGGGTGGCGAGCGAGGAACAGCATCAACGCACGCTCAATGAGGTGCGCCAGCGTAACGCCGCGCTCTTGAGCGAACTCGCGGGGGCGCACCGCGAAACTGAGACGGAGGTGCGCCCCTCGCCCAAAGTGGCCGATGATGCCGAGCAGCGACAGGCCACAGAAGGCACGGTCATCGAACTGCGCGAATCCCTGCAACAGGAGCGCGAAAAAACGGCGGCCCTCGAACAGCAGGCCAAGGCCGCGCGGCAGAAGCAAGAGGCGGAGAGGAGAATCGCGGAACTGCAATCAGGAGCGCGACGCGACCGAACACATGGCTCGCAATCTATAAGCTTTCGGCATCACCGGGCGCGAAGCCGATGCTTCCGGTTCTTCTCTCTCATCCAGTGCTTTTGAGGCCCTACCTTAATCTTACAGCTGCGGACCGTTCTTGGAGCAGGCTGCGAGCCACTTAGGCGGCTCGCACAACCGCTTCTAAAAGCCATCTGGCTTAAGGCCGAAGTGTCTGAGGTGCGGAGATGGCGTCCTCGCTTCGACCACGCGTCGCCGCTTCACGGCCAGCTTGTACGGCCTCAATGTAACGAGAAGCTTGAGCGAGGTTGCGATTTGCTTGAGTAAATTTTTCACCGGCATTTCCATGATTGCTTAGATTGGCAGAGCACGCCCGTAAGCAGCCGCGCCTTGTTTCCATCCCTAGTCTGCACCGGAGATTGCGCCACATCTGCGACATCGCTGCAAACACGCTGAGTGACCCGAAAATCGGTAAAATTAGACCGCTCTTTGGCCATTTTCACCGTCGCTGGTGCCTGCCCAATGTCGGGTTCCATTTGCCTTGCGCAAAAATCAGTCATGCTTTTGCCCTGCCAAAGAAGAATTATCGACAATACGCACGCTTGTTCCTCCGGGAGGCGGGACGGAAAGCTCAATTTAGGTAGAGCTAAGGCTGACCGCAGGAGCTCTGGAAATGGAAACGCTTTACGATCTGCTCGGTGCGCTTCCCAACGATGATGCCGATAGCTTGAGGGCTGCATTCCGTCGCGCGGTCAAGCGGTCTCATCCAGACGTCAATCCAGGAGACCCGGACGCCGGACTCAAATTTCGCCAGATCGTGCGCGCCAACGAGATTCTCGGCGATGTCGAGCAGCGTGCAGCTTATGATCATTTGTTGGAAACCACGCGCCTCGAGCAGGAGCATGCAGAAACGCGCGCTTTCGCTGCTAAGATCCACAAACTCGCTTCCGGCGTCATGGCATTAGCCGCGGTATCGGCAGGCGCGCTCGGCGGGTATGCGTTGTTCCTGCAGCTGTCGGCGAATACGTCTGCGACTATCACCGCGGAAGCAGTCCCCGAACTGGGCGCTGTCGTTGTCAGTAGAGCGGCCGGAAATGAGCCGTCAAGCTCTTCAGCCACGCCGGTGAGCCCAGCCGCGGGCGCCGACGTCACTACGTCGATGATGATGCCGGCAGCCGAGAGCGTCCCGCCGAATACCACCGAGACCGTACGCGGTCGCGTCGCACCACAGTTCGATCGCAATCAGAAGCAAGCCCCGAAATTCCTCTCGACCTACATCGATCACAGCATCATTCTTTATCATTTGCGCAGACTCGCGCGCTCCTTTGCCGAATTGGCGCCGGCCAAGCGCGCTCAAAGGGCGAGCCGCCCTACCGCGTCATTATCGCGCCCGTCGCAAATCATCGCTCGATAACGTTGTGATACAGATGGTCCACTTATCGAGTGAGACAGGACGTGCTATAGTTTGGTCGAGGACAGGAGGCGGCAGAGCCTTCCCTCGATCAGAACAATTCGGGACTGGCCTGGCGACTGCTCGGCGCCAAGCAGCATCTGGAGAAGACCGCCTGCACGAACTGTGGCGCCCGCGGCGGTCACGACAGGCCCCCGCTTCAGCGGGAGGGTCGCATGTTCGAAACAAAACGGCGCGAATTCATCACGCTTCTCTGCGGTGCGGCGGCGTGGCCGCTCGCCGCACGCGCGCAGGAGCCGAAGGTGGCAACCGTCGGCGCGCTGGTTATTGGCAATGTAAGCCCGGAACAATTCTGGCGGGAGTTTCGGCAGGGCCTCCGCGATCTGGGATATATCGAGGGGCAGAACATTCGATTTGAGTTTCGGTCGGCGGAAGGACACATCGACCGGCTTCCCGAACTGGCAGCCGAGCTGGTTCGTCTGAAGGTCGATGTCATCGTTACCTGGTTCACGCCCACCGCTGTGGCAGCAAAGCAAGCAACCCGGGAAATCCCGATCGTAATGGCCGAGACCGGAGATCCGATCGGCACGGGGCTGATCATGAGCCTTCGCCGACCGGGAGGAAATGTCACGGGCATCGCGAGCGTAAGCGCCGAACTGGCCGGAAAGAGCGTCCAATTGATCCGCGACATGCTGCCGTCGGCGCGTCGGGTCACCGTTTTGGCCAACGCGACCGATTCCTTCTCGAAGCCCTTCCTTAAACAGATCCAGCTTGGCGGCGAAGCCACCGGAACCGCAATCAAACCAGTCAGGATCAGCAACAATCAGGAGTTCGAGAGCGCTTTCGCCGGGATGGAGCAAGACCGGCCCGACGCTGTGATCGTTCAGCCCAGCCTGCCGAGCAAGCGCGCTGCCGAACTGGCGCTGCAGCACGGCGTGCCGGCGGTCTCCGTGCCGCGCTGGTTCGTCGACGAAGGCGGACTGATGTCGTACTCTGCGGTATATGCGGACCTTTTTCGCAAGGCTGCCGTGTACGTCGACAAAATCCTCAAAGGCGCCCAGCCCGCCGATTTGCCGGTCGAGCAGCCAACTCGTTTCGAACTGGTCATCAATATGAAAACCGCCAACGCGCTCGGCATTACTGTGCCACCTGGGCTACTCGCCCGCGCGGACGAACTGGTCGAATGAGGCGGTGCATGAGTGGCTCGACGGCGACGTTCACTCGCGAGCGGCACTGTCTCTCTTATCGGGGTCGAGCGGAAGAAGCAGATGCTTCGGCCGTCTCGGTTTTTTCCCGCCATTGCAAAAAGCCCTGAAGCAACTGCTGGGACTGCTCGTGAGTAGCAGATTGGCTAGGCGGTAACGCGAGGAGCGCTTTCAAGTCTGCGAGCGCTGCCTTCGACTCTCCGTCTGCCTGGTTGGGCTGAGGCGTCGATCCCGTTGTGTCGGGTGGGGTTGAACTGGCAACCGATTGGCGTGAGACAGGTTTCATGATCACGAAGAGCAGCGCTACGATCGCCACGGCGCCAGCGGCCGCAGCGAAGCGAGCGGCAACGCTTAGCAGCGTGGCTCGCCAGTCTGAGTCACGCGTGCGCCGAGCCGGTTCGTTCATCGCCTTTGGGGCAAGCGAGGCTGGACGGGTCAAGGGAACGACCTTGATGGACTCCGATCTTGCTCCCTGCGAGGCGGAAGGGCCGAGTTCCGGTAGCCTTTCACTCAACCGGAGAGGCGAGTAGTCGAGCTCAGGATTGTCAGGGTCGATGGAGTCTTGCCAACTGAATCTACTCATAAGCTTCCCCCTTAGCGTCTCAATCACTCATCGTAAATCGCCCTGAGAATAACCTACAGCAACCGGGCGGCGATATCATCGCTCGCTGAAGCCCTGGAGTTTCTTTGAGTTCGCGCCCTGTGGATAACCCTGGACTTCTTCGGCCCACCCCGTCCCCGCAGAATTGGTATGTGCAGGTGAGGCGCCTTGCTGAAATCCTCATTCGAGCGAGCCGATTCGCGGTCCTCATCGCCAGCGCCATCAGGGCAGAGATACCGCGCCACTGCGGCCCGTGAATCCGCTTTGTCAAGCCTTGAGATTGGGGCGCAACGTGGATAGCCATGGACAGTGCTTGGATGGGGGGCAGCATGCGACAAAATTTGGTCGAGAGGGTCGCGCGAGCCTGCTGGGAAAAGCAGTCTCACCCGACGGAATCGTGGGAAAATGATGCCGATCAAGAGATCTGGTGCTACATCGCAGAGGTAGCAATCAGGGAAATTCATGCTTGGCGCCTTGATATGCTGAGCCAGGCGGCTCGTCCCAACTAACCACAGTTCAACACCAAATCTGGGTCAGCGCTCGGGGCTTGCAAACGGAGCGCTGTCGATTTCCGGCTTCTTTATTTTCAGCGTTGGGCATCGGTCCTGAGCATGCAGGCACTCATTGTCCGCACGTCGGCGCAATGAGTGAGACAGGTATTTCAGCGGGTCGGGAGGGTAGACGCGCGGCGCCATTCGATCGCCAGCAGAACGAATCGGACGAGGCTTGCTGTTATCAGTCGCGCTCCTGGGCTCCGGGCTCTGGCGCGCAATCGATGCGACATGCGTCACCCAAGCGCGCAGATGCTACCGGCAGGACATGCCGGCCTCCATTGGCCCCCAAAAGCCGCACCGAGGCGGCACATCTGCGCGGGCGTGATTGGCCTCGTACAGGCCAAAAGCCAATGAGAGGATTACAGTCAACGTGAAGAGCGTGCGCATGAAGCCGGCGTTCGCGAATTAGTTTGGTCGAAATTTGGCGGTCGCCGGCATTTCTTTGACGGCGAGCGCACTCTCGATCGCGACTTGCGGGGCTGCGTTAGATTGCAGGGATTTCTCATCTCTCGAGCGCGACAGCTGATGACCAAGGGCGGCGAATAGGTTCAGGAGAGCCTTCGCCCCTTACCAGCCAAAGGCATACCGGATTTGGCGCAGCATGGCGAACGCACCGTCCGTGACATAGCCGTCATTGAAATGCTGATCGGCCGCCACTACAGCACAAAACACAATGATTGCAGTCCAACCGAGCTTACCCATCCCGGTAACGCCCAAATCGGGTGAAGTTGCAACTTGCTAGCGCTTGACCAACGACGAATTTGCCGGGCAGCAGTCTCCCGGCGGCTTCTGCTTATCACGATACAAAAATATTCAAATCGACTGGAATCTCACAAAAGAGCGGCGGCGGCCACCGACCATTCCAAGGCCCACGAAGCCCACGATCATCATGACCCAAGTCGAGGCCTCAGGGACGGGCGGCAACTGCGAAATGCTATTGCTGTAATTGATAGTGACGTCATCCACTTCAAATGAATTGAGGGTACTTTCCAGGACGACCTTGGTGAATGGACCAAGCCCGGTGAAGGTGACATATCCGTTTGCGTTGGCACAGGTTGCACAACCAGTGTCGTGCAATTCTTTGCCGGATAGCTTTGTGTCTTTCTGAATGTCGCTTCCGCTGAAGGAAGCGATTTTCGTCGTGCCATCAAAAAACGTAATTCTGTTGTAGGCATCGAGCGAGCCGATAAAGAGCCCGAAGTTCTGCCCGACGACATTACTGTTCAATAGGATCGTTTCCCGGCTGTCGCCGAAAACACTCAAATAGTTCGTGCGGTCGTGAAGCGGAGCGGCAAATAGCCCAGACAGCGCCCCATGCTCAATGCGCGGAAACGCGTCGGAAGACGTGTATGTTGCGACAAGATCCGAGAAATCCGCCTTGTGTCCTGCCGTTGGCACGTTCGAAGTCGGAGAGCTGTCAAATGTTTCGACATAGGTCGAACCAATAAAAGGGATTGCTGGAGGAAACGCATCACCATAGTCGGTAACGACGATGGTTGCCTTTGCCGGAACGGCAAGCAAAGGGGCAAGTGAAAGCACCAGCAAAGCTAAGGACTTGCGCATCTAACCCCTTTTGAAAAATCGCGAATCTCTAAAGAGCCTTCATTAGGACTATCGTGGCGGATTCCCTTCGTCCAGAGGCTTCAGAGAAGGTTCAACAATATCCGGCGGCGTTGCGTCGTTTGAGCGACAGACAGCGAACCTCGAGCGACGCCTTCCGCGCTTTACCGGGCGCGCAGCTGTTGTCCATCGGCGCTGCGCACCACCCCTGCTCCAGGCGGCTGAGCCGTTTGAATCCACGGGTCCATTGGCGTGGCGGCATGGCACAAGGATTTGAAGTCTAAATCCCGGGAACGCTCGACGAATAGAGCTGTTGAATATTGGGGACAACGGTCGCCTCGATCAACCGCCTTCGTTGAATGTTACATTTAAAACGGACCATTAGCACGCTTAAGCGAAAGATAAGAAAAGCAAGGCAAGCGGGCTCCCAGATGACCGCCAACGATTTTGTCACCGGTTCTAAAGAGTCGAAGCGAACAACCCTCCTCCTGTACGCCGTTTATTTGATTGCGATCCTCGTCGCTACAGCGGGTTGGCTCAGCCTATTGGCGTGGCTGGGCATGGAGTTGTTACGTTCTTAGGCGTTTGGGCGTACCCCGGTGGCCGCTTGCCCTTCGCGTGTGTTCCGTACTCACCAAAGCAAAAGCCGCCTCACGGCGGCTTTCTTTATTCAGAGGGCCGAGTGCGAAAGGTCATGCGAAACGAAACACCACGCCTCCGCGACGGTAGCCCACAAATCCAACACCCAAGAAACCCAAGACCATCATAATCCAAGTAGAGGGTTCGGGAACGGGCGGCGTACCCTGCTCCGTCACGAGAAAATCATCGGTTTCAAAGGAGTTCTGTGAGGAGGTCATCACGAAGCTGGTGATCGCTTCGCTGCTATCGAAAAACGTCACGTACCCCGTGCAATTGCTGCTAAATTGACAGCCGGTAGGCTGCAAAGAAGGAAGCAGGTCAGTGCCCGTAAACGTCCCTATTTGCTTGGTCCCGTTAAAGAACTGAATAGTGTTATAGGTATCAACCGATCCCCACAAGAAGCTCAGCGTGTTAGCAACCGTGTTGACGTTGACGGTAACCTGGCCGCCGCCGAGCACGCTCAGATATTGAGTCGGGTCACCAAACGGTGACGCGCCTATCGAGCTGTTTGGCGGAGCGAGAATATAGGCCCCGTTGGCCACATTGCTGGTAAAAGTCAGGGCGGGTGCGTTCAATTGCGTAAAAGGAACGTTTACAGGTAAAGGGCCCGTGCCAACGAACGGCAAAAAATCGAAAGTGGTTACGCCTGGTATAGGTCCCGGGTCAGTCCCTAGACCTGAGAATACGACAACCGCATTCGCGGGAGTGGTTAAAGCCATTGTTGCAGCAATTGCAGACGCAACACCCAGTGATTTGAAAAATGCCCGCATAACGCCACCCCCTTGGCAAAGAGTAAACGAATTCCTAACAACCTGTCGCAGCTATATCGCCATGGTTCTTTCGAAGCAAGGCACGGGGATGGCAATAACGGGGCGCCGGTGCGTTCAATTTCGAGCTGTGCCCTTAAAGTAACAGATTGCAGTGACCATCCGCCTAAATAAGAGGCAAGTGCTTACGTTTTCGGTGATTTAAATCGCGGGATAATTCTTTTGGTACTCACGTCTTTCGGCGAAATACTTGATGCGCTGCAATACGTTGAAGAGCCGTCGGCAACTTTTCGCTGAGAACACGGTTGCTCCTCTTAAGCGCGAGAGCGATTATCCACAGAAAATGGAGACGTCCGAGTAGTCTTCGCGTTTCGAGCGAGCGTCGAGACCACGGGCGCATTTTTCGTTTTGATTCGTCCCGCATTCAGGGTTCAAGACCATACCTGTCGCATTAGCCTGTTAGATCCGCAAAGATGGACCTCCGTCGCTCCAACAACGGGCATCTGTTTGACCTGTCTACGCAGCCCTTTCGGCTGCTTCAGGTCGATGCGACGGCAGCGAAGAAGCAAATCGACGAGGCATTTGATCGCGCGGCGCAGAACAAGGCGGCTCCGCTGCAGGCTTTAATCGTCGCCCGGGACGCCCTTCTCAATCCAACTCGGCGCCTACAATGTGAGCTCGCTTACCCGCTCGACTGCCCATCCTCAGAGCAAGAAGCATATTATGCGGCGCTTGGCGAGGATAACACAACAGAGGAGCTCCTGGATTTCTCAGACCAGCTTTGGCCCGTGGCGCGGGCAAATTTCCTTGCACATGTCGCAAGCTATCGACCTGCAAGCGGACTCCTGCTCTATGCGTTGATCGAATCTCACGCAGCCATCGATGCGGCGGATGTGTACGAGACTCTGAAGACGGCAAGACATATTGCGGAAATGCCTGCGCCCGCTGTGTCGAGCGTCAGTCTGGGGTTAAAAGATCTTGTAGAGGAACATGTGGCGGCAGCACTTATTGGATACGAGACGCCGCAAGACGCCGCTGCGCCATTGCTTGAATGCACCTTGAAAGCGGTGGCTACCGACGACCGTCACCTTATCGAGGCGCTCGGCTTTCTTCTGCGATCCTATCGCAGCGCTATTGATTCCGCACAAGGCGAAGCAGGGAACCAGATCGAGAACGCCTCCGCAGCACTCCGACAGCAGCCGAACGATTCTACCGCTTTGGACAAGCTCGGCGAAGCTGTGCATCTCTGGACGTCGCTGTGTCGTCCTCTGTTGAGGTGGAATACCGATCAACTCGACAATCAAATTGAGCTTAAAATTCCGATCGAGAAGCTGCGCTCGCTCGTTGCCCATCTCTGTGAGGAAAAGCAGTACCAACTCGCCACCGAGGTGACGACTGCTACCCGCGAGATCTTCGCTGCCGCACCTACAACGCTTGAGCAACTCGTCGAAGACGCACGTGTTGCCGCCGGGCTTTTTTTCTATGCCAACGTCAAGCTCCTACAAGATGCTATCGACGAGAATTTGCGAGATCCCGGCCCGCTTATTGCGGCTTTGGAGCGAGATGGATTCGGTGAGACATCGAGCGAGCCGGCGAAGAAGCTGTGGACCGCCTTTGTCAAAGCGACCGCGCCAACAGCGTCTGGGTCCTCGGACCTGCCGTGGAAATTAGTCCATGATTTTGCGCTTCGGCTGAGTAATCTGCCGGAGGCGGCTCGAGCAGTCACCGCTCTGATCACCGGTTTGATCCAGCAAGGGCAGAAAGTCCCTGCAAAGTCTGGAATGCTGCGAGAGTTGCAAAACAACCTCAACTTTATGCAATCCTTTATCGGTGCTGAGCCAATCGAAATTCAGTCTGGCTCCCAATCTGATCGATATAATCTGTTTGTAAAATTACGAACACACGTTGCGGGCGGTGTCATCCATGAAGCTCGACGACGAAGATATTTGGTCGGCGTCGCGATGCTCGCGTTTCTCTTTCTTTCGGGCTTCGCGGCGTATCAAAATACTGATCGTCTGCGTACGCTCCTATCAGAGCTTTCGAGTCTCTCGCGCTCGCAGCTCAGCGCATCCAGCCTCGGTGTTCAAACGATGCCGCCGGTCGGAACCGGGCAGCACCTTGCCAAGGATAGCGTTCGCTATTGCTACTTCCAGAAGGAACGGCTGCGCTTTATCAAAGAGATGGCGAACGGCCCCGAAGATACGCGTTCCTACAATCTGCTCATCGTCGACTACAACTCGCGGTGCTCGGATTTCTTCTATACGGATGAGGATCTCAGTCAGATATTGGCCGAAGTTAGGACCAACAGAGCAATTTTGCAGGAGCAAGCAAAACAGATCATGTCTAGCTGGCAAGGCCACGAAGCGGACGCTTCAAAAGGCTAGGAATATGATAAAGGGTCTACCCGCGAGACGCTCCTTGCGAAACGACCAATAACGGAATGAACGTTTCCGCATGCGGATCATCATTGCTGCTGACAACGCGTCTGCCCGCTTCGGCGGAGAAGCGTTTATTCCGCTGAACTATTTTCGATTGCTGCTGGCGCGGAAAGAGGACGTGCGACTGGTCGTGCATGCACGTAACAAGGCAGAATTGATCGAATTGTTTCCGAACGACCTTGAGCGGCTCCATTTTGTCGATGACACGATCCTGCACAAGATTTCATTCCGGTTCGGCTGCTTGTTGCCACGGCGCTTGGCGGACGCGACGACAGGTTTGATCATTCACCTGAGCACACAATTTGCGCAGCGGCGTATCATCCGCCAGCTTGTCAGATCGCACGGTGGTGATGTCGTTCACGTGCCCATCCCTGTTTCACCAAAGACACCATCACCGATGTGGGGATTGGGCACGGCGGTCGTCATTGGTCCGCTCAATGGGGGTATGGAATATCCCGATGCGTTTCGAAAGCAGCGCAGCAAGTTCTCCCGCTTGGCCTTTGGACTGGGCCGCTGGCTCGCCCATTTTGTGAATGCCGTAATTCCCGGCATCCTGCGTGCCGACGTCGTGATGGTCGCCAACCGCCGCACGCGCGAAGCGTTGCCGCGCGGTGTCACCGGACAAATCGTTGAGGTTGTCGAAAACGGTGTCGATTTCTCGGTATGGCAAAGATCAAAGCGGCCGCCCCAAGATGGTCTAGTTCGCTTTATTTTTATTGGGAGATTGATCGATTGGAAGGCGCTCGACATCGTAATTGAAGCGATGGGTCGCCTCTCACGTGAGACCCCAATTTCGCTTGAGATCGTTGGTGACGGCCCCATGCGCGAAAGTTTGCAAGCACTTGCTGACCAGATGGGGTTGGGTTCGATCGTGACTTTTTCGGGCTGGCTTTCGCAAACAGGGTGTGCCGATCGCTTGCAAGAGGCGGCTGCTCTCGTCCTGCCCAGCCTGTTTGAATGCGGGGGAGCGGTCGTTTTGGAGGCGATGGCGATGGGTCGACCGGTCATCGCCACAGAATGGGGAGGTCCGGCCGACTATCTTGACGAGACCTGCGGGATCCTTGTGAAGCCGTGCTCTCGCGAGGCGCTGGTCGCAGGATTTGCTGACGCCATGTCAAGACTCTCTAAATCACCGGAGTTGCGTACACTCCTTGGCGAAGCCGGTTTTTGGCGCGCGCATGACCATTTTGATTGGGAACGGAAGATAGATCAAGTCTTGAAGGTTTACGACCTCGCAGTGCGGCTATCAGGTAAGCCGACCAAGGTTGGTTAAGCGCGCGATTGCTAGCTCGTGCGCTAAAGCGATCCTGGTGAGAAGCGAAGCCGTCCGACGAGATTGACGCATAGACTGATAAAGCCATCGCACAGAAACATCAGCGCGACAGCCACAATAAACAGGGCAATTCCAGTCAGATCGTGGAGCGGTCCCTCAATTTTGTCGACGCCGCCGTAATAGGCGATGAGAACAAGAGCCATGACACGCAGAAAATTCGCGAAGATTGTAATCGGTACAATCAAGGCCATGAGAATGAGCCCGCGAATTTTCTCCTGCCAGCGAAAAGCATAGACGTAGAAGACGCCGATTGCCGACAGCGCGAAAATCGAATTCATGCCGGAGCATGCATCCTGCACCAGAAGCTGATAGGGACCGATCAAAATCACGACGCCATTCTGAGCGATAGGATAGCCGGCCGAATAAAGAACCTGGGTGACCGAATCAGAAATAAACACCTTCAAAGGGACCGTCGCCGCGTCAACCATCCATCCTGGCGCAGGTGCCGAAAAGATCAAAAACCCAATTGGAAAAGCGACAATCCGCAACACGCTCCAACCTGCCAAAAGCAGGACACAGCCCGCGACGACTGGGATTTGAGATGCAACCTCCAGAAACCAAATGTCTTGGTTGCGAGCCAAAATTAAAATGGCCAACCCCAAAAGAAGGAGAAACCAACCGGTAAGTGGTGCGGGCGATATTTTGGCCTCACGAAGCTTTCCTCGCGATTGCCAGACCAGCCAGAGGGCCGCAGCAATAATCAGCGGACCATGGCCTTCCTGTTCGGTTTGCCATGGCCCCTCAGCCAAGGTGATAAAAGTCGGCGTATAAGCAGCTAATATTGCTCCAACAACAACACACGGCCAAAGCCAACCCCGCGTGGCGAAGGTTCTTGTCGCCGAGGTGGCTTCAGAATACGTCATCGCTCAAACTGATCGTGGCCAATAATAAGTTTGAAAAACGTACCACTTCGAAAAAAGCAGGGCAATGGCTTAGCCCGTGCCGTCACCAGCCCGTTTGGTCTTAACGAGAACGAGCAGCGCGTACGCTAAACCGACGGCAATCAATATAGACGCCAATGTTGATGATCCGATTCTGCCGAGCTCATTGGCTACGGCAAACGCGACTACGCAAATCGATAAATGCAGCAGAGTGCGGGTATCGCGGTCGGTCCAAACGAAAAAAGCAATGACCACTAACAAGAAGCATGCAACGGTCAAAATATCGAATGTGTCGGTCATCGTTTAATTAGCTGTTTTCAGGATCCTTGTCGGTTCACTTCGGGGGTGCCGCCGGTACTTGGGTCTTCATGATATCGGCATATTCGCCCTCATATTTTGCAGCCAGATTCGCCTCGACTCCTGCCAAACTTGCTTCCGATTTCAATAGCTCAAGTTGCAGAGCGTGCCGCGCCGCTTTGATCGCCTCATCGCCCTCAAGCGGTCGGCTTTCAATGCCCTTGACTTTGAAGAAAACTGCATTCGGCTCTCCTCGCAAGAAAAAGACGTTATCCGCGCCCTTCTCCTTGATCAGATTGAAAAAATCAGGCGAAACATCGGCGCTGCTAAGTCCACCTAGCGAACGCGTGTGAGCGATTCCCATACTGGTCAGCTTTTGATCTACCTCTTCGAGGGATTTCATGTCGTGGACCGAGTCCATGAGTTCTTGGGAAAGAGCGTTTGTAGGAAGCGGAATTTGCTCGGTTGACGCGATCTGGCGATCCGCGAATTTAAGCGGATTTTTCGCAATGTAGTTATCCACGTCGGCCTTGGAAATCGCAGAGCTTTTTTCGGTCAAATCTCGCGATGCTGCAGCACTTGCAAGCACGATATCGCGCGCCCTTAATAGGTCGAGAAGAACTGTGGGCTCCCGGTCAAGCTTAGTATCCAGAGCTTTCCTCACCATGTATTTGCGCGTCACCAGCTCTCCAAGAACCTGCTTAATCAAAGCAGGATCTTTGCGCTTTTCGACGGGGACTCGCGCAAGACGAAATTCATTGTCGAGCTCCTGAGAGGTGATGACGTCGCTTCCGACGCGCGCCACGATCTGGCTGGTTGGAGCCTCCGTCTTCTCTTCGACCTTTTTGCTGCAACCAAGCAAGGCGACACCGCTGAACGCGATCGCCACGCCGAAGCGAAGAGCGCTGATCGATTTGCGCCGCAAAATCTTCATCAAGTCAGCTCCAAGTTTGACAGATGCAAAGCCGAAATAGTCGCTCGACCTCCAGATTGTGCCTAGTTTGAACTTAGCTTGGTCGGATCGATTGCCCGGTGCAAAGCGCAGGTCGACAGCCCATCATTTGCTCACCATTCGATTGAGAATACGAGCCTTTATGCTAATGTGCCCACCCTGGAAAGACCTAAATCCTTAATTCTTCTGTCAGTTCAGCCTGCATGAAAATCAACCCAGTCCAAGCCATTCTCGCATCCCTCGTCATCCTGGGCTCAGCGGCACTCGCTGAGGTGCTGAAACCACATCAATTGATGGCGAATGCTTCCACTGTACCAAATTTGCAGACGGTCATTCCGCTCAAGTTCGGACAATGGACCTTCGCTCCCAATATCGGATTAGTGACGCCCTCCGGCCCTGCTGGCTACGCCAGAGAAGAGCTTGCTGCGAAGATCTATAGCCAGGAAGTGACTCGCGCCTATGCGGACGGTGCCGGCAATATTGTCATGCTGCTGGTGGCTTACGGTCCAATCCAGGACTACCGTTTGAAGGCGCATCTGCCGGAAGTTTGTTACGGTGCAGCCGGATTTCGCGTGTCAAACAAAATGGTGACTGAAATCGCGTATCAAAGGGGTGCCTCCCCTCTGGCCCTCAGTCGTGTCACTGCTTCCAAGGAGGGACGGTTCGAGCCAGTCACCTATTGGATACGAATGGGCAATGATGTGGTCACGGGGGTCTTCGATCGGCAATTGGCGCGCATGAAATATGGACTGCAGGGCTTGATCCCCGATGGGGCTCTCTTTCGGGTATCGACGGTAGGCATGACCGAGGAGGCGGCTTATCGGCTCCAGGACCAGTTCATTCGAGATCTTATCGGCGCGATACCTCCTCAAAACCGAGCGTTCTTTGTCGGATCTTGAAACACAAAAGGCCTCAAGGATGTTTTATGATCATCGTCTCAGAGCGGAGGCGAACTGGGAAGATTCTAGCGCTCCTTATGCTTCTGTTTTGCTGGGCATCTTTCAGTCCACCTACAAAAGCCGACGATTCCGATCGCTCACTTCTTCTTAGCGCAGTTGCAATCAATCAGAATGCCAATTCCCGCTCAGGGGTTGGAATCTACCTTGGCAACGGCTTCGTTCTGACAGCCTCACACGTCGTTGGTCGCGCAGTCAGTGTAACGGTCGCTGGTCGAGAGCTTCCAACGCGGATCGTCAAAAAAGACTCGTTCGAGCAATCTGACCTCGCGCTCCTTTCGATCGACGAGGAGCAACTTCCAATACCTTTACGACCCAAGGAGATTTTCCTGTGCAAGACCCCTCCAACGCCGGGTCAAGATGTCATTACTGTGGTGCCGGAGGAAATCGTTCATTCACACATTTTGTCTCCGGTCTGGCTTCCGCGAGACGTGAGAAAATACAACACGGTTATTAGCGATGTTGCGCGAACAGGCAATTCGGGCTCGGGCGTCTTTGACGCCAAGGAAAAATGCCTGCTAGGGATCATGAGCAGGAAGATCACTGAAAATTTTCGTCAAGATCATCTCGGCATAAACGGAAGTTTCGATGTGGCCAAATATTTTGTTCCAGTGTCCGTGATCGCGGAATTTTTACCCAGAGGCGTCGTTGATCGTTAGCGTCACTCAATAGTCGCCATAGCCGTAGTAGTTCTCCGATTTGTCGGAAACCTTATTGACCACAACCCGGACAATCGGCGTCGATTTGATGTGTTTGTAGCACTCCTTGATGTCGGGAATCGTCGAGGTACCGACACCGGTGATCAACAAAATCGATTCGATCTGAGGCAGGATGGCTATGACGTCATCGCCCACCAACACCGGCGGCATATCCAGGATGATGACGTGGGATCGGAACTCCCTCTTGAGGGTTTGCAAGGTGGTCGTCATAGCTTGCGATGCCATCCACTCGGCGGATCCTGCCTTGCAGACCTCACCGGGCAGAACCAGCGTCTGATTTTGCGCAGTCGAGGCGCGAACGATGGCGTTCAGAACGCCGGTGCGACCTTCCAACACACTCAATATCCCGGACTTAGCGTTTATACCGAGGTATTCGGCGACTTTCGGTTTATAAAGATCGAGGTCGACCAACAGCACTGAGCGCTCGGGCAGGCGCGCAATGCTCATCGCCAAATTGCATGCAGTGACTGATTTTCCACAGCCCGCAGTCGGAGACGTCACGGCCAAAATCTGCCAGCCGTTATCATCCATGGCCTGCAGCACCTGGGTCCGAAGCATGTCGAAGGACCGACCACTCTCATGCAACGGATTATGGGCGACAATCCTCGTCGATTCGAGGTGCGCTGGGTTCAGCTTGACTTCCCGGAAGTCCGTCCGCGCTTGGACGACCGACGACGGAAAAGGCGCAAACGGATCGGAGGAATTCTCCTGCGAAGCCGCCGCATCTCTGGTTCGCGCTCGTTCGAGTGCTTGGCGAATAGGATCCAATGAGGCTCTCCCAAGCTCAGCGAAACAGACCGACACGCGCTTTTGCGATGATCAAGTCAAGCTGCGTCATCATGAGATATGCAAGAACCAAAACAGCGACAAATGCAAGTGCTCCGGCGACAACCAAAAGCTTCTTGCGGCGCTGGATTTGGAGCTGTTCACTCCTGGTGACGATGTAGGGGACCTGCACGACCAATTGACTATCCACAATGCTATAAATATCGGCGGTTCGCCTGATCGTGGTGTCGAAAAACTCCAAAAGAACGGTCAACCCTCCCCCAGCCGCGAACGCAAGAAGAAAGCTCATGGCCAAGAACTTCGAGCGATTGGGTTTGATTGGCTCCTGTGGAACCGCAGGCTGCTCAAGCACCTCGAGTTTCTCTGATTGTTGATTCTTCTCAAGTGCTTCGCCAAGCTGGGCGGCTGAGTATTTTGCCGTGGCCGCTTCGAGATTTTTCTGAACAGCGTCTTGCTGAGCCTGAAGAGCGTCGAGGTCATCGCCACTTGAGGCAGCAGGTCGTGCCATCTTCTCCGCGGCGTCGATTTGACGCTTCAGAGCCTTCATGATCGGATGCTTTTCGGAATAGATCGCGCTCTTTTGCAGATAGTCCGCTTTCAATTGCGCAATCGGATCAATTGCGCCTGTTGAGGTTGGCGCAAGGGCTGTCTGTTTGGCCTGTGCAATTTTGGCATCGATCGCGGCACTTTCGGCCTGCAGCCTCTCAACTTCCCGGGCCAGGAATTTGGTGGTGTCACTGGCGCGGCTGGTACGATCTTTGATGTCTTCGTTGAGTATCCGGGTCACCAGTTCGTTTGCTACGCGAGCTGCGACTGCAGGATCGGAGTCTTCAAATCCGACTGTGAATACGATTGTGGGATTGTCACTTCGTCTTGCAAAGGAGAGTTGGTTGTTGATTGCAGCAATCGTTGTCTTCTTCTTCATCAAATCCACGAGCTGCGTCACGGACATGAGATTTCGCTTCTCAGGGAATAACTGAAACTTGTCGATGATGGCGACCATGTTGTCGCGCGTCATCAATCGTTGCTCGATCACCTGGATACGCTCTTGGGCGGCACTGGTCACCGTTGGGTGTACCAACTCGGTCGGGATCAGCTGAGATTGGACCAGAATCTTGCCTTCAGAGAGGTAGGTCGGGGGCCAAATAAACGCCAAGGCCGTCCCGACCAGAGCAACGGTTATAAAGGGGACGGCAAAATAAAATTTGCGGCGCTTGAGGAGTTCCCAATAGTAGGCAGGGCGGAGCAAGTTTCCCTGGCCCTCTTCCTGCATATCCTCGTCCAGATTAAGCTTCTGCAGCATGCGCGCCCAAGTCCTGGCCGGAGGTGAGGAATTTCAGGTGCAATTGCTGTACCATTTTTGTATGGAGAACTGAACGCCTCCGGTCGCGAAATATTTTAAGTCGTTGCGTGGATTTGTCGGGGGATGGCATTTTGGCGAAAGCCAACGGGTTGAGCGGTAGATCAGGGGCCATGGATGTATGAGGCATTTTACGGGCTTCGCGAGAAGCCCTTTACGATTTTGCCCGACCCCGACCTGATCTACTGGGGCAGCATGCATCGCATGGCCTTCACCATGCTGGAGTTCGGCGTCACCAACAACGCTGGCTTTACCGTCATCACCGGGGCGATCGGGTCGGGCAAGACCACGCTTCTGCGCTATTTGCTGAAGAAACTGAGCTCCAATGTGACGATGGGCTTGATTTCGAACTCGCCCCAGGGCCGCCATGAGCTCTTGCAGTGGATCTTGATGTCTTTTAGTCAGCCCTTTGAGGGTGACTACCCTACCCTTTTCAAGCGCTTACAGGATTTCCTTTATCGTCAGCACGCCAGCCGGCGCCGAACGATTCTGATCATCGACGAGGCTCAAAACCTTGGACTGGACTCGTTGGAGCACCTGCGGATGCTCTCGAATATCAACGTCGACAAGCATCAAATCCTGCAACTCATCATCGTCGGGCAACCCGAGTTAAGGGATCTGCTTCTAGGACCGCAGCTGCACCAGTTCGCACAGCGCATTTCGTCAGATTTCCATTTGCAACCGCTAAGTGAAAGCGAGGTTGCAAACTACATTTTGTTCCGTCTGAAGGCGGCAGGTGCCACAAGAATCATGTTTACCCTCGATGCAGCGGCAAAAATAGCGGAGGCCAGTGGCGGCGTTCCGCGCATGATCAATATTCTTTGTGATACCGCGCTGGTTTATGGTTTCGCCAACGGCCAACAAACAATTACGGCAGATTTGGTCAGCGACGTTATTGCAGATAAGCAACAGTACAGCATTTTGCCGCTCCACAAACCATCGAAAATCGCTAAGTATTTGTAAACGGCGATCTTTTCATTTATCCCGAACCTTAAACTTGCGCTTCGTAGACTTGCGGCGGTTACGCGAGATGTCCATAGTCCGCCTCGAGTCTGCCTGATGCGGGGCTGCACTGGGGCGTTTCGGGAGCTTTCTTGGAGCATAGAACATGCGCCATTTGATCGCATTGGTTGTGCTTTTGGCGTGGGGAGCAGCGGCCCTCGCGCAAAGTGAGACGCCTACGATCATCACCCTGAAACCGGGTGATACGCTCAACATCTCGGTATTGCAGGATCCGAAGCTCGATCGCTCGGTCGTGGTCGATCCGAATGGACAGATTGCCTTTCCTCTCGCCGGACATATCACCGCGAATGGCTTGACGCCTCAAAGGCTGGAAAGAGTCTTAAAGGCCAGGCTGAAGCGTAACTACAAGGACGATGATCTCGATGTCACTGTCGCGTTAGCCAATGCGGCAAAAGACATTCCTGAGGACGATCTAAAGCCGAAGATTTTCATCACTGGCGAAGTTCAGAGGCCGGGCCCCTACCCGATCCGACAAGCATTCACGGTTGTCCAGGCGATCTCGATTGCTGGCGGGCTTGGTCCCTTCGCAGCAAAAAAGCGCATACAGATTCACCGCCGCAACGGTAACGACGAAACGATTTTTAAGTTCGACTACAAAGCATATGAGGCGGGCCAAGATCTTGATGCGGACATCCAACTTCAAGCCGGCGATGTGATCATTGTTCCGGAACGGGGCTTGCTGGAATAGCAATTAAGCGGTGCGGGGCTGGGCGTGAGACATGTTTGCCGAGTAGTCGTGGCCTGCCTGGGCTTATTGCCCGGTCCTGCGCTTGCGTACGACTGGTCGCTCAGCACGACCGAAACTCAAACTTTTGAGCTGAATAATAATCAGTTCATGCAAAGTCCATCGCCAGGCTGGTCACTCGGTTCCTACACGACCGTCTCCGCGAATGGAGTTGTTCTGACGCCGACCTCGAAACTGACCTTCAACGGCGACGTCGGATACAGGCAATATTGGGGCCCAGGAACAGACGGAATTAGCCAAACCCAATCCGACTGGGTGGGCGTCAACGCCCACTATGTCACCTGGGAAAAAAACCCCGATGATCAATACTTCCTGGATGGAAGCTTTCGCCAATCAAGCACTGTCTTGGCGGTGCTAGGCGACCTCGGCCTTCTGACAAACGTGCACGGCGATATCGACCGCACCCTGCTTGGTGGTGGCATCCAACGCAGCCTCTCCGCTCTGGATACGATCTCGTTTTCGGCAAGCTCGGCCTTGACAACATATCAGCCGTCAAGCGGCGGAACGGAATTTACGGATTCAAACGCGACGGTGACCTGGCGCCACAAGGTGGATGCGCTCACAACGATCGCCGTTAATTCGCAACTTGAATGGCTCGCCTATGATTCAGTTCCAAGCGCGGATCTCTTGCTGCTGCGGAACACGGCTGGGTTCGAAACAACATTTTCTCCGGTCTTCAGCTACGGGGCCAATGTCGGCGTGGTTTTCACCGACGCGCAAGTTGGAACTTTGCCGGTTGTACCTGTAGTCGTACCTGGCACGGGCATAGCGCCGGCCTTTACCGCGGGATCGACGGCAGGATTCATTGCAGACGCGCACGCGATCTACAGGCTAACCAAAGATACCACGCTCAATCTTTTCGCAAGCCAAACACTCGCACCTGCCATCACGGGCGCATTGACGAAACGCACCACCCTCCATGCAGGCGTGGCTCAGATTATCGACTCGCGCTCAAGTGTCGCCTTGGCCGGCGATATTTCGCGGCAGACGTCATCTGGGATTACCAACGACTTCTTGTCCGGCTCAATTTCGTATAGCTACCAGCTGGCACGTTATTGGAACGCATCGGTAACCTACCGGTATCTTCACCGGACGGCGACGGATGGGGGCGCGTTGTTGGACCCCATTACCGGCCTCCCGATCTCCAGTTCCGCACCTGCAAGCGCGAATAGTCTCATGGTAACCGTGTCGACGACGCAGATCGTCAAACCCCTCGACAACTGATCACTTCATTGCCGCCTTGATTTTTTCCCTTAGCGGACTTCCGTCCGGCTCCAGGTTGAGGGCAGTCTTGAACTGCTGAATTGCATCCGCTGATCGACCAACCGCGAGATAGGCCATGCCCAAGTGATAATGGGCTGCGGCCACATTTGGAAGCTTACTCGCGACTGGCTCCAAGATCCGCACCGCGTCAGCGCTATTACCCCGCTTGTATTGAGCCCATCCAAACGTGTCCTGATACTGCGGCAAATTAGCGTTTTTTAGCGCCTCCGCGAGCGTTGCGGCCTGTTCGAGGCTCTCCTTATCTGAACGGTTGTCCAACAATAGACTAGCCAGATTATTAGTTGCGATCAGGGAATTGGGTTGATCCTTGAGAATGGCTTCATAGGCAGTGATTGCGTCGTCGCTCTTGCCAATGCCAATGAGAATGCTTGCTGCGGCAAGGCGTAAAGTCACGCTACTGGGCTGCTCTTTTAGGGCTGCCTGAACAATATTGTTCGCTTCGTCATAGTTCTTCTGGCCTAGGTAGTAATTGGCGAGCGCATCGTAGCCCGCCTCATCTTTAGGCTGCTGTGTGATGGCTGCTTTAAAGCTATTCTTGGCGTCTTCGCCTTTCCCTCTCGCGAGTTGTGTCTGGCCCAACAGAACAAGCAATTCGGCGTTTGATGGATATTTTTTCAGCATGTCGCGCAAAAGCACTTCGGCTTTGTCGGGCGTTCCTGCACGTGTATACGCCGCGACGAGCGAGAGGACAGGCCGAACGGCATCAGGAGCCGCAGCGTGAGCCGCCTCAAGCGCTGCCAGGCTCGCATCCGGCTTGTTTTGGCCAGCAAGGGCCGCAGCCTTAATCTGGTCAGCGAGTCCCAGGTTATCACCGGCCGCACGAATGGCCTCTGCGACCGCTAAGGCCCCTGACCAATTTTTTTGCGAAAGCCGCAATTGAGCTAGGCTTGATAGAACCTGAATATTTGGCGGGTTGCGTTTGGCGATCTCGAGTACCACGTCCTCAGCCTGGCCTAGATTGCCCTTCCCTTGCAAATACGCGACATAGCGCATGGCGACGGCGGGCTCGAAGCTTGAGAATTTCGCGGCATCGGCATATTGCCGCTCGGCGAGTTCAGGCTTGCCGCTGCGCTCATAAGCTGCCGCCAGAAGGAGTAACAAGTCCGGCGCCTTCGGTTCGTTGTTGAGTGCTTCGCGCAAATCGGAGATCGCGTTGTCAACGTCACCTTTCCCGAGTCGGACGATGGCGCGGAGCTTCAACGCGCCGGTGTTGTGGGCATCCTTTGTCAAGACATCGGCAATGATTTGCTCTGCGTTTTGAATTTCATTTCGGCTTATCGCGATCTGGGCCAATTTGTCCTTGGCCGTCAAAAGGTGATCGGAGGATGAGGCATTCTTAATGATGCCATTTAGCAGGGCCACCGCTCCCTCAGAATCTCGCTGTAAATAGTCGAGGTCTACCAGCGCCATCTGATAGGGAAAGACGTCGCCACCCGCGCTGATTTTTGCAGACAATTCGTCTTTTGCCGCCTTGGGTCCACGGAAGCTAGCGAGGAAGCGGACGACATCAAGGCCCGCCTTGGAATCGGCAGGATTCGCAGATGCAACAGCTCGAAGTTCTCGCTCTGCATCGTCAAGCCGGCGTTGTTGGACGTACAATTGGATGAGCTGGGTGCGAAATTCCGGTCGCTGGCCGACCAGCTTTTTCAGTGCAGCTTCCAGTTGAGGGAGGTCTCCCTTTTTTCCATAAACCGCAACTCTCAAAGCTGTTATTCGGGCATCCTCGTTAGCTGCCGGCGGCAACGCATCAAGATGTTGAAGAGCTCCATTGGCGTCACCACGAGCGAGTTGTTCAGAGGCAAGAACGATGATCGCCTCGAGGTTGCTCGGCTCGATACTGACCACTCGTTCGGCATCACGGATCGCTGCTTGTGGGTTTTTTGTTTTCAAGAGCACTGTTGCGCGAAGCGCAAGAAAATCTGGGCGCTTTTTGTCTTCGTTCGTTGCGCCATCCAAGAGGTTAAGGGCGGCGTCATTCCCGTTATTATCAGCCATGATCCTGGCAAGCCGAAGCCGTGTTTTGACGTCCTTCGGGTCCAGCTCAACAATGCGCCGTAGATCCTGAAAAAGGGACGAATAGGCTTTGGTTCGCTCGTCGATGCCCGCTAGCGCTCGCCAGGCTTCAAGGCGGTTGCTATTGAATTTCAATGATGTCGTTAGAGCGACGCGCGCATTGAGATCGTCGTTCTTTGCGAGCAGCGCCATGCCCTTGTCGAAATAGTCCTGGGACCGCTGTTCCGGCGATCCACAGCTTGCGAGCAGGACCAAGGGAATGGCAAGAAGACCTCGACCAACCCAGCCATCCCTGAAAACGCGGGACATAACACTCTCTCGGAAACGAATGCGCTCGGCCGCCTAGGGCTCCGCGGAGAAAGAAGCCTTAGCCGCGACCCCGCCGAGCGCTGGCCTGTAGGATTGCGTTACTGCAATAGAATTGGCTCTGTCCAGCAGAAAACCAAACCGATTGAGACGAAAAACTCGTCTCATGCGCGGAGAAACACCGGTAAAATGTAAGGTCCCTCCGTGTTCCAGCACTAGCTTTCTGGCTGTTAAGAGAAAGCCAAAAAACCGAGCGTCGACCGTTCGGAGGTTGGAAATATCAATTGAAATGTCGCAGCCATCGGTGATGGCGTCACGAAAGATCGGCATCGCTGTCGCCAACTGGTCGGCCGTCGCATCACCGGCGAGAAAGATCTTCCTGGATCTAGGGCCACTCTCGCCCGAATAGATTCTTAATTCGATTTTGGCGGCAAAGCGAAAGCGTCGCCAAACCTCTGCTAACGCCAGTGGCAACACATTAGCTACCAGCAGGCGGAGCAAAACGCTGCCATCATGCAGATATCGTCGCCAGAGGTACGGCTCTTGCTTAATCCGCCACAGCCACTCGAAGCCAAATCGACGAACGAACAGTGGAGCGCGCTTTAACAGGCGGGCCTGAAAATTGATGGCAGCTCCCAGGTGAGCGCGCACAGGTACTTTTATTCGATCATGATTACGCAACAGCCAGGATTGGCCTTTCTGAGCTCCCAGGGAAGCCACGAGGAAGCAAGCACCTGAAGAGTTAATGCGCTCGATCATTGCGTCCGTACTCATCTCCTGTACCGAGCCGAACCCCGGGTAGAGCGCTCCCACGCAAGTGACCCCACTCGGTTCGGCATTCAGTACCCTCGAGCATGTCTCAGCAACGCCTTCCGGTCCGCCAAACAAGAACGCTTTTACAGACCGATGTCTCTCGAGCTTGAGGCGGTCGAAAATATCGGAGCCAGCGACCCTCGAACGAATAGGAATACCGAGCAAACGGCAGATCCATACGATCGGCACCCCATCGACCGTGCAGAGATCGCTGCGCAAAAGCGACTCACGGAAGTCGCTATCCGTCTGACTGGTGACGAGGAAATTGAGGTTTGGGGTGGAAACCAGGAACGGTCTGTCCTGGCGCATCGCCGCGCTGAGCCTTGGAACAACTGCAGGAAGATCTACGGCGTCGATAGGAATGCCGAGCACGCCATAGACTTCGCGTGAGAGACCGTGGGTCTCCCGCGCCGCAAAGCTACCAGTTCCCCAGAAACCGGTATCCAAAGATTAGCCCCCAGCCCCAAATTGCCAAGCGCAGAAAAGGGCACCGGATCGATCCGGTCAAGGGCAGCGGGGTCTTCAGAAACTGAAAGTCGCTAGGTGAAGCAATTAAATCACAGCTGATCAGATTCAGCGCGACGGGTTCTGACCCATTTCTTGTTTGGATCGAAAACTCGCGAGTATATTTTAACCTTGCTCGTGACGTAGGGAATAAGGGAAAACAGCGACCTTAACGTCAACAAGTCGCGGCCGCAGATTATCCACGCAAAACAGAGACCTGACCCGACCAAACACAGCGTCATAACGGCCACGATCATCGGCGCGGCTCCTGCCCCGAGAAGCCAGACACCGCCGCCTGCACAAAAGACCAGCAACGACAAAAGCACAAAAAGGACCAACGGTGGAATGGCGGCATCCAAGCTCAATGTCAGCAGCGCCCAGTTGCGATCTCGCAACGCCATCCAAAAAGAAGGCAGCACTTTTCTTCCAATAATGGAAAGGTGCCCGTGCGCCCAGCGTTGGCGCTGAGCGATGGAGGCCGCTTCCGTCGTTGGGAAAACGCTACGCACCACTGCCGATGGGCAAAACAATGCAGCGTGCCCCACAGCCGCAAGCTGTAATCCAAGATCGAGATCTTCGGTCAGATGACCCGTCGCCACTTTGATCCGGCTGAGATGGGCGCGCTTGAAGGCCATGCCGCTTCCCATGAGCTGACAAGGCAGGCCAAGGGCCCAAAGCCCACGAGGGCGAAGATCATTCCGAATGCGCCAGGCAAATTCAGAAATACTGTAGTTGAGGCCGACCTGCTCCGGCGCGCTCATAAGGTAGAGAGCTTGGACCGGCCTTCCACTTGAAGAGCAGGTCTGTGCCAAGTTGTCGATGAGGCTCTCTCCCAAGCGACAATCGGCGTCGATAAAAATGACAATCTCGGGATCGGTCGCTTGCAGCGATCGAAGGCCAAACTCCAGCGCGTAGCCTTTGCCCAACCGATCAGGGTCAACGCGTTCGATCACCCAAGCGCCAGCGGCTTTTGCGATTTGAGCCGTATCATCCGTACAGTTGTCAGCGATAACGACTAAACGATCGCTCTCTCGGATCTGGCTTTTGATATCCGTGAGAGTCGGCAAGATTCCGCGGCCCTCATTGTGAGCCGGTATTAATACGACGATCGGGGGTCGCTTGCCGCGAAAATGATCTTCATCCTTCCTGGAGAAGATCGCAGCCAAAATCTCAACAAAAAACACCAGTGCAGCTATCGCTAATGGAATGACCGCACAGAGCACCAAAAGAGAAAAAGCAGCCATCCCCCCAACCACCATCCCCTTGCCAGCCGCCGGCTTTGGCGACCAGACGACTTTATCTCTCACTTCAATTGATTTGAAGCGTTATGACGCTAATATTGGGCAGGCCCGCCACTTGTCTTAGCAAAAGGTTGCGCGTTGCACGAAAGCCTCAAAGGGAACGCAGACTGGACTCGCGAAAAGCCTCAACGTTTCTGGGATCCAGGTCGAAAGCTGCTCCTCACCATTCGTCGCTACCAAAGCTTGCAGCAAAAGGAGAACCCCGTTGCTCGAGCTGCCCTCAAATGGCTTGTGATGCGGCATCGTTTTTGGAGCGTCGTGACGGGCGCGGATATCCCCCTCAATTGCCATATTGGTGGCGGCCTTCTTATTCCGCATCCGAATGGAATCGTGATTCACCCTTATGCTAAAATCGGAGTCAACTGCCTCATCTTCCAGCAGGTTACGATTGGCGCTCGAAATGGCCCCGGAGTCCCTGAGATCGCTGATCACGTCGATATTGGCGCCGGCGCCAAGATCTTGGGGCCCGTCAAAATTGGCGCGCACGCCCGGATCGGCGCCAATGCGGTCATCATCGAAGACGTGGAAAGCGGGGCAGTTGCATTTGGGCGTCAGATTTACCACGATGATCGGAATTAACCCGCACTTCCCCGAACGTGTTGCTGGGGCGCGATGAGCAGTCAAGGCGTTCTCACGAACGATGTCCCCGACATCACGATCGTGCTCGTGAACTACAACACAGCTCACCTGTTCGAGCGGTTATTTTCCGCAATTGACTGCGCCCGAGGCGATTTGCGCCTACAGATCATCCTGGTGGATAACGCGTCTCGCGATAGCTCAATCGAAATTTTACGAAGGAGTTATCCGTACGTCGAGCTGATCGAGAACACCGTGAATGTGGGCTTTGGACGCGCCAACAACCAGTCTCTTGCCCGAATGCGTGGTCGATTTGTGTTGCTTCTCAACACGGATGCATTTGTCTCGCCCGATACTTTAATCAAGACCTTCCGTTTCATGGAGCAAGATCCTCAATGTGGTATTCTCGGCGTTAAGCTCATCGGCGAGGACGGATCGTTGCAACCGTCCTGTCGCTTCTTCCCAACCCCTTGGAATGTATTTGTAGCAACCAACGGGCTGACCAGGTTCTTTCCTAACACCCGACCGGTCGACGATATGGAGTGGGATCACAAGGGGATTCGTGCATGCCATTGGGTTCCCGGTTGCTTCTATTTGATTCGCAAGGAGGTCATCGATCAGGTTGGGTTGTTTGATCCGAGGTTCTTTCTTTATTGCGAAGAAATCGATCACTGTTGGCGAGTGCGTCAGGCCGGTTGGAAAGTTGTTTATTATGGTAACACGCACGTTGTGCACATTGGCGGTGAGAGTGCCAAAACAACTTCAGCTATTACCAAGGCTGGCCGGCAGATCGCCAGGCTGCAAGTTGAAAGCGAACTTCTTTACGTGCGAAAGCACTTCGGTTTGCGAGGACTTTCAGCTACGATCGTCTTGACGGGTTGCGGCGCCCTACTGGCTACCGTGAAAGACATTTTGCGACCAGCGGAGTCAGAGCAGCGCCGCACAGAGCGACAAAAGCTAGCAATAACCTGGTCGCTCCTGCTTCCGACCCAATGGGCGACACGGTCAACTCGATAGAGGAAAGACGTGGCCCCCTTTGTCAGGTTGTTGTGGCATGTTTGAGAACATTCGAGGTGATTTCCGCGCATACAAGGGCGATTGGGGAGCACAGGGGTTCTGGGTCATGCTGGTTTATCGCTTCGGCCGATGGCGATATGGCGTTAGGCCAGTCCTCCTACGAAAATTTTTCTCTTTCCTCTACAAGCTGCTTTTCAAGCTCGTGCAAATCGTCACAGGGATCGAGCTTCCCTGCGAGGCAGAAATCGGAAGCAATTTCGTGATCGATCACTTCGGCGGCATCATTGTGAGTGGCTATGCGAAGTTCGGAGACAACTGCCGCATTCGCAACGGGGTGACAATTGGATTAAGAAGGATCGAGGAGAAGTTTGCGCCTGTGATTGGCAACAACGTCGATATCGGCGCCGGCGCCAAACTGCTTGGGCCAATAAGCATTGGTGACAACGTTATTGTCGGTGCAAATGCGGTGGTTCTTAGCGATATTCCGGCCAATTCCATCGCAGTCGGGGTGCCGGCAACGATCAAACCTCGTATCCTAAACGACTGAACGATGTCCGCCGAACCAAATGAAGCTTTCGGCGTAGTCGCGATCGGTCGCAACGAGGGCGAACGTCTGAAGCAATGCTTAAGATCTACCTCCGGGGCTGCGCAGACGATTTACGTCGACTCGGGTTCGAGCGACGGGTCGGTGCAATGGGCGCGGCAACAAAAGGTAGCAGTCGTAGAGCTTGACTTGGGAATCCCGTTTACGGCCGCGCGGGCTCGGAATGCTGGCTTTCGTCGACTACGAGAGCTAGCTCCTTACTTGAAGTACGTCCAGTTTGTCGATGGCGACTGCGAGCTGAACGCAACCTGGCCGCCGGTTGCCACTTCATTCCTCGACGCGAACGATGGAGTTTGTGCGGTGTTCGGACGGCGCCGGGAGCGGTACCCCGGCAGATCGATCTATAATCGGATCTGCGACGACGAATGGGACGTACCGGTCGGCGAGGCTTCGGCGTGTGGCGGGGACGTGATGATACGAGTGAAAGCCCTTGAGTCGGTCGGCGGATATCGGGATGACTTAATCGCTGGAGAAGAACCGGAGCTCTGCGTTAGGTTGCGGGCAGCTGGGTGGAAGATTTGGCGGCTCGACCATGAAATGACTTTGCATGATGCTGCGATTTTGCATTTCAATCAATGGTGGCGGCGCCAGGTTCGCTGTGGTTATGCTTTCGCGCAAGGCGCTTATCTTCACGGGCGCGAACCGGAAAGGCATTGGGTGTGGGAATCGCGTCGGGCCGCGCTGTGGGGTGTCGGTTTTCCGATTTTGTTTCTCGACGCATTAATCGTACTCGGGTGGTGGGGTTGCCTCTTACTCCTTGTCTATCCCTTACAAATTGTGCGCCGAATGACCAAGCTGTCCGGGTCTCGGCGCGCGCGGGTGCAGTTTGCCTGCTTCGAACAGCTTGCGCGATTTGCGGAAGCGCTTGGTTTGCTGAGATTTATGCGGGACCGACTTCTCGGCTGGCGCGGGCGACTTGTTGAGTACAAGTGATTGATATGCGCATCGCCTATTTGATCAATCAATATCCTACCGTGAGCCACACGTTTATCCGACGCGAGATCCTCGCGCTTGAGCGTCAAGGTTTCGAGATCATGCGAATCTCGATCCGCGGCTGGGAAAAAGATCTGCTCGATCACGCCGACCTCGCCGAACGCGGAAAGACTCGATATGTGCTGCAGAGCGGCTGGCTTGCGATCGGAGGCGCTGTTCTTTTCGCCGCTATTTCACATCCCGTTCATTTCGGGCGCGCCTTTGCGCTTGCGGTCCGCATGGGATGGAAGGCCGATCGCCCCCTGCCCTACCACCTGATCTATTTCGCGGAGGCCTGCTTGATCGAGCGATGGCTGGCAAAATTTAATGTGGAGCACGTTCACGCACATTTCGGCACCAATTCGGCCGAAGTCGCCATGCTGGTGCATGCGCTCGGTGGGCCGCCCTTTAGCTTTACCGCCCACGGACCAGAAGAATTCGATAAGCCCCATTCTCTCGGACTTGCCGAGAAAATCCGCCGCGCATCTTTTGTCGTCGCGGTTAGCTCGTTTGGTCGAAGCCAGCTGTTCCGCCTGATCGAGCACAAGCACTGGGGGAAGATTCAGGTCGTTCGTTGTGGCCTTGACCCGGCTTATTCTGAAAGCGCAGCAACTTGCGTCGAAACAAGAAACTTCGTCTGCGTCGGCCGGCTCTGCGAACAAAAGGGACAGCTGCTTCTGATCGAGGCGGCCCGACGGCTTTTTGAGATCGGCGTCGATTTTGCGTTGACGATTGCCGGCGATGGTGAGTTGCGGTCCGAGGTCGAAGCTTTGATTCAGCAGTACAAGCTTGGGTCTAATGTTCGCGTCACAGGTTGGATTAGCAACGAGGAAGTACGAAAACAACTTTTGGCCGCCAGAGCGCTCGTCTTGCCGAGCTTCGCGGAGGGGCTTCCGGTCGTGATCATGGAGGCTCTGGCCCTCCGACGACCGGTCGTAAGCACGTTTGTTGCGGGCATTCCGGAGCTGGTCCAAGACGGCGAGCACGGATGGCTAGTACCCCCGGGCGACATTGATGCTCTCGTTGTTGCGATCAAACGCTGTCTTGAAACACCTTCTGATCGTCTACAAGGAATGGGAGATGCTGCGTTCGAAAGAGTGGCTCTTCTTCACAACGTGCACACCGAGACGGCTCGACTTGCGTCGCTCATCATTAATCGTCAACACATCGAAGCCGGTGCTTCCCTCTAGCGTACCCCATTTCCTTCAAGAATTATTCGCCCACGGCGCATTACAGGTGCTTTGAAGGATTGCCCGCGGCCAAGCTCAAAGAGTATGGCTCTTGGGCGAAGGTTCATTACAGCAGTAGACAAGCCCGTCCAAAGAATTTGGTGTCACCGCGATTAAGCCATGAGGATTAGCAAGCAATATCATTGATGGGCGTACGTATTTTTGTTTGGGTGCGCTCGATCGCTTCGCCAATGACGTTGCTAGCCGTAATATTGTGACAGCAGGGTAAATTTCTAAGACGCGTTGTCAGCTTCGTGTAAGCTTGCTTGCTCCTAAGAACGTTCGGTATCTTTCAAGGTCGCAGATGCGCCAACGCGCCGCACTGCGCGAAAGGCTGAGATTCGGCTACACAGAAGCCTATTGAGAGCACAACCCAGCCGGGAAGGGCTTATTTTGCATATTGCTTACTTGATCTTGTGCCACACACAGCCTGAACAGGTTTGTCGGCTCGTCGAGCGTCTCAACGACGAGAACATTTCATTCGTCGTCCATGTCGATCGGCGATCAAGAGGAATGCGTTTACAGCTCGAGCGCGTGTTGGGAAAGTATCCAAATGTCAGATTTTCTCAACAATATCGCTGCTATTGGGGCCGGTTTGGAATAGTGGAGGCCACCGTATCGTGCATGAGAGAGGCACTTGAAACACCATTTGACTATGCCGTCCTGCTTTCTGGGCAAGATTATCCGGCTAAGTCCAATCAAGCCATAAAGCAGTTTTTTCTGGAGCGCCCAGGAAAGGAGTTTATCGAATCTTTTTCTATGGTCTTGCCAAATCGCTGGGCTGATCGAGCCAGAGAAAGAGCCTTTGGCTTTGTCATCGCATTTCGATCCAGACTTCTACGCACTGGCTGGACGAGAAAATTCCCGCTTGGTTATGTCCCATATGGAGGGACCCAATGGTGGGCTCTTTCAAGAGAGGCCATCGAATACATCCTGCGCTTTCTATCACATCATCCTCGGTTTTATCGATACTTCCGCTTCACGTATGCTCCAGACGAAATCATCTTTCAGAGTATTCTGTCGAATTCCGATTTCAGGGACCGCATTTCTGGGAAAATTACCTACGATGATTGGAGCAACCTATCGCCACCCTACCCGAAAGTTTTGGATGAGTCCGACTTCAGCGTTCTGGAAAGTTCCAATTGGTTGTTTGCCAGGAAATTCGATTACGCAACAAGCGAAAAACTTCGCGTTCTTTTGGATGATCAGCGGCGCGAAGGCAAGGCGCCGACGTAAATCCAATCGTTGCAGGAAAACTATTGAGAAGAGGCCCGTAATCGATTTCTCCCGGACACCCTCACCAACGCCGCATTGACAATGGTGATTTGAGCTGGCTCAATTTGGCTGAGGGAGAGATATTCCTTCTAACGATCTCTCCTAGAGATGCGTCCATCTCGAAATGAAAAATCTTAGATGATGATGGACTCATAGCTGCAGGCACAATAGAGAATAGCCGATATCCTCTCTCCTTCTTTGGCGGACATTATAGCCCTTTTCGGCAAACCTATTACCAGCATTGCTCTCCATAGGGAGAATGTCGAGCTTGCGATTAACCATTGTCCAGTATGGCGGCGATTACCGCGAAGCATTCGAAAATTTCGCGAGCGGTGGCAAGGAAACCTACTACGCTCAACGCTATTCAGTGAATCTGGTCGGGTCGTTGGCCAGGCGGCTTCAGCAGGTCGCCGTCGTCTGTGCTGTAAGCGAGACGGCTTACGATTCTTTGCTCGCCAACGGCGTCCGCGCGATCGGCGCAGGGCTGAAACCAGGTTTCCATCCCTCCGAGCTAATTCCATTGCTTAGCAAAACCCAGCCGACGCGACTGTCCCTGACAACACCCATGGTGCCCATTCTGAAATGGGCAAACGCGAAACGGATTCGAACGATTGCTCCGCTTGCCGACTCCTTCCAGAAAGGAGGTCTACGCAATTCCTTCCGTCATCGTCTCCTTGCCTATTACCTCAATCGTCCAATTGTTGAGTGGATCGGCAACCATGGCATCAGCGCTTGCCTATCGCTTCTCGACATTGGCGTCACCCCCGAAAAGATCGTGCCGTGGGACTGGCCACCTTCACATCGTCCATCGGATTATGCTCCGCGCTCTCTAGGAGATCGTGCACGACGTAAGCTCCTCTATGTTGGCAGCATTAGTTCGGCCAAAGGCGTTGGCGACCTATTGCAGGCAATGGCGCGACTGCAACATATTCGACCTCATATCCGGCTCTCGCTCGCCGGTCGAGATACTGGCGGCGCTATGGCGGCGTTTGCGAAGTCTCTAAATATCGAGGATATCGTCGACTTTCTCGGCGTAGTACCTAACGAGGATATTCCGCAAGCCATGCGGGAGGCAGACGTCGTCGTCATTCCCTCGCGACACGAATATCCAGAAGGACTTCCATTGACGATCTACGAAGCATTGTCATCGCGTACGCCGATCGTTGCGTCTAACCATCCAATGTTTCGAGAAGCGTTGGTTGATGGAGAGAGTGCTGTCATATATCCTGCGGGCGACGTGGATGGATTGGCGCGGTCGATCGAGAGGCTTTTATCCGACGCAAGTCTCTACGCAGAGCTGTCAGGCCGATCTGAAGAGGCTTGGAAACGCATTCAACTGCCTGTAACGATGGGAGCCTTTCTGGAGGCGTGGATCGCCGACGATCCTGCGCAAACGCTTTGGATCAAAGATCATAGCCTGTTTTCAGGCCGGTACGATAAACGAGTCTCAAATTGGTCCCGCGGTCGTATCCAATTCATCCCCAAGGGATAACTCCAATCTCTTGGAACCTCTGTATCGCAATTCAGATCGGGACACTTTGTTTGCTATATGTGTTGCGAATAGACGCTACGGGAAAAGATACCACCCAATTCCCAAACCCAAAGGTGTCGGACTGGTATGAGTGTTGGATTAACATTCAGGGCTGTGACGACGTCCATTCGGTACTATGCAACAAGGATACGGTCAAAACCGTCCTTTGACTTGGGGACGTTCGCAAGTAGATCTTTGAAAATTTGTGATGGAAAGCGGCTATCAGCGCTTCGTCCATTTTTTTGGCATGAACATGCTTCCCGAATAAGGGACGGAGCATGGTATTCCGCTTCTCGCCTTCGTGAGGAACTGACCACGCAGCGACAAGCTGAATTGCGTCCCCTGTTTGTGCGTGAGCTTCGCGATGCGTACTTGGTCGACGGATCGATCTATCTTGGATCAAAGTTGCGCGTCGAGCTGCGTTCAGCGAGTGCGCGCGGTAATTCACTTAGGCGCAGAAGCATATTGCCGGTCCGCCCCCACCTTGAGTGCTCCGAAGCGACACTGGTCTCGGGTGTAGCCGGCTCGACTTGGTTCGGTCACTGGCTGGTAGATGAACTACCATTGCAAATGTTGGCCTCAGACTTTGGGCTGCCCATATCGCATCTTCGGCCCGACCATCGAGATGAACCATCCTATCGACAGGTGCTCAATCTTAAACCGCCGGAAAGAGTGGGAACGGCAAGGGTGTCAAGACTCCGCATCGTCGATGAGTTCGCCCAAAATGCTAGTAAGATTCGCAGATATTGGAAGATTAGGGATCATTTCCGGCAGCGCAAAGGAGAAGGCCATCGCGTTTTCATTAGCCGAGGTCATTGGGGAACTCCTCGTGCAATGCAAAACGAGGCAGAGCTCCAGGAAAGGTTCCGCACGGAAGGTTTTTCAATTTTCGAGATGGCCACTTCCTCATTTTCGGACATCTTAAATGTTTTGAATGGTGCTTCTGTTGTCGTGAGCGTTGAAGGGTCGCATCTCACCCATGCGCTGTTTATGATGGCAGACTATGGCAGTATGATCATCTTGAATCCGCCCGAACGTACTTTGACTGTTTTGGCTGATCTGGCTCCCTATTTTGGGTTGTCGGCCGCGATGTTCATCTGCACTCCTGGCCCGGATGGTTCGTTTAGTGCGAACGAGCATGAACTCTTACGGTTTATCGATGCTGCGACCGTCGATCATCGAGCCCGACGATCAGAGGTCGACCACTTTCTTGATTCGATAAGAGACGTACCAATTTTAGCCCCCGTCTGGCGATAACGTTATGCTAGGTGCAGCGGCGAATTCGCGGAGGACCCGCCTTAGGTTGTGTGCCGTATAGCTCAGACATCGCCGGAACAAGGCCTGAGGCTCCAGAAGAGCCTTGAACCAATAAGGAGCCGGGATTAGTGGTAGTGCTCCATGACTTGACTTGTTTCGAAAAAGCTAAAGTACGTCGAGCAACCCAACTGATCGTCCGCGCACACCATTGAGATCGCTGTCATGTTGCAACCCCTGGATCGCGAGAAGCTGAGGCACGAATTTGCCAACGCAAAGCCTTTTCCTTACGTCAAAATTGACAACTTTATCGATCCCGTCAAAGCGAAGGCCATTGCCTCCACATATCCGGAATTTGAAGTGGCTACGAGCACTGGGCTTGCCTTCTCGACTGTCAACGAGCGAAAGAAGGTTCAGATCACGGATGCATCGCAATTTCCATTTCCCATTGCCGAATTGAACGCGTTGCTGGCTTCGCCACGATTCCTTGATGACTTGTCACACATCACGGGGATTCCAAAGCTGCTGGCGGACCATCGGCTTACCGGCGGGGGCATGCATATAACTGGCGCGGGCGGCCATCTCGATGTACACGTTGATTTCAATTACATCGCTGACCGCAAACTGCACCGTCGTCTCAATTTGCTGCTTTATTTGAATTCCCCATGGGAGGATAGTTGGGGAGGCCAATTTCAGCTATGGGATAAGGACGTCAAGCGGTGCGAAGTTTCCCTCGCTCCAATCCTCAATCGCTGCGTGATTTTTGAAACCAGCGAGATTAGCTATCACGGCGTGTTGCCCGTCTCAAAAGACGCGAGGTATCCCAGGAAATCGTTCGCCACATATTATTACACATCGGAAGCGCCTGAGCACTGGAGAGGCGTCAGCCATGGCACAATATTCAAAGCGCGGCCTGATGAGAAATTGAAAGGCGTTGTTTTGATGCCGGTCGAAGCGGCAAGACGGACAGTCGACTCTCTCATCGGACGGCTGAAGGCGCGCGTAAAAAACGTGTCCCGTCACTGATACACGCCGGCTCTACAAGTGGACGGATTAGGTTTCCGCTACCTGAAAAAATGCTGTAGGTGCTCAGGAGCGGCAAACCTTCCGAGCATGAGACCGACCTCGCCCAACAAATCTCCGCCAACGAATATTGGAACAACACGCAGTTCACGCCAGAGGCTGACCCATCCTTGCCGATGAGCAAGAACAAGAAATGCCATCGACGGGACAATGTCGCTGATTGCGTTCCCAGCAACCGCACCAAGCACGCCAAATGTCAGATAACCGACCATCAAGAACGCAACCAGGGATATCGCAGAAATGATCGACACCGCGGCGACGGTATAGGTCTGGCCGATAGCGGTAAAAGCGCTTCGAATGAGCTGTAACGGATAAATCGCCAGAGATATGGCAAGAAGCTGAAGCATCGGTCCGGCCAACGAATAGCGGTTATCGTAGAGCGCGCCCACGATTTGCGGACCCGTTGCGCACAACAGGCCGCCGATACTGGCTGAGAGCGCATCAATGGGGAATCGAAAACGATAATATTTTCGTCTCAGCTCAGTTGGGCTTTCACGAAGCACTTCACCGAGAACTGAGAGGGCGAGGCTGCTATTGATCTTTTCCACGAGACCGTGAGCCGCGCCAACAAGCGTCCTTGCGATCGAGTAAACGCCAAGCACCGCGCCAGACAACAGCACTCCCAATATGAGGATGTCACACTGTGACGCAAAGAAGCTGGCAATCGACGAAACAGTGATCCATTTTCCGAAATGAATAATCTCCCGAAAATGATCTTTATTCCAGTTCCAAGCCATTCTCGGGCCCGGTATAACCGTATGCGATAAAACTAAACGCAAAATGCCCGACGAAACGTTGCCCGCTACAAGTGCCCAAACATCTCGAAACCGGATAGCCAAGCCAATCATCACAGCGATAGTCACGATCTTTGTGACGATATCGACCACCGCAAACGGCCGAAACCTCATCTGACGAACGTTCAAGTAGACGGCCGTCGACTCAAATCCATTAAGAACCAGACCAAATCCCAGTGCGACAGTCACAGCAGGGAACAGCTTATTCGCAAAAGCACTGCCTTGCGGCAGCGCGTTTCCAATAGTGGGCAAGCTGATGATGCTACAAATCAAAATAAGAACGAGCCAAAGCAGCATCCCTCGCAGGAACTGGAACACCCAAGCGGACCTAAGGAAGTCGTCTTTGTCCCCACGGGGACTTTGAATGATAACCGCGCGGATGCCGAGATCGCTGAACAGCCCGATCGCAACAATAATAGAGCTGGATGCCGAGATCAGGCCAAACGCTTCTGGAAACAGCAAGCGTGACAAAACCAGGCTCGATATGAGCCTGAGAACGTTCTCAACACCGTAGGTCCCAACGGTCCAGGCGCTCGCACTGACGATTCTTTTTTTGAGACTCATCTAAAGGCGGACCTCGTAAACAGCCAAGCAAGACCTACTTCGCAAAATACGATCGGTCCAACACAAACCACAAAAAGCGCCGTTCGGTTGCCCATACCTTTGATGAACAAAGACCCATAAAATTAGGCATTCTGTGCCCTGCCACTGTCGCGGTAAGGGCAGGCTGCGTTACTAGCTCCGCAGGCGCTGGTGGAGTAATATACGCACATGAAAATAGCAATGTGTGTCCCGGAATGGCCGCCGGGTAATTCAGCGAATGGAATAGTTTCATACGCAAGCCAAATAATTCCAGCGCTCCGCTCGCTCGGCCACGACGTATTCATCCTGGCTCGGGAGTCGTGCGATCCGGAGAACGATCCCCAGCTTTCGCTTATCAAGACATTTCAAAGGCCGCTGCCGCTCTGGAATCGGGCTCTTTTCAGAATTGCCCCGACGAATGCTATCTATTACGCAAATGGCAGAACACTTGCTAGAGCCGTTGAGAACCTTGTGGCAAGGCATGGGATCGAGATCTTGGAAGTTGATGAGTCCTTCGGACTGAGTCACGCAGTATCCAGGCTCCGTCTCGTTCCGGTTGTTGTTCGACTTCACGGCCCGTGGTTTCTCACCAAGCGATCTGAAGATACCAGGCGCGAGGCGCTCGAGCATCGCGCGATAACTGCCGCCGACGCTGTCACATCTCCCTCGGAGCATGTCCTAAAATCGGTGGAGCGGCGCTACGGGAGGCTGCGAAGGACGGTGGCATTTGGAAATCCGATTGTCGTGCCGGTACAACAGTGGCGACTCTCGAGCTGTGACAGAGATCGTCTTCTATTTGTCGGCAGATTTGACCTGAGCAAGGGAGGTGACTTGATCATCAAAGCTTTCGGCCGCCTCGCGGAGAAAAATCGTGGGTTGAAAATGACATTCGTCGGGCCGGATTACGGTATCAACGGAATGCAGCTGATGGAATACGCCAGTAAAAAACTTCCGCCCGACGCCTTGGCTCGACTCAAATACGAAGGTCAATTGTCATCTCGGGAAATCGAAAAGCTCCGGCCTCAGCACTTTGTTACAATTTGCGCATCACGCTTCGAGGTTTTCGGCTACACCGTTTTGGAAGCGATGGCCGTCGGCTGCCCCGTGGTTGCTAGCGACGTCGGCGGCATCCCAGAAATCATCCGTTCCGGCCAAAACGGAATATTATTTCGATCGCAGAATGTCGATTCTCTTGTTTCGTCGGTACAGTCTCTGCTCGATAACCCTGATCTCGCCGCCAGTTTTGCTAACGCTGCACGTCGCTCGGTTGTGGATTACAGACCAGAGGCTACAGCCGCTTTCGCCGCCGAATTCTATGAAGAAACAATTCGTACATTCCAGGCAGGACAGTAAGCCAATCATGTTCGCTCCTGCCGGCGCACCTAACGCAAGTAATGGCAGTTTTACAAAGCCCAAACGTAGTAGCGACGGCTGGAGGCGAAGCCGATCGACAGCGGTTACGCTTGGCGATTGAACATCGCCAACGCGTCGTAGGATTTGTATGGCTGGCTGGCGATATCTCCCGGATAGAGCGCCCAAATATTGGGCCCAGTGTATCCGTACCATGCGGGATACGCTTCACGGCCCTCGTGGATGGATACCACCTGATTGCACATTGCCATCACGTTCTTGAGGAAATAATCGCTATTCTTGTATGCAAGAAAAAGCTTCACAATGTTCGTGGCCACATCCAGGTTTGTCGGCCCGTATTTCGGGGAGAGAGTCCAGCGGTTGGCTGTAAACTGCTTGTTCAGATCGGTTGCATCGACCGAGTTGGTTCCATTTACTCCATTCGAGCCAAGCCCCTGCTCAAGGGCGGCCTCGTACACGTACACGCCGAGCTTTGACATTCCGGCTTTAGCGCGCTGATCGTCATATTGTCTCAATTTGGTTTCGAAACCCCGTTGTGGCGAGACAAATGAAGCTAGCGTCTGGCCACCCACTCCGTTCTTCGTGCCGCGTCGAATATCATCATCCCATGCGGCGAGCGCACGAGCCACACCGTCTCCGCCCGCCACGAAATCAGCGCTCGCCTGGAACAATGGATCGTAATAAGACTGCGTTCCATTCCAATCCGACGAAGTTGAACGGGCCAATGCCCCCTTCCAATACAGAGCATACGAAACACCGTCCATGAGATCGATCGGACGATTTGGAAAACTACTGTAATCGGTTGAAAGCGGTGTTCCTCCTGGCCCGCCGAACGCAGCAAGGATCGAATTCTTGCGGACGTCCAGGTCTTCACCGTTCCAATGGAATCTCTGCATTTTCCCCGTGTAGCCCCCGTTTCCCTCCAGAACTGTGTTAGCGCCAATGAGTTTGAGATCGGAGCGCGAGTGCCCCGCGCCGGTCCAGCCGCTCGCGAACGCCGGCAGGAGCTGGCAATCCCGCAAGGCATGAAAGCTTTGGTAGCCTCCATGGGCGTCGCCCCCAAAACCAAGTTGATAGCCGAGGAACCACGCCATCGTGGTCTGGTACTGACCAAAATTCCAGATCTCATTACTGAGTTCGCAAGCGACGGGAAGGCCGGGATTGAGAAGCTTGGCGAGCGTCGCACCAAACTCCCTCGCTGAATCGACGGAGTAGAGCAGCGGGATATTCACCCAGCAGCCGACATTGCAGCGATTGCAGATCTCGGCAACCACCTCCAATGGAACACCGCTGTTCAAGTTACCGCTCTGAATCCAGCCATCGAGAATCCTGCTGTATGTGTATGTGCGGATGGAATTGGCCGATATGCTGCCTGCCTTCAAGGTTCCGAAGGTAATCTGTTCTGTCCCAGCGCCAGACACTGACGCAGAGAACGCGGTGCCACTCCCAGCGTTCCGATTATAAAGAATACTGCACTGACCGCCGCCCGCATTTCCAAACGAAATTCCAGCGGCGATGAGGATCGGGTCGCGACCGGCCGTATAGGTCAAATTGGCGCCGAGCCTATCAATGTTGGCGTCCGGACCGTACCGGCCCGATGAACCACCGACCGTATAACTGAAGACATAGGGTTTTCCGCCATTGATGTAGGAACCTTCAAACGTGAGATTGATGACATCTCCCACGCTGGGACTTCCCTCGAGCGTCATGAGTTGCGGCGTAATACCGATCCCAAAGACGGATTTTGATCCGCGTCCTCCTACATTGAGCGTCGGGGCTGCCGTCAAATTCGCCAGATCGGCAAAACCCTGAACGACCTCGCCATCGACATAGTCTCCATTGGGCGATGCGGTCGGATTGGCGCAGGCATAGGCGTCATTTGTATTGTGGGTCAGCCGACCAACCCAATAAGCGGGCTCGATCCGACTGGCTCCATAACTCATTGCAGAGGCTCTGGGCCGGTGCTTGAAATTAGTTGCGGTACTGTTGATCACCGCAAGCATGTCCATGAATCTGAGATATCTCGGACTCAATGCCGTATAGCTGTTGATGGCTTCCTGCGAGATCTGCAATCCGGAGTCGATAGCTGCCTCGTCAGCCGACCTGCAAAGGATCAGGTCACGGAACGATGAGTATGTGCCTGCGAAAAAGCTAAGCGAGACCTGCCCGACCGAAAGGATTGCCTCCCCTGATGGCCCGCTGTAGGGGTCGACACTATTCCAGGTTGACCCCTGAAGATCGAAAGTCTGGTTATCAATCTTCGTGCATTTCCAGATGCCTGACGCATTTGCCTGCCCACGACCCCCTTGGACCCTGATAGTTGCATTATTCTGAATATTTCCAAGATAGCCGGGTTTGCTCGTTAAGCGAACAAGATAACCTCCGGCACCATTACTGACCGGAGACTGGGACATCGACTGTATCTTCCAGCCCCACGCAAACTCGACCCGTGGATTCAGTCGGTCCTTGATCGCAATATTGCCACCAATGTCACCCGACGAAGCACCGACGCCGACAACGTTTGCGCCACCGCTATAGATGATTGCAGGTATTGCCAAGAACTGAAGCGATCCCTGCCCACGCCATTTCCAGACCAGACGCCCAAAATAATTTTGTGGGAACGGAAAATTACCGCCTACACCCTTTCGCAAAACGCCCTGAGGATATTGATCCTGATCAAGCATCCCGGCGAAAGCTGGGTCGTCTAAACCAGCAGAGACCCCCTTACAGAAGTTCATATAGAGATCAGCCGTCACCAAGTTTGCGTTGATTGTCGACCTCCCAAGTCTACGCGGGGGAGCATTTGGCGCTTCCGCTCGCGCCTCCTTCATATCCGACCAAGCCAGGGCTGGCAGCCCGGCGGTGGTCATAAGGAAACTACGGCGATTGAGCGAAACCATCTTTATGCCTCTTATCGCGTCCGGTTCACAATTTTGCGGCAGCATAAGGTAGCGCGGTGGAATCCGAAGCTCTTTGATCGGATCGCCAAGCCCCTTGCGAGGTCATCTATCACGCTTCGATGCTATTGTGATCCAAGAAGCTCTCGGAAATGTTCAGCAATCCGGGCCTCCGTGCATTCAGCAGACGCAAATGATCGGCCGTTTTCACCCAGGCGACGGCACAAATCTCTATCTTGCCAGAGCCGTTGGACGGCCTCGGCAAGCATCTGCGGCGAACCAGCATCTACCGCGATAGCATTATCCCCATCGTGAACGTAGTCGAGAACACCGCTCGAATTCGTGACCACCATGGCCTTGCCCAGATGCATGGCGGCTACCAGAGTGACATGTCCGCAGGGAATATCGCCAGGCAGAAGTGGAAGTACCATGAAACGCGAATGCAGCAAAATGTTCATGGCTTTTCCAAACGATGTGTTGGCAAGGACAGAAACGTTGGCAGGAAGTGCAACGTTCTGAATATTTTCCGGCCTGACCACCAAGATGAACCGCATATTCGGCAGTGTTCTAGCGGTTTCAATAAGTGTCCCGTAATCTCGCGCATTTCCGCCGATGGCTGAAACGTAGTCTCCAGATTCGACCGGTCGGTCCGGTGGTTCGACTTTCGGCGTTCGCGCACCCCAATGGACAAAATCGAAGCGATCGATGGGGATGCCGAACGCCTTCGAATAAATCCGCTTTTCCATTTGAGAAAAAACGATAAACCGTTTGACCGACGAGAAAGCGAATCTGAAGACCGCTCGCTTTGACGCGCCTGGCAATTTTGTGAAGTTGAAGCTATGCGCAAAAATCGGAGTCTTTAGACCAAAAAGTCGCGCAAATATCGCGCACCATGCTGCGAGAGTCGGACCATGTGTGACGATAACCCGTGCATCAATCCTTTGAGCCATGCTCACGGCTTCGAAACATCCAATTAATCGCCGAAGGTTGATGATACCAAGGACCCGGTCGAATCGCCGCGGCGGACATCGCGCGAACTCAAAATCCACGTTCGTGTTGATGAAATGGGACTCAACCCAGCGCCACTCGGGGTCCGTATTCTCGGCACAGCAAAGCACAGTCGTGTGCGCCATCGAACCTTACGAAAAAAATGAATAATAGCCGAGCCTTTTTGCCCACCGTCGGATGAGCTGCAATCGCGCGAACTCCCTCGACGTCAACTCCTTGAAGTACAAGGGGCCGCCCTCGTCCAGCAGTACGCCGCTACTGTTCAGATAGCCGAGCCTTTCCGCCTCCGCCAGCCACCATTTCGCTTCGCCTCCCCCATGAAAGCACTTGATTTTCGCAAACGGTTCCTGCCGGAGAATCCCTGGCCCGCTCATGCCAAGCTTGCGAAGCAGCCGCTTGGACTGAGTTCTGTGCCAACATAGCCACGTGCGAGGGTCTAGATGCCCCCCGCCAATTCTCATAGCCAGAGCCGCCCAGACTATCGATTCCACATGCATGCTCCTCGGCAGATTTGGAGATCCCAGCTTGCCGATGAGCCAATCGAGCCATTCAAGATCAACAGGCATCCTCCACTGAGCGACACCAATATCTGTGTGGTGAGCGAGCGCGACGCCCGCTCCCATTGCCGCCTCCACCACCTCGAACGGTAGCAGGCACGACGGCTTTTGCCACATCAAGAGCAAGCCGGTGAGTGGCGTTCGCTCAAATCGAAACCGATTTGGAAAGTAGAGATCAGGATCCAATATGATCATCTCCTGGCCCGCTTCGGTTAGCAACAGGGGATCCGTGATCTTTCGCCAGCACGGATGGCCCCTGCGAAACGCCTGCAGGTTGTCGTATCCGGCAAACAGCGACTCCGCTCTCCGGCTGAGGTCAGCATCACTGTAAGCGGCCGAGTGAAAGCGCCGGCACTGGTCTGCGGTAGCAACCTGGGTCAACAGTTCAGCGAGAATCGTCTTGTCGTCATCGGAATCCGTGATCAGCGCAAGCGAAAAAGCCTCGGTAGCATTGCGCACCAAGCTCGATAGCGCCAGAGACGCATAGGCCAGCGAACGGGGCGACAGGACCATGAAGAGCCGGCGCGTCGAAGCTGCACTGCACGCGTCGCTATTTGTATCGAATAAAGCCACCCCTGCAGTTCTTTCCCGTCAATCCACTTTTAGGAATACGACCCGGTTTGGTGCGTGGAGCTGCGTCTCCCAAAAGCAGACACCACCAGAACCGGGATCACCGTTTCTGAAGACCGGTGTTCGCATCGGTTTTCGGCATCAGGCTCTTCGCGCCAATAACGACGTTGGTATTCTTCCTGACCTTTCGTGCCGTGACTGTCATTGCTTCCGAGCGCCCTAGCAGTGTTCCGGCAAGCAGCCATGTCCATGGGAGAAGAGTCGAGTTTGGTAGTAATTCAATGAGGTTGACCGCGACAATGAGCGCCAAGGCCGACAAGGAACGAGCGTCCCTGGATGTTTCTGCAAAGCGCGCAGCTGTGAAGGCACGAAAAACAGCAATGGCCAGGAGTCCAAACTCAGCCACAAAACCAAACAGACCAAACTGTCCTAAAGTGATGATCCAGCGGCCATCGGTGACACTGGCATCTACGCCGACGCCCTGCCAATCCTCAACGAAAACACGGTTGCGCCCGTATCGTCCCCAGCCAAACAGGAACCGTTGCGAGGCGTGTTCGAGGAGTGTCTCTTCCTGGTCGAACCGAAATTTGAGCG
>Ga0070734_10001103_pt1 | contig 42887 bp, 36 predicted proteins | sample Coa_R1_8_FD_66444 | JGI IMG/M metagenome (GOLD analysis project Ga0070734, IMG submission 66444) | Surface soil microbial communities from Centralia Pennsylvania, which are recovering from an underground coalmine fire - Coalmine... | ecosystem: Environmental > Terrestrial > Soil > Unclassified ...
AGTTCCGGCGCATCGGGCAATGCATCACCATTAATAAAAGCATCTTTATTAGTCTGGGCAGTTGTATTAACAGGAATGAAAGCAAGTAAAATAAAGGCAGCGTTTAATACGACAAACAGTTTTAAAGAATTTTTCATGGTTGAATGTATGGAAAATTGTTTGTTTAGCTTTTCATTTTCCTACTAATCGCCCAATAGAATTCCTTCCGCACAAGAGTGCGATCCGCCGCGGCGGACAAGCTGCAAGTAAAGCTTAATAGTAGCCATTGGCTCAGGACATAAAAAATAATTTTAAATTTTTGAGAGTGATTTCATTCATAAACCAACGCCTGAAAAAATATTTTTTAAAATTTATTTGGAAATGAAAAGCTAATGCTGTTAACTTTGCCTAACGGTGTTAGGAAACTTAACGCCATTAATAAGGAGCTACCATGGCTATTAAAGACAGAGTGCAACGATTGAAAGAAGAAACGAGGAGTAAAATCCTGGATGTCTCTCTTAAAATCGTGAAGGAAGATGGATGGCAGGCGCTTTCGATTCGCAAGATTGCAGATGCCATCGATTACAGTGTGCCTGTGGTGTATGATTATTTTGAAAACAAAGAAGCGATTTTATTTGAGATTTCGATGGATGGGTTTCGGTTGTTGCAGGAGAAATTAGAGGCTGTTGTAAAAAAATACGATAACCCGGAAGAACAGATAAAAGCGCTGGCTAATGCTTATTGGAACTTTGCATTCAAACATAAAGAATATTACCAGTTGATGTATGGTTTGGGAATGCCTTGTTGCGGTGCCGGCAAAATGAAACCGGAAGTAAATGCTTTTAACGATTTTGTATACGATGCCATTGAGCAAGTGATAGAAAAGAAAAAATCAAATCAGGACGAAGCCTGTTTTAAAACGCACGCTTTCTGGAGCGTTATTCACGGGCTGATTTCAATCATGATCATGCGTACTTCAGATATCACTTCTACCATGAACAAAAAAGTCATGGACGACACGGTTGCTGCTTTTATTAAAAACCTGTAAACAAAGAACTCATTTTTTTTGTTCTTTTTCCTAACGCTGTTAGGTTTTCTACCAATGTTAATTAATTATCAAGCAAACAATGAATACTATGAACCAGACAAGAATTTCAAAACTAACAGTAATGCCTATCCTGATATTGGCATTATTTTTCTCAGAGCTCGCGTTGCAAAGTTGCAACAGCGCATCATCTGCGCCGGTTGCAGGAATGCCGGAGCAAACTTTACCAGTCATCAGCCTCAATACATATCCTGTTTCTACATATAAGGAGTTTACTGCTTCGCTGGAAGGTAGCCGCGATATAGAAATTCGTCCGCAAGTGGATGGTTACTTAGATAAAATTTATGTAGATGAAGGCGCTGCTGTTCATAAAGGGCAATTATTGTTTCATATTGATGCGCGTCCTTATCAGGAGCAACTGAATAATGCAAATGCAAATCTGCAATCTGCAAAAGCTGCGCTGGAAAATGCTTCTATCAATGTAGAAAAATTAGCGCCGCTTGTACAGAACAATGTGATATCAGATGTGCAATTAAAATCTGCAAAGGCTGCGTATGATGCTGCAAAAGCAAATGTTGCACAGGCACAAGCTGCAGTTGCATCTGCAAGTATTAATCTTGGATTTACAAATATCACTGCACCTGCTGATGGGTTCATCGGGAAAATTCCTTTGAAAACGGGAAGCCTTGTTGGAAGAAGCACTGTGGATGCATTGACGATGCTTTCTGAAACAAAAGAAATGCGTGTTTATTTTTCGATGAGCGAAACTGATTTCTTGCAATTCAAAAAACAAATAGCGGGCAACACGATTGAAGAAAAAATAAAACAGCTTCCCCAGGTTGAATTGCTTTTGTCTGACAACAGCATTTACCCGCAAAAAGGAAAAGTAGAAGTAGTGCAAGGACAATTTGATAAATCAATCGGTACGATTAATTTCCGTGCAACATTTCCAAATGCCTTAGGATTACTTCGTTCAGGTAATACAGGAAAAATAAGAGTACCTCAACAAGCATCCACTTCCATCATCGTTCCACAAGAAGCCACATTTGAAACACAGGATAAAATTTTTGTGTTCACTGTTAGTGACAGCAGCAAAGTAACGGGCAAGCCTATCGCAGTAACAGGCAGAGCAGGGAATTATTATGTTGTTGCAAGTGGTTTAAAAACCGGAGATAAGATTGTGTATTCAGGATTGGGAAGATTGCAGGACGGGATGAAAATAAATCCGCAATTGATATCGATGGATAGCTTGACGAAAGTGAATCCTTTCTAAACCACGATTTTGTCCTGATTTATCTGATGCATCTGAGCGACTTCTTTACTTCAACTTATCTTCAGTTAAATCAGGTAAATAAGGTTAAAACCATGGTTCAGACAATTAATGTTGAGAACTAATGCTTGCTATATAAAAAATAAAACAGAGTAATAAGCAATCAAGTTTTATTGCTTTTCAACCAACAAAATCATTTGATAATTTATGTTACAAAAATTTATTGAGAGACCAGTTCTCTCAACGGTCATCTCTATCATTTTACTGTTGCTGGGAATTATTTCGCTGACCACTTTGCCTATCACGCAGTTCCCGGATATCGCACCGCCGACGGTGCAAGTCACGGCATCTTATCCGGGTGCGAATGCGGAAGTGGTTGCGCGTTCTGTTGCGACGCCGATTGAAGAATCAATCAACGGTGTGGAGAACATGACATACATGACTTCCAACTCGAGCAATGATGGAACGATGTCGTTGAATGTTTATTTCAAACAAGGCACGGACCCTGATATTGCTGCCGTGAATGTGCAGAACCGTGTGTCGAAAGCGATTAGTCAGATACCACAGGAAGTAGTGCAGGCGGGCGTTTCAACGCAGAAGGTGCAGAACAGTATTATCATGTTCGTTGCATTGAAAAGCAGCGACACTTCTTACAACGAAACTTTTTTGCAGAATTATATCAAGATAAATTTAGTGCCCCAACTACAACGTATACCCGGAGTTGGTCAGGCGCAACCATTTGGTACGCGTGATTATTCGATGCGCATTTGGTTGAAGCCGGATAGACTAACAGCGTATAATCTTTCTCCACAAGATGTAACAAATGCAATCAAAGACCAAAGCCTCGAAGCAGCGCCGGGAAGATTAGGACAAAACAGTAAAGAAGTTTTTGAATATGTGTTGAAGTATAAAGGCAAATTAAATCAGCCGGGCGATTATGAAAATATTATTATCAAAGCAACGGCAGGTGGTTCTGCCATTCGCTTAAAAGATGTTGCACGCGTTGAGTTTGGTTCATCAGCATATACTGCAAACAGTTTATTAAATGGAAAGCCAACTTCTGGTGTTGCGATTTTTCAAACTGCTGGTTCAAATGCGAATGATATATTAACTGAAGCAGAACATCAGTTGAAAGAATTTGCAACGACTTTGCCGAAAGGTGTTGAGCCGGTTATCATGTACAATTCCAAAGAATTTTTGGATGCGTCTATTAGCCAGGTGAAAGAAACTTTGATTGAGGCATTTATCTTGGTGTTCATCGTGGTGTTTATTTTCCTGCAGGATTTTCGTTCTACATTAATCCCTGCAATTGCAGTACCAGTCGCTATTATAGGCACTTTCTTTTTTATGCGATTGTTTGGATTCAGTATTAACCTGCTTACATTATTTGCATTGGTGTTGGCAATCGGGATTGTGGTGGATGATGCCATCGTTGTGGTGGAAGCCGTGCACTCAAAAATGGAACGGTCACGGCTATCCGCAATGGATGCGATGATTGAATCGATGAATGAAATATCGGGAGCGATTATCTCCATCACATTAATTATGGCTGCTGTATTTATTCCTGTCGGTTTTATGCAGGGGCCAGCAGGCGTTTTCTATAGGCAGTTTGCATTCACATTAGCCATTGCGATTTTAATTTCTGCGGTGAATGCATTAACGCTTAGTCCGGCTTTGTGCGCATTGGTATTAAAAAATCCACATGCAGATGAAAATCATGTTGCGAAAAAAAGTTTTTCTGCAAGATTCTTTGCAGCGTTCAACACAGGCTTTACTGCAATGACAGAGAAGTATATTAAATCGATTCAGTTTTTAATCAAAAGAAAATGGATTGCGATTGGAGGCTTGGCGTTGGTTGCAATCGTTACTTTCTCCATGACGAAAACAACGCCAACAGGATTTATCCCGACAGAAGACCAGGGCTTTTTATTATATGCAGTGAACACGCCTCCGGGAAGTTCATTAGAGAGAACGCACAAAGCGATGAAAGAAATTGAAGACATCGTGAAGAATGAGCCCATCACAAAAAATCATTACCAGATTGAAGGGTTGAATTTTATTTCTAATGCAAATGCTTCTCCTTATGGTGCAGGGTTTATCAGAATGAAACCACAGAGTGAAAGAGGCGCTGTTCAAAATTTAGATGCGATATCAGCACAAATGACAATGAAAGTGGCAGCGCAAGTGAAAGATGCGAATGCGTTCTTCTTCACATTCCCAACGATACAAGGTTTCGGTAATGTGAGCGGATTTGAATTTATGCTACAAGATAGAACCAATGGAAGCATGCGCAAATTAGATTCAACAACGCATGCATTTCTCGGCGCATTGATGCAGAAAAAAGAAATCGCTTATGCATTCACCACTTTTGCTGCGGGCAACCCGCAATACGAAATTGAAATTGATAATGAAAAGGCGCGACAGTTAGGCGTTAACGTTAGCGACCTGTTGCAAACCATGCAGGTGTTTTACGGAAGCAGTTTTGTAAGCGACTTCAACCGCTTTGGGAAATATTATCGTGTGATGGCACAAGCTGATGCGGAGTATCGCAACAATCCTGAATCGCTCAATAATATTTATGTAAAAAATGCTGACGGCAAAATGGTTCCTGTCGATGCGCTCGTAACGCTCAAGCGTGTGTACGGACCGGAAACTGTTACAAGAAATAACCTTTACAATGCAGTTGTTATTAATGGCGTTCCAAAACCTGGTTATAGTACTGGCGATGCTATCAAAGCCATTGAAGAAACTGCAAAAGAATCTTTGCCTCGCGGTTTTGGATATGAGTGGACAGGCATGACGCGTGAAGAAAAAAAGTCGGGCTCACAAATTGTTATCATATTTATTATGAGTCTGGTGTTTGTATATTTTTTATTAGCAGCACAATATGAAAGTTATATACTTCCGCTTGCGATTATACTTACAATTCCACTTGGAGTTTTTGGTGTGCTGCTTTTCATCAACATGATGGGCATTGATAATAATATTTATGTGCAGGTATGTTTGATTATGCTCATCGGATTATTATCTAAAAACGCGATCTTAATTGTTGAGTATGCATTGCAGCGCAGAAGAGCAGGCATGGCGCTCATCGCATCAGCACTTGAAGCATCAAGACTCAGGCTTCGCCCGATATTAATGACATCATTCGCATTCATCGTCGGGTTGATTCCGCTCATGCGTGCAACAGGCGCATCAGCACGCGGTAACCGTTCCATCGGCACGGGCGCAGTCGGCGGAATGCTCACCGGCGTTATACTTGGCGTGTTTGTGATTCCCGTGTTGTTCGTCATTTTTCAATACTTGCAGGAAAAAATCAGCAGAAAGAAAATCGTCACACAACCAGCAACCACATCTTATGCAATCTAACGTTCATCAACAACCTAAAAACAAAATCATCATGTTCTCAAAAATAATTCAATACCTGCGCGAGAAATTCAGCAGGAATTATGAAATTGAAGACGGCGCTTATGCAGATTAATTTTAGTATAGTACAAACAGTGGAACACTATTAAGCATTCTTGTAGCTTGTCCGCCGCGGCGGATCGCACTCTTGTACTGAAGTAACATTATTCAACGGAGCATCACAAATGGCTGCTTCGTGTAAATCGAAAATTAAGTAGAAAAGAAATCGTTATGGAAAATTCATTCATAAAATATGTTGCATTTATAGCATTGATTTTTAGCAGTGCATGCAAAGTGTCCAAAGATATAGAGAAGCCGCAACCTGCTCTGCCAGCGGCTTTCAGAGATGCGTCAATAACTGATACAGCAAGCATTGCAGACATCGGCTGGAAACAATTCTTCACCGATCAGACTTTGCAAAACTTAATCGACAGTGCTATCGCAAACAATTACGATATGCAATACGCATTGAAAAATATTCAGTCAGCACAATTGGTATTGAAGCAAACTAAATATGCATATTTACCAGATGCAAACCTGAATGTTACAGGAAGCATAACAAGACCATCAGACAATAGTCTGAATGGGATAAGTTTGTCGCAATTTCTTGGTAAATCGTATATCGAAGATTATTCTGCCAATGTCAGCCTTTCATGGGAAGCTGATATCTGGGGAAAGATAAAAGAGCAAAAAGCAATTGCATTAGCACAATACCTGCAAACTACGGAGGCGCGAAAAGCAATACAGACAAGTATTGTAGCCAACATCGCACAGTCGTATTATAACTTGCTCATGCTCGATGAGCAATTGAGTATCGCAAAGCAGAATGTATTATTGAACGACAGCACGTTAAAAATGATCAGGCTTCAATACGATGCAGGGCAACAAACCGCATTGGCAATACAGCAAGCCGATGCGCAACGTTTGGTTGCGGTGCAGCTCGTCCCACAATTCGAACAGGAAATAACTATTCAGGAAAATGCATTGAGTATTTTAACAGGAGTGTTACCAACAACTATAAAACGCAACATCACATTGAGCACTGTTGCTGTTCCTGAAAATTCACCCACAGGCATACCCGCAGAAATGCTCAACCGCAGACCAGATGTAAAAACAAATGAGCTTGCCATCGACCTTGCTAATGCACAAACGGGAATTGCCAAAGCAAATATGTATCCGTCATTAAGCATCACGGCGCAAGCTGGCATCAATTCTTTTAAAATAAGTAACTGGTTCAACATACCTGCATCATTATTCGGTGCAGTTGCAGGAGGAATTACACAACCATTATTTCAGCGAAAACAATTGCAAACGCAATATGAGCTTGCAAAAGTGAATCGTGAAAAAGCAGTCATCAATTTCAGGAGCACGGTACTAAATGCAGTCGGCGAAGTTTCTGATGCATTAATAAAAATCAAAAAATTAAAAGAACAACAAAGCATTGCTGCAACGCGTGTGAACACATTGCAACAAGCCATCGGAAATGCCAATCAGCTTTTTCGAAATGGATTAGCAACTTATCTGGAAGTCATCACTGCGCAAAGCAATTCATTGCAAGGTGAACTCGAACTCGCTTCATTAAAGCAAGCGCAGCTCACTGCAAATATTGAATTGTATAAATCGTTGGGTGGGGGATGGAGATGAGATGCAAGTAATAAGTGGTGAGTAGTAAGTGATAAGAGCAATTCGTGTAATTCGAAAAAAATCGTGTAACAAAAAAATTAAAAATACAATCATGAAAAAATTAACAAACAAAGTCGCCGTGGTAAGCGGCGCATCAAAAGGAATCGGCGCATCTATCGCCACACATTTTGCAGCAGAAGGCGCGACAGTGGTAGTGAATTATTCCACCAGCAAAGAAGGCGCAGATAAAGTAGTGAATGAAATTGTAAGCAATGGCGGAAAAGCAATTGCGATACAAGGTGACTTTTCAAAGAAAGCCGACATCGAGCGTTTGTTCGATGAAACAAAAACAAAATTCGGAAGGATTGATATTTTAGTAAACAATGCAGGTGTGTATGAATTCTCTCCACTCGAAGCAATCACTGAAGAACATTTTCATCGTCAGTTTAATCTGAATGTGCTGGGCTTGATACTTGCATCGCAAAAAGCTGCAGGGCTGTTTGATGAAAAAGGTGGCAGCATTATTAATATTAGTTCTGTGGCAGCGAAAGGCCTTGCAACAGGAGCTGTATACTCTGCAACCAAAGCTGCTGTTGATACGGTTACCCGTTCATTATCGCAGGAATTAGGTTCACGCAAAATCCGCGTCAACTCTCTGTCTCCGGGAATGGTAGAAACGGAAGGCGCGCATACAGCAGGTATTATCGGCAGCGATTTTCAAAAAACTGTAGAATCACAAACACCACTCGGACGAATCGGGATACCAAGCGACATTGGTAAAATTGCAGTGTTCCTTGCCAGCGATGATGCAGGTTGGATAACCGGAGAAACATTATTAGCATCGGGCGGCATGAATTAATTTGAGCGAATAAAAGATGCTCTGATTCATCCGGAGCATCTTTTGTTCTTTCTTCTGAAGTTATTTGCCAACTGATAAAAATTTGGCTGCTTCAATAATTACTTCACCAACTCTGTTTTCCAAAAGCCTCACTTGAAAACTCAATATTCTTCTCATGCATGTTTCGGAGACATATAGAATGTTAGCGTTCCGCCATTCATAATATCTTCATGTGTGATAAATAAACTTTTTAATACTGCACCGTTCAGCAAAATTTTTGGAATGTACACGTTTTTATCACTTTGATTTTTTACATCTATAGTAAATGTTTTTCCATTTTGCAATTGTAGTGTTGCACCGTTTATCGATGGACTGCCAATTGCATATTGATCGGATGCAGGAGCAACAGGATAAAAACCAAGCGTACTGAAAATATACCACGCACTCATTTGCCCGGTATCATCATTACCACCTAAACCATCAGGAGTTGGTTTGTACATTCTTTTTAAGATCATGCGGATCTTTTCCTGCGTTTTCCACGGTTTGTTTGTCCAGTCGTACAGATAGGCAACATGGTGCGATGGTTCGTTTCCATGCACATAGTTTCCAATGATACCATCGCGGGTGATGTCTTCTGTTTCTGCAAAATATTTATCAGGCAGATCGTAGCTAAATAAGGAATCAACATAAACGATAAAACGTTTATCACCTCCCATCATTTTGATCAGCGTTGAAGGATCATGCGGAACATACAGCGTATAATTCCATGCATTGCCCTCAATGAAACCTTGATTAATAGTTGTGAACGGATCGAAATTTTTTCTGAACGTTCCATCCGCTAATTTCGGATGCATAAAACCGGAAGCGTTGTCAAAAACATTTTTATAATTTTCGGAACGCTTTTCAAATTCATTATAAATTTCCGTGCGGTTTAATTTTTTTGCGAGTTGCGCAATACACCAGTCATCATACGCATACTCTAACGTTGATGAAACAGAAACGCCGTTTTTTTCATCAGGTATATAACCCATATCCATATAATAACCGATGCCTGCATAATCGCGGTGGCGTGCAGTTGCAACGCATGCATCCAACGCTTTATTTTCATTAACACCTGTTGCATTTCCTTTTACGATCGCATCTGCAATTACAGATACACTGTGATAACCGCTCATGCACCAGTTTTCATTGGCAGAGTTTGACCATACCGGCAGCATGTGCTCAGGGCTCTGATCAAAATGTGCGAGCATCGAACGCACCATATCTGAATTGCGTTTGGGGTCGATGATGTTGAACAACGGATGCAATGCACGGTGTGTATCCCACAATGAAAATGTAGTGTAATTAATAAAGCCATCCGTTTTGTGATTGCTTTGATCGAGCCCGCGGTAGCTCCCATCAACATCCATATACACAGTCGGGTTGATCATTGCATGATACATCGATGTGTAAAAGTTTTCCAATTCATCTTTGTTGTCGCTCTTAACAATGATCTTGCTTAATTCTTTTTCCCATTGTTGCTGTCCTTCATTTTTTATTTTTTCAAAATCCCAGCTCGGAGTTTCTGAACGAAGATTATTCAATGCGCCTTCCATACTGACGGGTGACAACGCCATTTTTATTTTTATCTTTTCATTCTCTTCGGTTTTAAAATCAAAATATGCACGTATTTGCCTGCCTGTTATTTCAGGGAAATCTGGTGTGCGGTTAAACTGCCCCCAAAAGCCTCCATAAACAGTTCTTCCGGAAAAATTTTTATATCCATGATGAATGAATGGTTTGGAAAAAACCATCGCGAAATACAAAGTGCGTGTTCTTGCCCAGCCATTTGTTTCGCGATAGCCGGTTACTAATGTGTCGTTCACAATGCGCAAATACGTACGCACATTTTTTTCGGGATAATTATATATTCCCGCCATCAGGTCTAAAATAATATGCGACTCATCAGATTTCGGAAATGTGTATTGATGAAAACCTACGCGTGTTGTAGTCGTCATTTCAGCGATCACATTCGGATCTTCGAGTTTCACTTTATAATAATTTGCTTCACTCACTTCTGTGCTGTGCGAATAGGCAGAACGAAAGCCACTATGCGGTTTATCTGCAGTTCCGGGATTCAACATTAGCGTTCCCACTTCAGGCATAATTAAAAAATCGCCGAGATCGGAATGTCCTGTACCGCTGAAATGTGAGTGACTGAAACCAACAATTGTTTTATCCTCATATTGATAACCCGCGCAATATTTGTACACATCGGGATTATATTTTCCATTCAGGTCATAACTCTGCGTATCTGTTTCAGGACTTAACTGCACCATTCCATAAGGCACCGTTGCGCCAGGATATGTATGCCCCATGCGTTCTGTGCCGATGATCGGTTTTACATATTTGACTAGATTCTGTGCAGCTATTTGTTGTGCAAAAGAAAAAATAAATGCGGGTATGATCAGGTTTCTTGTTGCTCTCATGCAATTTGTTTTTTGAACAAATATAATGAAGAGGTAGCTTTGCGAATTTTTGAAATTTCGTAATCTATTATATGTGAGAAAGAAAATGTTTTAATTATTTTTTTTCAACAGAAGCTACTACTAATTTAACAAACTCATTCAACTGAGAAGGCTCGAGCCAACGGACAGCCATCACCATATCATTTTCATTATCCACCACAATAAAATTCCCGCCAAACCCTTCGGCCATATAAATATTCCGCGAAACATCTTTATATCTTCCGTCTGCATTGAGCCACCACATAAAGCCATATGATTTATTTGCTAAAGAAGGTTGCTGCACTGCTTTCACCCAGCTTTCAGAAATAAGCTGCTGATCTTTCCATTTTCCTTTTCTCAAAAAAAGTAAGCCAAACTTTGCCTGATCAATTGTGTTTATAAAAAGGCCACCACCAAAATGGCCACCGCCGCTCACTGACTGCATCATGAGGCCATCAATATTTACAAATGAATTATCATATCCATACCAGCGCCATGTTGAAGATGCGCCGATAGGATCCATTATTTTTTCTTTCAGAACAACCGGTAATGGTTTTCGCCACACCTGCAAAAGCGAATAGGCAAGCAGGTTCACCCTGACATCATTATATTTAAAATGAGTGCCGGGCTCAAAAAGATTTCTGTTCTTCCACGCATCAATTCCTGCATCTCTAGGAAACGGCCTGTCAGCCCAATCATATAAGCCAAAAAGATTGCCAGACCAATCGGAAGACTGGGTCAGCAAATGCCTCCAGGTAATTTTTGAATTATGTGCTCCATCAAATGTGTTGTCAGTCACATATTCATTCACAGGCTCATCAACATTTTTAATAAGGCCTTTATCAATAGCGAGTCCTGCCACTGTCGATAAATAACTTTTTGTGACACTGAAAGTCATGTCTACTCTTTTCACATCGCCCCATTCAGCAACGATATAGCCGTTTTTAATAATGATACCGGCAGGCTTACCTCTGTCTTTTGTTGGTCCCAATATCTTGAAATAAGGCTCATCAGCGTATGCTTCATAATCAGCAATCCTGAGATCATAATTTGTTTTGCTATCGTGATGAACAGCGAAGCTCACTGCACTATCCAATAGCTGCGCATTCATTTTTAATTCAGATGGTTTCTTTTTCACCCAAACAGAATCAGGGTAATAAACTGATTGAGCATGAATAGAACAAGAACACAGTAGAATAAAGAGACATAAAATATATATACGGTAATTAGCAGGCTTCATAAGCATTTTGATAAAATGAGAAATAATTTGAAAGCTATTCTGATATAAATATACAGAATGTGGTTGCGAAATTTATTTTTGATTCATGAGGTACTAACAAGAGCAACACCTGATAACCAATCAGGATTTTATAAGAAGAGATTGTAAAAAAATCTTCCTTTATTTTTAGATATGCATTGACGTTATGAATAGATTTCTTGCAATTACTTATATCAATGGCTAACCTGAAAATAATCTTCAGGTTAATTTGGCTTTCTGTAAAAATCAGTTTTTTCTGGCGCAAGCGGTTGATTTCCTAAAATAATATCGGCTGCCTTTTCTGCGATCATCATAATCGGCGCATATAGGTTGCCGTTAGTTACGTAAGGCATTACACTTCCATCTACCACTCTTAAACCTTCGATGCCATGTACTTTCAACGTGAGCGGATCTACTACAGACATATCATCTATGCCCATTCGGCAAGTGCAGGATGGATGCAAGGCTGTTTCTGAATCACGACGAACCCAGTCTAATATTTGCTCATCAGTATCAATGGCTGGCCCTGGTGAAAGTTCTCCGCCATTAAATTCTTCCATCGCTGGCTGATTTAAAATCTTTCGCGCGCAGCGGATAGCTTCCACCCACTCTCGTCTATCTTGTTCAGTAGAAAGATAATTAAACCGGATCGCTGGTTTTTCTTTTGGATCCGATGATTTGATTTGAACAGATCCGCGTGCATCAGAGTTCATCGGACCAACATGCACCTGGTAGCCATGTCCTCCTGACGGAGAGGTGCCATCATATCGTATTGCCAAAGGCAAAAAGTGAAATTGAAGATTAGGATAAGCAACTGTTTCATTGCTTCTGATAAATCCTCCGCCTTCGAAATGATTCGTTGAGGCTGGCCCTTTCTTAAGCAACATCCATTGCAAGCCTACAAAAGGTTTGTTATACCATTTCAATGCCGGCCAAACGCTTACTGGTTTTTTGCAGGCATATTGAATATATACTTCCAAATGATCTTGTAAATTCTCTCCAACACCCGGAAGATCTTGTATCACTTCAACTCCTGCTGATTTCAAAATTACAGGATCACCAATGCCTGATAGTTGTAGAATCTGGGGAGAGTTAATGGCTCCTCCGCAACAGATAACCTCACCTGCTGTTACTTTATGTAGATTATTTCCCTTTTCAAATTCTACTCCGGTTGCACGATTCCCAGAGAAAAGAATTTTGGTGACAAGCGCATTGCAGATTACTTCCAGATTTTTTCTTTTGCCCAAAACAGGATGCAAATATGCAGTTGATGCAGACCAACGCCTTCCATTTTTTATGTTGCGGTCGAACATTCCAAAACCTTCCTGCTGGAATCCGTTCACATCATCTGTAAGCGGATAACCTGCTTGTTTGGCCGAATCAAAAAATGCTCTAAACAATGGATTGGTTGCAGGCCCCGTCTCAAGATTCAATGGGCCACCGCCACCACGAAAGGAGTTTACTCCGGCGGTTCTGTTTTCAGATTTTTTAAAATAAGGAAGGCAATGTGCATAATCCCATGTTTCCATTCCGGGATCTTTTGCCCACTTTTCATAATCCAATGCATTACCGCGAATAAAGATCATTCCATTGATGGAACTGGAGCCGCCTAATATTTTTCCGCGGGCATGATACACCTGCCGGTTATTCATGAATGGCTCAGGCTCTGATTTATACTGCCAGTCATAAAATTTACTGCCAATCGGATAAGTAAGCGCAGCGGGCATGTGCAAAAAAATATCCCACCAGAAATCTTTTCTTCCAGCTTCAATCACCAACACTTTATGGTTCGGATTTTCGCTCAGGCGATTTGCCAACACACAGCCGGCAGACCCGCCTCCTATAATAATTGTGTCAAAAATTTTTTCCATCTTAATAAGGGGATTCTACATTTCCTAATTCTACATAAACACTTTTTAACTGGGTATAATATTGAATAGCAGCAAGGCTATTTTCTCTACCCAGGCCTGATTGTTTATATCCGCCAAAAGGAAGTTCGATAGGAGTGATGTTATAATTATTAATCCAACATGTACCTGCCTGCAATTGATGAATAACGCGGTGGCCGCGTTTGATATCGTTTGTAAATACACCAGCCGCCAATCCGAAGTCAGTATTATTCGCTCTTTCAATTACTTCTTCTTCAGACTCAAAACTGAGTATAGAAAGTACCGGCCCAAAAATTTCTTCTTTGCAAATTTCCATGGAGTCGTCACAATCAGTAAAAATTGCAGGTGTTAAAAAATTGCCGGAACTAATATCTCGTCCTTTAAAATCTTTTTCAGGTTGAATGCCTCCGGTCAGCAATGTTGCTCCTGCATCTTTTCCTGAATTGATAAAACGAATAACTTTTTCTAAATGTGCTTTGCTAATAACTGCACCCATCTGTGTATCGGAATCTGACGGGTCTCCAACTTTTATTTTTTCAGTTCTCTCCTTTAATTGCTTTAAAAAAGAATCTAAGATTTTGTGATGTACAAATACACGAGTGCCATTCGAACAAACTTCACCCTGTGTATAAAAATTAGCGAGCATAGCTGCTGAAACAGCATTATGTATATCGGCATCTTCGAAAACTATCAAGGGAGATTTTCCACCCAATTCAAGTGTTACTCTTTTCAATTGATTTGCTGCAGCAGCGAAAATCTTTTTACCAGTTGCAACTGAACCTGTCAATGAAATTTTTGCTATCTGAGGATGCTCGGTCAACATAGCTCCAACTCTGCCATCACCTTGTACTACATTAAACAAACCAGATGGAGCACCGGCTTCCATAAATGCCTTTGCCAATTCAAGTGCTGTTGATGGAGTGAGTTCAGATGGTTTAAAAATCATTGAATTGCCACAAGCCAATGCCGGAGCAACTTTCCATGCAGCAATTTGTATCGGATAGTTCCATGCACCGATTCCTGCACAAATACCTAAGGGTTCCGGACGTGTATATCCAAAGGCATTTTTCAAATCGAAAAATTCTCCATGTACACTTGCCGCGATCCCTCCAAAATATTCAAGCGCGTCTGCAGCCGAACTAACATCCACTGCCAGTGATTCCGAAATCGGCTTTCCGACATCCTGCGTTTCTAACAAAGCAATTTCCTTCAATCGTGATCTTAATATATCAGCCGTTTTTATTAAGACACGCCCACGTTCTGCTCCGGTTTTTGTCTTCCAAATTTGAAAAGCCTTTTCTGATGAATTTACTGCTGCTTCAATATCTTCATTGTTTGCCTGATAAACTTCTTCCAATGGAAGATTATTAGCGGGATTATAATTTATCCAGGACTCCCTGTTTGCGCTTGTAGTTAATGCGCCATCTATAAACTGAGTGAATGCCATATTCTTTTAAGAAATTTCTTGTCTTCTGTTTTTATATGATTTATAATAATAAATAAAAATGCCAATGAAAATCAAACCTGCAGTATATATCCAGGCTGCATATTGATGATACCATTCCGAACCATAAGTTGCAGTGCGCGGCCACGAAACATTGACCACCATAAACGTGCTCCAAATTAAAGCCAAAATATTTACCGGAAATCCCCATTTGCCTAATTTAAATCTTGCATCGTTATCTATTCCTGAACGAGCTGATGTAATCCTGTTTTTTAATTGAACTGCAACCACTATCCAGTAAGCCAAATTAGCCCAAAGTATAGCGATAGAAGTGACAAGCTCAAACACTTTTGGGAATTGAAGGTTCACTGCCATAATAATGAGTGCTCCCAATCCACAAATCAGCGTAGCCACAACAGGAGTTTGTGTTTTTGAAGAAACTTCTGATAAGGATTTACTATATGGCAGACACTCATCACGCCCCATGGCGAACATTAATCTAACAGCTCCTGATTGAACCGCAAAAGTGCACACAACAATGGCAAAAATAACATTACATAAGAAAAGCTTTCCGGTAATCTCACCCAAAACTGATTTCACCAACATCGGTAATCCTCCGTTTATATTCCCCAAATCAGGCATACCTAAATCCGGAGCTGCCATCAAAGCAAAAAGTAATACCAATAATCCTGCAGATCCGGCCGCAAGCAAAGCTTGCATAATCGCACGGGGAGCTTTTTTGCGTGGATCGTGTGTTTCTTCTGCCAATGTTCCAGCAGTATCAAATCCATACAAAACATAAGAAGCCGTCAAAGCGGTTGCTGCCAATAAAATCGTCAGATCTGGAAAAGATGAGGCCACTTGTCCGGTAGATTTGACATGAACGACAGCATTAACAGGAGATCTTACTTTATGTATGACCAGAAGAATGATCAACAATACAATTCCAACAAGTTCAGTAAATACACCAATATTGTTAATCAACGCCAGCAACTTAATACCCCTGACATTAATAACGGTACTTACAACAATGAGAATAGAGCCTAATAGAATAGCGTTTACAGCAACCGATTTTGTGTCATTTGAATTTCCAATGATTTGGAATGAACCTGAAATCTGTGGCAAGCTGACCTGAAGCGCCATGGCAACAGCAGCAATTGTTACAACAAGACAAGCGAGATAGATCCAACCCGTCATCCATCCAAGAAAAGGGTTGCCTGTGAACTTTGCCCATTGATAAACGCCACCAGACAATGGAAACCGGGAAGCCAGTTCTGCGAAACAGAGCGCCACTAATAATTGCCCCACCAACACAAAAGGCCAGGTCCAGAAAAATGCGGGGCCAGCAACTCCATAGCCCAAATGAAACATCTGAAAAAGACCGGTAAGAATAGAGATGTAAGAAAAGCCTGCAGCAAAACTTGAGAAGCTACCCATCGAACGCTTTAATTCCTGACGATAGCCAAAACTGGCCAGATCGTTATTATCAGTAACCGGAGAATCCATCATGTTTGAACAATAGGTTTTGGTTTAATCAATTGATACATCTAAAAAACAGCATGTGATTATTTAAAATTTTTATAAGTTCAGCGTGATTTTTTATAGCCTTTTCTCCAATGGAATATTAAATAACAACTTATATTTATGCAATAGTTTGGATTTTGTATATGAATCCAAATTACAAAAAAATTCATCATGACCTTAGCGGGAATTAATCCAGGATTTACATTGCCTTCACGTTTCTATACAAGCACCGAAATTTTTGAAGAAGAGCTTGAGCGCATTTTCTATAGCAAATGGATTTATGTGGCTTGTGAGGCGGATCTTCCGAAACCAGGCGATTACATCAATTTAAAATTAGGAGCACGATCTTTTTTTCTGCAACGGACGGAACACGGCGAAGTACGGGGATTTTATAATGTATGCAGACATCGCGGTCATGAACTGGTGCAAGGTGAAAAAGGAAATTGTCGCCGGATTATTTGCCCTTATCACAACTGGACTTATAATCTTGATGGAAACCTTCTTCATGCCCGCGGTATGGATGCCGATTTTCCCAAAGAAGATTTCGGATTGAATCCAATAGAGGTCGCTGTGATTGGTGGTCTTATTTATGTGTGCTTAACTTCTCCTGCACCAACAGACATTGAAGAGGTGAGCAATAGGCTTACTCCGTATCTCGCTCCATACGAATTGCCAAAAACAAAAATAGCCTGCCAGAAAGATATTATTGAAGCATGCAACTGGAAACTGGTGATAGAAAATAACAGGGAATGTTTGCATTGTACCAGTAATCATCCTGAACTGCTCGTGCCACTTTATAGTTCTGGATTTGGAAAGGGTCTTGACAAAGATAATGTCCAGGCCGACGAGCGGCGTTTTCAGGAAGCGCTTCAGGAAAAGGAAAGAGAGTGGGAAAGCCTCAACCTTCCTTATGAATTGATAGAATTCCCGGATAACTTATGGTTTCGTACAGTTCGATTACCCCTTGCCAACCAATGCATATCACATACTGTGAAACCTGAGCATGCTTGCAAAAAACTACTCGGCAATTTCAAAAAACCAGAGGGGAGCGGTCTTTCTTTATGGACACATCCGAATTCATGGAATCATTTTTTGAGTGATCATATAGTCACGTTTGCAGTTTTTCCGCTGTCAGTAGACAAGACATTAGTACGCACCAAATGGCTTGTAGCTGCTGACGCGGTAGAAGGCGTTGACTATGATCTTGAGAACCTGACTTATGTTTGGACTCAGACCAACGCTCAAGATCAAAGTCTTGCAGAAGGCACTTATCGTGGCATTTGCTCCGGCGGTTATAAGTCCGGGCCATTGGCTGATGAAGAATATCTTGTAAAACAGTTTCTCTCCTGGTATAGAGATCAACTCACAGAAACCCCTGTACACTGATGCCAAAGATTGTAATTATAGGAGCCGGTATCGTTGGTTGTTCATTGGCCGACGAGCTCACCGAACGTGGATTTACAGATGTAATCGTTCTTGAAAAAGGCCCACTTTGGGTCCCTGGCGGTTCAACATCACATGCGCCTGGTGTGGTTTTCCAGACTAATGGGTCGCGTACCATGGCGCAGTTTGCCCAACAGACAGTTGAAAAATTGCATAGCCTTCAACATAGCGGTGACACTTGTTTTCTTAAAGTGGGTAGCTTGGAAATTGCAACAACACCTGAGCGCCTTGCCGATCTTCACCGGAGAGCAGGGCTTGCTATGTCGGTTGGGATTAATGCCCGCGTTGTATCTGCTGAAGAGGCGTTGAAATTACATCCGCTTCTTGTTCATGATAAAATATTAGGCGCACTATATGTGCCCGATGATGGAATCGCACGTGCGAAATTAGCTGATGAAGTAATGGGTGAACGGGCGATCAGCCGGGGTGCAAGATTCATTGCAAGCTGTGAAGTCACAGCCATCGATCAGAGTGAAGGTCGCGTCACCGGGGTTCAAACAACACAAGGATTATTTCCTGCAGATATTATTGTTTCCTGTGCAGGAATCTGGGGACCGAAGATTGGCGCAATGGTGGGAATGTCGAAGGCGATACAGCCACTGGCGCACCAGCTTTGTTATACAGCACCTATGACAGAATTATCTTCTTATAAAACTGAAGCTGAACTTCCGGTACTTAGGCACCAGGGTTCCGATCTTTATTTCAAGCAAAGAGGGCAAAGCCTGGCAATTGGCTGGTATGGCCACCGCCCGCTTCTAATAAAATCAGAAGATATTCTTTCCAATGAAAAGGCTGAAATAATGCCGAGTCAGATGCCATTTACTATAGAAGAATGGAAAGGTGCGATGGAGGGTGCGACCGAAATATTACCTGCATTGAAAAATGCTGAACTTACTGAATCAATGAATGGATTGTTTTCTTTCACAGTAGATAACTTTCCTTTGATGGGTGAATGGTCGGGATTGAAAGGCTTCTGGGTCGCTGAAGCAGTTTGGATAACGCATGGATGCGGTGTGGCAAAAGCAATGGCTGAGTGGATCGTCGATGGCCATCCATCTCTCGCTGTGCATGAATGTGATGTCAATCGTTTTGAGACCCACCAGTTGGGTTCACAACATATAGAAGAACGTGGTGCGCAAAATTATATTGAAGTGTACGACTTGCTTCATCCTTTACAACCGATGGAGTCGCCGCGTCCGATCCGCACCACTGGTTTCTATCAGCGACAACAAGAACTCGGTGGTTTCTTCCTCGAAGCTTCAGGATATGAGCGGCCGCAATGGTACGAAGCAAATGCAAATCTTGTCGAACGTTATAAAAGTCCGCCACGAGATGAATGGAGTTCAAAATTCTGGTCTCCGATTATTGGCGCTGAGGCTTTGTATACGAGAGAAAATGTCAGCTTGTTTGATATCACAACGCTAAAACGAATTGAAGTCATTGGCAAAGGCGCATTGGAATTTCTTGAGCGACTCACGACAGGCAACCTGCGGAAGAAACCGGGATCTATTACCTATTGCTTGTTATTAAATGAAAAGGCCGGCATCATGAGCGATATCACAGTCATGCGACGAGGCGAACAGGATTTTTTTATTGGAGTAAATAGTAATGTCGATATCAATTATCTCAAACAGGAAGCGCCGGACACAGTGCATGTAAAAGATATCACCGCCGGCACTGTTGCGTTAGGACTGTTCGGACCTAAATCACGGGAACTCGCACAATCATTAACAAGGGATGATTTAAGTAATGAGGCGCTGGGATATTTCAAGTTAAAAAGCACGTATCTCGGTCACGTGCCGGTGATGCTGGCAAGACTTTCTTATGTGGGTGAATTGGGATATGAAATTTATACTACTGCTGACTTTGCACTGAAACTCTGGGATACGATTTGGCAGGTAGGAAAAAAATACGGACTCATTGCAGCCGGCCGTGGAGCATTCAATTCCATGCGCCTCGAAAAAGGATACCGCAGTTATGGAACTGATATGAACAGTGAGCACAACCCCCATGAGGCGGGGTTATCTTTCGCGGTTCGGAAAGGTGGCGGATACAAAGGTGCAGAAGCTTTCAATGAATTAAATCCCAATGCGCTTAGCAAGCGGTTAGTGTGTCTTGTTCTCGACAATCCGCAACACGTTGTGCTTGGTAAGGAACCTGTGCTGCACCAAGGCAATGTCGTTGGTTATGTCACCAGCTCTTATTTTGGTCATACCATTCGAAAGCAACTTGCTTACGCCTGGGTGCCTGCGGCATTAAGCACGCAGGGTACAAATATTTCAATACGATATTTTGACAAAGATTATCCCGCTACTGTAGGAGCTGATCCGCAGTTCGATCCACAAATGACAAGATTGAAATCATGACGAACACGAACGGTATATTGTCGCCTGGCACAATCGGACGAAGACAGGCCGCCGCTCTTCCCGAACAACCGCCGCAGCTTTGGAGAAATGTGAAACCGAAGAAAGCATACGATGTAATCATTGTAGGTGGTGGGGGTCATGGGCTTTCGACTGCCTATTATCTTGCAAAAAATCATGGCATAACCAATATTGCTGTGCTGGAAAAAGGTTGGCTCGCTGGTGGCAACACAGCTCGCAATACCACTATCATTCGCTCCAATTATTTATGGGATGAATCTGCAGCTATCTATGAACATTCATTAAAATTATGGGAAACACTGGAAGAAGATCTAGGGTATGAAATGTTCTTCAGTCAACGTGGCGTGTTGACGCTTGCTCATTCAGTAAGTGATGTGCGATCGAAACGCCGCAATTTCTATGCGAATGCGCTCAACGGAATAGATAGTGAATGGCTTAATCCCGAAGAAGTAAAGAAACTAGTACCCATCATCAATATAAGTCCTGATGTAAGGTATCCGGTTCATGGCGGCACTTATCAACCACGTGGCGGCATAGCCAAACATGATTGGGTAGCCTGGGGTTATGCAAAAGCAGCGAGTGATTTAGGAGTGGATATCATTCAAGGCTGTGAAGTAACAGGCTTTGATATACAGAACAACAAAGTTTATGGCGTGCAAACATCACAAGGCAATATTGCTGCCGATAAAGTGGGACTTGTTGGAGCTGGTCATTCATCGTTGCTATCCAATCTTGCAGGTTTCTCTATTCCTATTCAGAGTAGGCCATTGCAGGCGTTGGTTAGTCCGTTGCTTGAGCAGGTGCTAAACACTGTGGTGATGAGTGGTGCGGTTCATGTGTATGTCAGCCAGGCGCACAAAGGCGAACTCGTTATGGGAGCAGGCACTGATGCTTTCAACTCTTACGCACAGCGTGGTGGCTTTCATGTAATAGAACATCAATTGGCCGCTGCATTGGAGTTGTTTCCTATTTTCTCCCGTGCACAGGTGTTGAGGACATGGGGAGGTATTGTCGATATTGCTCCGGATGCTTCGCCGATTATCGGTCTTACTCCGGTAGAAAATTTGTTTATTAACTGTGGTTGGGGGACGGGTGGTTTCAAAGCTACACCTGGTTCAGGCTGGGTCATGGCTCATACAATAGCAACAGGTGCACCACACGAATTCAATAAACCATTTGCGCTCGACCGCTTTACAACAGGACATCTTATCGATGAACATGGGGCGGCTGGAGTCGCTCACTAAAAAATATTTTATGCTATATATTCCTTGCCCACACTGTGGCTTGCGCAACGAAACTGAATTCCATTACGGAGCAGAAGCTGGTGTAGCATACCCTGACCCGAATATGCTCTCCGATGAAGAATGGGCGAAATATCTTCACATCCGTTCCAATCCGAAAGGATGGCTTGCCGAGCGATGGGTGCACTTTGCGGGATGTGGCCGCTGGTTTAATTTATGGCGCAATACCATTACCCATGAAATCGGTCCGGTATATCTTCCTTTCACTACACAACCAAAATCGCCCGCCAATATCGGGCAGGAGGATTCAAAAGCATGACGGAAGTTTCATTCAGTTTTGACGACAAAGTTTATAAAGGATATCATGGTGAGCCGTTGGCGGCAGCCTTGCTACGAAACGGACTACTGTCAATCACCAACAGCACGTATCATGGTCGTCCACGTGGAATCGTTGGATTAGGTGTTGAAGAACCTAATGCACTTGTTCAATTAGTATCTGGTACAAAAGAATCGATGCTTCCTGCAACTGTTATTGAAGTCGTTGAAGGATTAGCTGCACGAAGTATTACAGGCGTTGGGGCATTACCTGAAATTCCTGACGAAGCACGCTATGATAAAACCAATCGCTATATTGATGTATTGGTTATAGGAGCAGGTATTGCTGGATTGAAAGCGGCTGAAGAACATTTACTTGCCGGACGTGAAGTGTTGCTCATCGACGACCAGCCAGAACCCGGTGGCCATCTCCGACATCTTGGGCAGGAATTACCATCTGCTCTGAATGATATTTTTAAACATACAAATCTCACATATTTATCAAGGTGTACAGCGGTTGGTTTATACGATCAAAATTATGTCGTCGCCATTGAGCGGCGGAGCGATCATCTTGGAAATGCGGCGCCGGAAAACCGTGCCCGCATTAGAGTCTGGCATATCCGTGCTGATCAAATCGTGCTGGCACCGGGTGCATTTCAACGTCCATTGATCTTTGCAAATAATGACAGGCCAGGCATTATACTCTCTCATGCGGCAGCTACTTATGTTGCCAAACATGGCGTTCAAATTTTCAAGCATGCCGTTATTGTTACTATCGACAATCAGGGATACCGTGATGCAGTTCGGTTACACAATGCAGGAGTGAAAGTACAAGGAATATATGATGCACGACCTTCAGCAACAGGACCAAGTCTGGATGCAGCAAGGGTTGCAAATATTCCTATCCATTTCCGCTCTACTGTTCTCGACACTATTTCTAATTCAGAAGGAGCTTTAAAAAGTGTCATTATACAAAACCTTGATGCGCATGAAACATTTCAAATAGCTGCTGATCTGCTTGCAGTATCCGGTGGCTGGACGCCGATCGTAGATCTGGCTACTCATATTGGTATCAAACCAATATGGAGTGAAGAACATGCAGCTTTTCTCGTAAATCAGTTTACCAATAAACTTCACATAGCAGGAATGTTAGCTGGTGGTTTTGGAGAAGATGATGATCCAAAAGTTTTCTTTGGCCCGGAACTCAATGCCGAACAATCCCTGTGTGCATATATCGATCTGCAGCGTGATGCAACACTTTATGATTTGCGAAGAGGAGTAGGAGCAGGCTTGAGAAGCATCGAGCATATCAAACGATATACTACGATCGGTACAGCACATGACCAGGGTAAAACCAGTGGAATGCTTACTATTGGTGCACTTTGCCAATTGAACAGAGATCTGCATTGTGAAAAATCAGTACTCTCGCCTGCATATATAGGTACTCTTTCCTTCAGGCCACCTTATGTGCCGGTGCCATTCGCTGCATTAGCCGGACGTGAACGCGGAGCGCTCTCGGATCCTATCCGTATCACCCCACTTCATCAATGGCATGTTGAAGCGGGCGCAATATTCGAGGATGTAGGCCAATGGAAGCGGCCATGGTATTTCCCAAAGGCAGGAGAAAGCATGGAAGATGCTGTCATGCGTGAATGTATAGCAGCCAGAAATGGTGTCGCTGTGATGGATGCTTCTACACTTGGAAAAATTGATATACAAGGCCCTGATGCCGCGGTCTTCCTCGACCGGATCTATACAAATATATTTTCGTCTTTGCCGGAAGGACAGTGCCGCTACGGAGTAATGTGCAAGGCTGATGGCATCGTCTTTGATGATGGTGTTACCACAAGGCTTGGTAAAAATCATTTCCTGATGACTACCACTACAGGTGGAGCGGCACGTGTACTGGCATGGCTCGAAGAGTGGCTTCAAACAGAATGGCCTGACCTGAAAGTTTATTGCACTTCCGTAACAGAACATATTTCGACGATTGCACTGGTGGGGCCGAAAAGCAGAGAGCTTCTTGGCGAACTGGTAAAAGACATTGATCTCTCAAAAGATGCATTTTCGTTTATGCATAGCCGTGAGGCGACAATCGACGGAATATATGTGCGTATTGCAAGAATCTCATTTTCGGGAGAACTTGCATTCGAGATTAACGTTGCGTGGGGGCATGCCCGTTATATATGGGAAAGATTGTGGGCACTCGGAAGAACTTATGATCTCACTGCTTACGGCACCGAGACTATGCACGTTTTGCGGGCGGAAAAAGGTTATATTATTGTTGGACAAGACACCGATGGAACACAAACTCCTTATGATCTCAACATGTCTTGGATTGTTTCCAAAAAGAAAGAATTTATTGGGAAACGTTCTTTTCAATTGCCCTATCTGAAGGCATCAGGGAGGCCACAACTAATTGGACTATTGCCAGAGAACGGTGATGAAGTAATTCCGGAAGGAGCATACATCACTGTACTTAATGCACAACCAGACAAGCATGGTAAAACTTCTCATATTGGTTTTGTAACGAGTTCTTATCATTCGCCGGAACTTGGGCGTGCGTTTGCACTCGCGTTGGTGAGCAATGGGCTTCAACGCATGGGTGAAATAGTTTCTGTGCCCATAGGAAAAAAGATATTAAATGCAACTATCTGCGATGCTGTATTTATTGATAAGGAGAATATTCGAAGAGACTCTTAAAACGCATATATGATCGTCAAAGAAAGTCCGCTGCAAGGAATGAGAATGGGAACCGCCGCTACAATAGCGATTCGTGAATTGCCGGGATTGCATACCATCGATCTCCGCGTTGCGCCCGGAACATCAACACAAGCAGCAGTCGCTGAAGCATTGGGTATGGATTTGCCGAATAAGCCAGGTCAAACTACGGAGAGTTCATTAATTGAAGGAAGTAAATGCTATACTTTGTGCCTCGCTCCAGACTGGTGGTTGATTGTAGGATTTGATGAAGCAGAGCATAGGCTTGCGCCGCTGCAATTAAAAAGCGAATATCATATTAGCGCAGTCAATGTAAGCGGTCAACGAACAACTATTGAACTTGAAGGACCTAACGCCCGCGAAGTGCTCGCTCACCTTTGGGAACAGGATCTCAGGGAAAAAAACTTCCCTGTCGCAAGTGTTTCACAAGGACTGATGGCAAAGGCTCCTGTAATCGTTTGGCATATTGCTACATCGCGTTACCGCGTTATGGTTCGAAGTTCTTTCGCAGTGCACTTATGGAAGGCTCTGACAGACGCTGCAGAAGAATGGCGGTGAAAAAAATATTTCTTCGATTGGATTTAGCCCGGTGCTTACATGAATGTATTAAGAAGCTAACGCCCACGACTAACCGAAAATATTCGAAGTGGCTTATTTTGAAAAGGTAATATAAAGAGCATTAATATATAAACAAAAAAGGCTATCTCAAAAGATAGCCTTTTATCATCTGTACCGCGTAGGGGAATCGAACCCCTCATTCATCCGTGAAAGGGATGCGTCTTAACCGATTGACCAACGCGGCATGTAGCGCAGTTGCCTTGGGCGTTTTTCGCGAAAGGAGTGCAAAGATATAGTCAGCAGCAAAATCTGCCAAATACTTTTTGATTTCTTATTGATTATGCAAATATGCTTTTGAGATAGCAGAAAATTTCTGTGCAAAATGTTGACAACCATCGTTGCGTATATACAAAAGCATGTGATTGAGATAAATAATCTAACCTAAAAATTACATTTGAAAGATGTACCAATATTGTAACTTCGCTGCCTTAATTTTAAAAACCTCAAATTGTTAAACTATGAGCACAGTTAAAGTTGCTATTAATGGCTTCGGAAGAATTGGCCGTTTGGTTTATCGCCAGATTTATAAAATGGATGGAATTGATGTGGTAGCTATCAATGATTTGACAAGCCCGAAAGTGCTTGCTCATCTCTTGAAATATGACAGTGCGCAAGGCAGGTTTGATGCAGAAGTGAAATCAACAGAAAATTCAATTTTGGTAAATGGCGAAGAGGTAAAAATATATGCACAAAAAAATCCTGCTGAAATTCCATGGAAACAACATGATGTGGATGTTGTGCTGGAATGCACAGGTTTCTTTACAGATAAAGCAAAAGCAGAACTGCATTTGACAGCAGGCGCAAAAAGAGTGGTTATCTCCGCTCCTGCAACCGGCGAAATGAAGACGATTGTTTTCAATGTGAACCATAATGAACTTGATGGAAGCGAAACAGTAATCAGTTGTGCATCCTGCACAACAAATTGCCTCGCACCTATGGCACATACTTTAGATAAGGATTTTGGAATTGTGATGGGCTTGATGACAACTGTTCACGCTTACACAAACGACCAGAACACTCAGGATGCTCCTCACCCGAAAGGCGATTTAAGAAGAGCTCGTGCTGCCGCACAGAATATTGTTCCGAACAGCACTGGTGCAGCAAAAGCAATCGGTCTTGTTCTTCCGTCATTAAAAGGAAAGTTAGATGGAACTGCACAACGTGTTCCGACATTAACAGGGTCACTGACTGAGCTAACTACCATATTAAAGAAAAAAGTGACTGTTGAAGAAGTGAATGCTGCGATGAAATCTGCTTCCAACGAAAGCTTTGGCTACACTGAAGATGAAATTGTGAGCAGCGACATCATCGGCATGCACTTCGGTTCTTTGTTCGATGGAACTCAGACAAAAGTGTTGACTGTCGGCGACCAGCAATTGGTGAAAACAGTGAGCTGGTATGATAATGAAATGAGCTATGTGAGCCAGTTGGTGCGCACGGTTCATTATTTTGCGAAACTGATTTCTAAATAAGTTTTCAAATTTTCACGTAACGGCGCGGAGACGCAAAGATTTTTTGCAGGCTTCGCGTCGTTGTATTTTTGCAGGAAATAAAATCATAAAAGCCAACCCCTTCTTTGAGCAAGAATATATCCACATGGAAAAGGCGCTCGCTTATCGCTCAGCGAATCTTATCAAAGAATTTTTTTCGGTTATTCGGCAACGTTAATCAATCTCTTCAGACAAAAGAAAATTTCAATATTAAAAAAGGCTATCATCACGCAGCATCCATTCTTGATTTTGATGATACTTCCAACACGGATGAATGGCAGAAGGAAGTTTATTTATTAGCTAAAGAAATTGTTGAGCAAAAAAAATATCAGTCTGTCATTGATGTGGGCTGCGGCTCTGCTTATAAGCTTGTTAATTATCTTGGTTCATACAAAACATTGGGCATTGAAGTAGGCGAAACATTGAAATGGCTGAAGAAAAATTATCCCGAACACCAATGGCTTTCATTTGAAGAAGCTGATCCATCATTATTGCAATTCGATGTAGTGATTTGCTCTGATGTGATTGAGCATATTGATAATCCTGACACTCTATTAGAGTTTATCAAAAAAATTGATTGCAAAGAAATCATATTGAGCACGCCTGAAAGAGAAGCTGTCGCAGGAAAGAATGATTATGGCCCGCCGGAAAATCCTGCTCATTATCGCGAATGGAATGCTGAGGAATTCAAAAATTATATCTCAAAATATTTTGTTATTGAAGAGCAGCGTATCTTTAACGACAAGTCGGTTACACAAGTTATTATCTGCAAAAAATAAATCTTATGAGCAAATTTTCTGATTACAATTTCAAAGGACAAAAAGCATTGATTAGGGTCGACTTTAATGTTCCGCTGAATGATAAATATGAGATCACAGACGATACGAGAATGCGTGCAACCATTCCAACAATCAAGAAAATATTAAGCGATGGCGGAAATGCAATATTAATGTCTCATCTCGGCAGACCGAAAGGTGGCCTTGAAGATAAGTTTTCATTAAAGCATTTGGTGAAACATTTAAGTGAACTGTTAGGAGGCACCACTGTTTTGTTTGCCAATGATTGCATTGGTGAGCAAGCTTACATGACCGCCAATATGCTTCGCCCCGGAGAAGTTTTGTTACTGGAAAATCTGCGTTTTTATAAAGAAGAAGAAAAAGGTGATGAAGCTTTCGCTCAAAAATTATCAAAGCTCGGCGATGTGTATGTGAATGACGCATTCGGCACTGCTCATCGTGCGCACGCATCAACAGCAGTGATTGCAAAATTTTTCACTGCAGATAAAAGAATGTTCGGATTATTAATGGAAGGCGAAGTGAGCAGCGCAGAAAAAGTGATGCATGAAGCAAAAAAGCCTTTTGTTGCAATCATTGGTGGCGCAAAGGTTTCAGACAAAATATTGATTATAGAAAATTTATTACAACGTGCAACAGATATCATTATCGGTGGTGGGATGGCTTACACATTCATGAAAGCGGAAGGTGGAAAAATTGGTAATTCACTCTGCGAAAATGACCGTGTTGAAACTGCCCTTGAATTGTTGGATAAAGCAAGCAGGAAAGGTGTCTGCATTCATCTTCCATCTGATTCAACGATTGCAGATAAGTTTGATGCAAATGCTAATACTTCTACTGCACCAAGTAATAATATTCCTGATGGCTGGATGGGATTGGACATTGGTGAAAATGCCTGTGAGCAATTCAGCAACGTGATAAAAAAATCAAAAACGATTTTGTGGAACGGCCCGATGGGCGTTTTTGAAATGCAGAAATTTCAGCATGGAACAAAAGCCATTGCAACTGCCATTGCAGCGGCAACGCAAAGCGGTGCATTTTCTTTAGTGGGCGGCGGCGACAGTGTTGCTGCGGTGAATCAGTTTGGCTTTGCTGATAAAGTAAGCTATGTCTCTACAGGCGGTGGTGCATTATTGGAATATTTTGAAGGAAAAGAACTGCCGGGAATTGCTGCGGTAAAAGGGTGATTGTTCTTTTTTGCTTGTGCAAAAAAGAACCAAAAAAGCACACCCGAAAACGATAACAGCCCGTTTTCGGGAGAGGAGGTTTGATAAAACTTTTGTGCTACTGTGACTTGAGCATAGGAAAACTATTGTGCGCTTCAGAATGGCAGGTCAATATCTACAAGACTAGGCAAAAAGAAAGAACAATAAAAATTCTTTTATGAAAAGCAAAAAACCGCTTTACGTTTATCTGATTTTATTTTCAATTCTTTTTTATAATAATCTCTCCGCGCAAGTCCCCGTTCGCGATGAGCCGCATCACAAAGTAGTTTTGGAAAATGAATATGTAAGACTGATCGATGTGCATATTGCTTCTAATGACACAACAGTTACGCATATCCACGCAGCGCCTTCAGTGATTGTGTTTCTTTCTAAAACAATTATCGGAACTCAGATTGTGGGTGACAAACCAAATATCAGTGATGTAAATCCCGGGCAGACAAGCTATGCAGCGTATGATGAAAAACCTATCAAGCATCGTGTGTGGAACCAGGGCTCATCTATGTTTCATGTGATGGATATTGAATTGGTGAAACAAAAAGCGAATGATGATTCGTGTTCCATCATTTCACAAAAAGGAATTAAACTTCAATGGATACAGAAGTTAGTAAGAACATATAATATCAGTATGAAGCAGGGAAAGGAATATGAAATCCCAAAATCAAATTGCGCTCATCTCTTAATAGATATTTCAGGAATTGTGTCTGCTGTTTCTCCCGGCAGCGTTCGGATGATGAAAGACGGCAGCTTCGTTTTCTTTCCGCCGCAAAGCGAAATTAAAATCAGCAGCAATAATCCAAATGCAGAATGTGTGTTGCTAGAATTGAAATAATTTCACACAAAGAGAGCAAAGGATACAAAGAGAACAACGATGCATTTCAACATACATCTTTTTTTCGTTGCATTCATTGTGTTCGTTGCGTGAAATCCCTCTCAATATTTAAACGCCTTCCCGTTCACCATCACTTCCTGCGTTGCTTCATCGAAAGTTGCTTTGTAACCAGTGCGTATCGCAGCATTCGTCATAATGGTTGCAATCGAATGTGAGTAACCTGCTTCAACAGGTGCATTTGGTTGCTTCCTGCTTCTTACACATTCCATCCAATTACGGATATGGTTCGACGTTAGTGTGTCGCCACCTGTGTTTGCTGATGCAACAATCTTTTCTGTGCTTTCCAAACTGATTTCAGGCAACAGATTTGGTTTCATTCCCATTGCTGCTGCTTCTTTTTCATGCAATCCACCAATCGGAGAAATTTTATTAGTGATCAGATTTAATTCACCCCCGTTTGAATAATAAATTTCTGAAGGGTCTTCATCGCCGTTGTGCATGCGCGAAGAAAAAATCACCTGAAAATTTTTTTCGTTGGTATCATCTCCATATTCAAACACGGCAGTTGTTGTGTCCCAGTTTTGCCTGCCATCTTTCCACGCATATACGCCACCGTTAGCCACCACGCTGCGCGGATGTTTCAATTGCGTGAACCAATGCACCGTATCAATCTGATGGCTCATCCATTGTCCCGGCATGCCCGATGAATAGGGCCAGAACAAACGGAACTCGAGATAATGTCTTGCATTGAAAGGCTCATAAGGACGGTTCAGCAAATATCTTTTCCAGTCCGTCTCTTCTTCTTTCAATTGCGGCACCAGCGAAGTCCTTCTCCATCTGCCCGGCTGGTTCACGTTCCATGTGAGCTCAACCATGGTAATGTTCCCAAACTTTCCTGACTGCACAAATTCTGCCGCAGCTTTATAATTCGCGCCACTTCTTCTTTGTGAGCCAATCTGCACAATCTTTCCTGATTCTTTCACAGCTTTCAATGCAGCGCGGTTATCTTCCATCGTTTCTGCAAATGGTTTTTCTGCATACACATCACAGCCTGCCTTCACCGCTTCAATCGTTAATAATGCATGCTGAAAATCTGCCGTGCTCATGAACACGGCATCTACTGTCTTTGAATTATACAGCTCATCATTATTGCGATACGCCATCACATCATGCTGCATTTTTTCTTTCCAGAAAGCAGCGCCGTCTTCTCTGCGTTTTTTCCAGATATCGGATACGCCAACAATATCAAAATTCAATTCTTTATAATGGTTCATAAAACATGGTGCGTGTGAACTACGGTGCCTGTCGGAAAAACCAACAACACCAACACGTACTCTGTCATTCGCGCCAATAATTTTTTTATAGCTCTGTGCGCTGAATCCCAATGCGCCAAAATAAGCGGCGGCACCTGTTACTGACGTTTTTTTAATGAATTCCCTGCGAGAATTTTTCATGGCAAATAATTATTAATAAAAATATTTATGTCCTTAGCGATAGTAATTCTATTATTCATCGTTGTGTCACTCACTTGTACAGTAACAATTCTATTGAACGGAAGCTTATTAACGGCAAGCCTCAACCGATATTTATTTCAAGGATAATGTTATGTAATTCGTGTTTCTACTTAATCTCATTTTTCTGGTAGAATCTTTGTTTTCAATTTCGATTAAAGTTATACATTTATCAAATCTCCCGAATTCATTTTTTTAGTTAAGGCAATGAGTAAAAAGCAATCGCTCTTATTAATATTTTTTTCAATTTCAGTTATTGAAATTTCAGCGCAACAAAAGCATGTTATTAATGTTGCGCCTGTTGCCAATCAAAACATCATTGCTATCACCGACAATGGAAAGCCTTTCACTCAATTTGTTTTTCCTGATAGTTTGGAAAAACCTTTTCTCTATCCAATTTATGCGCCGGATGGAAATCTGATAACACGCGGTTATCCGCTGGCTCCTCGTCCCGGCGAGCCAACAGACCATCCGCATCATATCGGTCTTTGGCTGAATTATGAAAATGTGAATGGACTTGATTTCTGGAACAATTCATTTGCCATTGCTGCCGACAAGAAAAATTTATATGGCAGGATAAAAACTAACGGCATTGCACAAATGAAAAGTGGTAAAGAAGGAATTCTTCAATACGATGCGGAGTGGATGAATTTAGCAAAAGAAGTTTTGCTGAAAGAAACCACTACTTTTATTTTCAGTGCGAATGACAGGGAAAGAATCATCGACCGCATCACCACATTAACAGCAGAACAGGATGTTCTTTTCAAAGATGCGAAAGACGGGTTGCTTGGCTTGCGGGTAGCGCATGAACTGGAACTTCCTTCAAAAGATGCAAGGTTATTTACCGACGATAAAGGAAATGTTACCAAAGTTGCAGCTAATAATAATTCAACAGTTACAGGCAACTATCTTACGAGCGAAGGCAAGCAAGGCGACAGTGCATGGAGCACTAGGGCAATATGGTGCATGTTGTATGGAAAAATAAATAATGATTCCATTTCTGTTGTTATCATCGATCATCCGAAAAATATAGGTTATCCTACTTACTGGCATGCCCGTGGTTATGGATTGTTTGCTGCAAATCCGCTTGGCGCAAAAATTTTCAGCAATGGAAAAGATGAACTGAATTTCAAATTGGAAAAAGGAAAATCAGTCACGTTCCGCTATCGCATTGTGATCGCATCAGGAAAAGAAAAATTATCAATACCTGAAATTGATAGGCTCAGCAAAGATTTCGGGAATTGATTTTTGTGATGGGCGGAAAGCCCATATCAAACTGTCTCCTTTCTTTTTTGTTGATTCATATAAAATTTACTTTGCTAACAAACAAAAGCATTAATTTTATCTCTAAACTTTAAACTTTTACAACTTATGAAACGTTCGAGTATAATTATTATAGCAGTACTTGCAATTCTCGTGCTTTGGGTCATCTCTGTTAGAAATGGATTAGCCACTGCTGAAGTTGGTGTGAATGGAAAATGGGGCGATGTGGAAACACAGTACGACAGGAAGCAAAAGCTATATGAAAATGTAGTCAACACCATTAAAGGTGCTGCAAAAAATGAAGACACGACTTTGATCAAAATTGTGCAGATGAGGTCTCGCATACCAAATGTAACTCCAGACCCATCAAACCCTGACCAATTGGCTCAGGCAAACAAACAATACAGCGATTTGGGTAAAGCTATTTTGAATGTTAACATTGAAGCATATCCTACATTGCAGGCAACAGGTTTGTATAAAGACCTTCAGGCGCAAATAGAAGGAACGGAAAACCGAATTGCAGTAGCTATCCGCGACTGGAACGGAGCTGTTGGCGAATACAATAATAAATTAGTGCGGTTTCCTGCGAATATTGTTGCCGGTCTTTTTGGCTACAAGCCGAAAGCATTTTTCAAAGCAGAGCCTGGTGCAAAAGATACTAAGGTCGATTTCGGAAGCTAACAAATAGTGAATAATGAATAGTGAATAATCAATAAATGAATCATAGTTTAATTGACTATTCACTACTCACCATTCACCACTCACTATTCACCACTAACTATGAGCTTGTTCCCATTTTTCAAGAAGAAACCTTTTTTCACTTCTATAGAAGAGCAGCAGATTGTTGCTGCTATCAAGGTCTCCGAAACGCAGACCAGCGGCGAGATTCGTGTGTTTGTGGAAAGCCATTGCAAATTTGTGGACCCGCTTGACAGAGCTGCTGAAGCATTTTTTAATTTGAAGATGAATGAAACACAAGCGAAGAACGGAGTGCTGGTGTATGTGGCGATGAAAGACAGGCAGCTTGCGATTTTTGGTGATAAAGGCATTCACGAAAAAGTAGGCGATGCATTCTGGAATGATGAAGTGAAAAAAATGTTGTCGCATTTCAATTCGAAAAATTATGCCGGTGGAATAGAAACTATTGTTAGAGAAGTTGGTCAAGCATTAAGCACTTATTTTCCTTATGATAAGGACAACGATAAAAATGAACTACCTGATGATATTGTGTTCGGAAGATAAACCCACAGAACCGATTGCATGAAGAAGCTGTTATCAATCATATTTATTTTTTCCTTTCTGTTTTCTGCGGCGCAGAATATTCCTGCCAAGCCAAACCCGCCCAGATTGGTAAATGATTTTGCGCATGCGATGACAGGCGACCAGATACAATCACTCGAAAGCAAATTGGTTGCTTATGACGACAGCACTTCGGTTCAGATTGCAATTGTAACTGTTGAAACTACAGGTGACTATGCAATCGAGGATTATGCATTGAAAATTTTGCGCGATTGGGGAGTTGGCAACAAAAAAACAAATAACGGTATTGTTATACTGGCTGCGATAAAAGATCACAAAGTATATATCGCAACAGGATACGGAATGGAAGGTTCTGTGCCTGACGTGACAGCAAAAAATATTATCGAGAATGATATTGTCCCGAATTTCAAGAACAATGATTTCTACGGGGGATTTGATAATGCAGCAGATGATATTATCAAATCAACAAGAGGTGAATATAAAGCTCCGGCGGGTTATGCAAACAGAGGCAAGACTGTTACTGGCGGAGGTGTTTTGGCTATCATCATTATCATCTTTATTGTTTTGATTATTATTTCGCGAGGCGGTGGCGGCGGTGGTGGCGTTTTCTCCCGCTCAGGAGTTTTGCCTTGGATCATTACATCTATGTTAAGCAATCGTGGCGGAGGTGGTTGGTCTGGTGGCGGTGGAGGCGGCGGCTGGTCAGGCGGCGGTGGTGGCGGATTCGGAGGCTTCGGCGGTGGTGGCGGCGGTGGAGGTGGAGCAGGCGGAAGCTGGTGATACCAAAGAGAAACCACGTATGTAGCGAGAACACAAATTCCCCTTTGTTCCCCTAAATATCTTATTGAGTTTAGTTGATTGTTGTGAACTTTGTATTTGAAATAAATACAAACGTTATGGCAATAAGCAAGGATGATGAATTGATGTTATTCGCATTGCGCAAAGAACGTGATATAGTTCACGAAAGATTGATGCAGATTGATAGGATTATCAAAAGGATAAAGACTGGTAAATATATCAATGAGGAAAGTTTGGGAAGTGAGGGAACAGCGGTTATTGAGCAGAGTAAACAAACTGCAATCATTCCCCTAAATGATTTCCCTAAAATCGCTGATATCAAAGTGCAAGTAATTAGGGTATTGGACATTCACCGAAAAGCAGCCAAACTAAAAGAACTGCAAAACATATACAACAAACTGAACGATTCACATTACAACATTCGGGAAACAATGCGCTCATTGCACCGAAGCCGGATTGTTAGAATGATACGCGAGAAAGATGCAAGCAGAGGGATATTTTGGGTTAAATCTGAATGGGTTGAGAATGACCAATTGTTAGATGAATTTAAACCAGATGGATTTGATATGCTTTATAAATCAGAGAATTTGGAGTATGAGTAAGGCATAACTATATGTACTAATTTTTGTTAATTATTTTTTATACGGTTTGTTCGAAATACTTTCTCCCCATATATTTGCGTTTCTAAAAAAAGAAAAGACTATCAGCCCGGTAAAAAACTGATAGTCTTAATGCCTAACAAACCGTCAGGACTTTTTTAAAGAGTACGCTGGTCAGCGCACGCAGCTAAGGCAAATGATAAATCGTTTGCCTTTGTGCTTTTCGCCTGTTTCTTCGTCCACAATAGTTTTAGTACACCTAAAGGTTACCTCTCCATATTGTTTACATTTAAAACAAACGCCGTGATAGTGCTTACCCATTTTTGCATTTGAATAAGGCATAGCAGACGGCTGCTAATCCACCTTGCCGCAAAATAGCGCAAGTATTTCACTATGATATTAAATCATAAAACTGTAAAATTCAGAGAAGATATAAGAAGAAATTCTTTGTTATGTGAGAGATTCGTTATAAATTTATCGCATCGGCTTTAAAGAATTTCACCCTTACTTTAGGATTGCCGTCCGAAGTAAGGGTTTCTTTTTTCTTCTTTATGTAAAGAGCTAATTACCTGCAATTTATATTATTTCTTTAATTACCAATTATTTTTTACTAACAATTTTAATCCAAATAGTATATTCCGAAATATTTACTAAAAAATTTCTCTTACCATAAAATATTTAGTTGAAAGTTGTAAACTTTACATGATAATACATATATTTGCGTTATGCAATCAAATAATAAGTGGTTAAAGACTATTAAAAATTTTGCATTAAGCGAAGGTGTTACACCTGCTTATATCTATAAACTTGTAAAAGAAAATAGAATGAGCTTAGTAGAAATTGATGGAGTAAAATTTGTTGACACTCATGTTTATTCGACAATACCAGTAGCCAATAGAAGAAAATAATTTTTTTTTGAATAAAATAGTTGAAAGTATTAAACATTTAACAATGAATAAATATACAATAGATCAGTTTCAGAGAGATTATCCAAATAATGATAAATGTTTAGATAAGCTTTTCAAATTAAGATTTGAAAATTTAGTTTGTCCTAAGTGCGATAATGATAATCCATTTACGCGAGTAAAAAATAGAATGAGTTATCAATGTCCAAGTTGCGGTTTTCAAGTGTACCCATGCAAGGGAACTATATTTGAAAAATCTACCACCCCGCTCACTTATTGGTTCATGGCAATTTATTTACAAACGACAACAAGAAATGGGGTTGCTGCACGCGAACTTGTGAGGCAAATGGATATATGCTATAAGACTGCTCTACGCATGGCGCACCAGATAAAAATATTGATGGCTAAAAATAATATCAAAAAAGTTTCTGGAGAAGTTGAAATTGACGAGGGATATATTAATGTTCTTAACCGTGAAAAAAATGATTCGATGGAAGAATCAGATAGAAAAAGAGGAATAATGGGTTTTATTTCACGTGACGGAAATGTAAAGATGCAAGTAATGCACGGTGGCAAATCATTCAAAGATAGAGTTAGAGAAAACGTTACTAAGGATTCTACTGTTATAACAGATGGGCATTTAGGTTATGTTGGATTGAACATAGAATATTATAAACATGAAATAGTTAATCATAGTTCAGGCGAATATGTGAGAGGTAAGTGGCACATACAAAAAGTAGAAAATTTCTGGTCTATATTTAAACGAACTATTCGGGGAACTCATTTAAGCGTGAGCGAACGCCATTTGCAGAAATATGTGGATGAAGTTGCATTTAGGTATATGCACAGAGATAACCAAGCCATGATGTTCGAAAATGTTTTAAAGAATATAGTTTAAAAATAAATTTATATTTTTTGTAAGGCTTTCCTATCACTCCAATCTATTTTTTTTGAATTTGGTTTTGAAAGCAAATGTTCCAACCAGATACTAAAATGAGATAAATCATAACCACGCGCTTTGTTGTCAATCAAAGCAATTTTGTTTTCGATATATACGCTTTCATTAGATTTATCAGCCAACTCAAAAATCATATTTGCTCTGCTTATGTTAGTTCTAAAATAATTATAATTACTTCCAGTAATGAAATTGAGCAAAACAACATTGCTGTTTTTTTTCCTCAAAATTGCACTTGGTCTTACCTCTCTCTTGCTATCCAGGTATTCATTAAAATGCCATTCATCCCAACTTTTTTTTGGTCTTAATCTTTGTAAAAAATTTCTGGCATTTTGATTAAATCTATTTTGATTGTCTATTTCCTTATCCGCAAATTCCACATTGGAAATGCTAACAATGGCACAAACAAAGTTACATAGGTCGAGAACCAATGAAGGAACGCTAATAATTGAAGATGTTTTTTTAAAAAATACACTTGCTTTGTTCAGATTATATGTTTCATTAATCCCGCAAGAATTTTTATAATGTTGAATAATTTTTTCAAAACAATCTATTGTCCTATCAAACGGATTTTCATATAACCCTTCAGCAATCCATGCACCATCAGAAACTATATACTCTCCCTCCCTCTCGGTAAGAAATACCGAAACAAATTTTTGAGAAGTAGTAACGAAAGGAGAGATTATTTCAAGGCTTTTGCCCCTTTCTTTATATTTCCACAGCCCATTAAATGAGCGTGCTATATCATTATAAATGTTTTGGAATATCATATAAAATGTACACCCGCGTTAGGGTCATCTTCTAATAATGTTAAGCCTAATGTTTTTGATAAAATGGTAATGGAAGGGAAATCATTTTTCTTTACTCTAACGTTAGATTCATTGCAGAAATGAACCACGCATAAATTTATATCTTCTAAAGCAACTTTGCTTTTCGCATCCTTCAATTCTTTAGTTTGATATGCTATCGACACGCCATCTTTATTGAACCTATTAAAATGTGGAGTTTGAACTTGTTGGTCTTCGAAAGACAAATTTTCATCAAAATTTCTATGAGCAGGCCCATCGCTGTCATATCTAAAAAATGGAGTTTGGCACAATTCATTGCACCTTAACTTAAAACCGAAACTCTTATAATTCCTGACCTTTACTTCCGAGATAAAAACAACGTCTTTTGAAAGCGTAATGTGTTTGGCTATAATCTTATCATTAATCAGGAAATTCTTATTGCTTGGTTTTGGGTTCGCAATATCAATCACGCTATCCTTAATAGATTTTCGGTTATCCAATAAAGTTGAGTAAAGAGGGTAATTGTCTCTTATCTCTTTTACAATAAATTTACCCATTAAAAAAACTAAGGCTGTCAGGGGTATAAGAAATAATTTTCCCATATCGTTCAAATTTGTAATTTTGAGCGACATATAAATACTTATTCCACGTCCGACTGACCCCCATCAGTCGGTTTTCATTTTATAAATGTAATTATTTTAAATAAGCACCTTTTATTTATTTTGATGCTTTCTTCTTTGGGTTAGCCGCCTTCTTTAAGGTCTCTTCAAATTCTTGTTCACTATAATCTTTCAATTCTTCTTCTTCTAAAAATTTTTTAGCGCGTGTGGCAAGTTGATTCATTGTTAATCTTTTCTTCTTTTTTGCCTTTGCTTTCATAAGTCAAATTTAGGTACTTCAATATTTTTTTTGTAAACTTTATAAAAAATTATATAGTATATGGAACATGCCAAATTCATGGAAGAAATAAAAGAATTAGTGAGAAAAGAGAAATCGTTAGAGAAAAAATTTCAATCATTGGCTTCTAAGATGAGTAAAGAAAAAGATGAAATGAAAAAATTGAAAGTAAAAGAAGAATTTGAGATCGTAAAAAAGGAGTTAGGTGTAATTAATCAGGAAATAAGAAACAAATCGTTTGACAACATTAAAGATTTAAAAAAGCATATAGAACATTGATACAAATCAATAAATGTTCTTGTGTTCTGGTTACACACGTGGTAAAGAGAACTGATATATAAAGTCAGAACAAATTATACGCGAGAACACCTGACAAATAGTTTGGTGTTTTTTTATTTTATAATGTCATGATAATTTTGCTGTTATAATTAAATAGCAAATAGAATGGAACACACACAAGATGTTGAGCTGATATTAAACAGCCTTACAAAAGAGAAGAAAGAACTATTGGACAAAGTAAATGAGATTGACAAGGTTATTAAGCGGATTAAGTTTGGCAATCTAAATATCAGGTTATCTCAGGGAAATGATATTGCTGCACCAATTGCACCACATAATGAAATGCAGAGCCAATCAGCATTCCCGCTAAAAGCTGATTTGAAAGTACAAATCATTAAGGTGTTCGATATTCTCGGGATTGCAAGCAAGCTCAAAGAAGTGCAGGACAAATTCACCGAATTGACAGGTAGCAAACACAATATCCGCGAAAGCCTGAGAAACCTGAACAAACACCAAATCCTGAGATTATTGCAAGAGAAAGGAACGCACAGAGGATTGTATTGGGTAAAATCCGAATGGCTGACAGATGAAGGAACAAGATTAAGAGATGAACACAAGTTCAATGGATTTGATTTACTTTTCAACGCTGATACGATAGAGTATAAATAAAAATATTTAAGTTGGAATGTTGCAACTATCAACTAAATGCCTTACATTTGTATTATGAGAGTAGAAGTTAATAATCTTATGACGATTAAGAACTACGCGAATAAAGAGAACGTGACTACTTCATACATATACAAATTGATAAAAGAAGGAAAGATGAACAGCTTTGTTATTGATGGTATACAATTCATTCAGCTTGACAAATTCCCTGCAATACCAGTAATAGCACGGCGGAGATAATATATTTTTTAACTTGTTAGTTGCAAGTTTGAAACTTAAAATAAAATAATCATGGCAATAAATAAATATTCCTTAGAACAATTCAAGAAAGATTACCCTAATGATGATGCTTGCTTAGAGAAGATATACCAATTAAGATTTAAGAATTTGATTTGCCCAAAATGCGAGAATGATAAGCCATTCAAAAGAGTGAAAGATAGGAGAGCATATCAATGCACAGTTTGCGGCTATCAGTTATATCCAACAAAGGACACAGTATTTGAGAAACCTACCACGCCTCTTACATACTGGTTCATGGCTATATTTTTGCAAACCACAACACGAAACGGAGTTGCTGCACGCGAATTAGAAAGAGTATTAGAAATTAGCTATCCAACTGCTCTGCGAATGAATCATCAAATTAAAATGTTAATGGGAAAAATTAAAAGGAAAAATAAATTGAACGGGATAGTACAAATTGATGAAGTTTATTTAGGTCAATCATTCTTTACTATGAGCCATAAAAAGAGAAAGAAAATAGAAGAAGAAAATATCTCAAAGTTTGATAACAAAACAGGCGTTATGGGATTTGTGTCCGATAACAAAGAAATAAAGTTTGAAGTTATGACAGATGCAAAGACATTTAGAGAAAGAGTAAAAGATAATGTTTCAACTGATGCAATTGTAGTTACGGATAGCCATGCAGGTTACGAAGGATTGAATTTGCATTACAAACAACATGAAGTAGTGAACCATTCAATTCGAGAATATAAAAAAGGAATTTATCACGTTAATAGTGTCGAATCGGCATGGGCGCTACTTCGTAGGACTATCTATGGAACTCACGTACACGTAAGCCCGAAGTATTTGCAATTATATGTTGATGAAGTGGCTTTTCGGCTTATGCAGAAGGATAGGCAGGATACAATGTTTGAGACTATTTTAAGTCATTTGGTTTAGAATTAAAATTATCTTGATTAATAATAGTAAAAACTGGATTTTCTATTATTTTGCTATTTCTACCACTTACTAAATCTCCTTTTATCAAAATATTTTTTCCTTCTTCATGCGCTTTACAAGCTAACAAATAGGTTTGAGCATCTAATATAGCCTTCGCACTAAATGATTTGTCATTGCCCGTACTGCCTATTAAATTTAAAGTAACTTCTCCTTCAGTTCTTTTTTTTACATCAGGGTCAGCTTTTAACAGCGACACCCTACCAACAAACTCTCCCGGTTCTTTAATATTTTTAGGAATCATTTTATCAATAACACTATCAATGGCCGAAACGAAATCTTTTTGAACTTCGATTTTAGAGGGAATACCCGAATCTATTATAGGTGCTAAAGATGACCACGAACTAATAAATTCTATACTACTGCTGTCTTTATTAAGCTGTTTAATATTAACAATTGATTCCAAAAAATTAGCACTCATTAATACTTCCGCCTCCCCATTCTGTATCTTATCTAATTCGTCATTTTCTATGGATTTATTAATTACATTAATAGATTTCATCAGTTGCTTAGTAACCCTTCTTGTAAAAGAATCAACATACTCATTTGGCGAATCAAAAAGAGAAAATTGCTTTGGTTTATCATCTATTTTAGATTCATTGACAAAAGGGCAAATAATAGATGTAACAAAACTCCCGCGTTCTGTTTGCCCCAATCGGCATTGGTCAATAAATTGGTCTGGTGCTTTAAATGATAAACGCTTATGATAAATATCTGGCTGTGTGACATCACATGCAGTCGCGTATAAAGCCATACGCGCATTTTCAAGTAATTTAAAACCATCATCAAAAGATATAGTGCCTTCTTTTGTGTCATCATTGACAAGTCTAAATCTTATAACATCTGCTGGTTTTGCTATCAATAAATCAGAAAGAATTTGGATGGGTTCTTTATCTTCTATAAAGGCAATAGAATCAATTGCATTTAAAATAAGCGAATTATAATCGTTGAATTTTCGAGTTAAAGGCAATAAAATTTCTCTAAAAGTTGTTCCCTTATCTTTAATAAAAATTGATAAATGCTCAACTTTGCTTTGCACTTTGCTCCAGCCTGTGTTTTTTAGATAAGACTGAACACCCAATGAATTTATTTCACTTGCAAGTTTATTTATGTCCGATTGTACCATTCTTGCATTGATATTTTTTCTATAATATTTTTTAATTTATCTGGACTAAAATGTTCTTCCAAATATACTCGTTGGGTTTCCGCATTTGTTGAATCCGGCATTTCATATAAATCCAACCAATAAGCTAATTTTCTAATCGTTAAATCGTCTGGGGAAAATGAAATCCATTCATCTTCTGATTGAGGCAAACACAATACTACTAATATTTTTGGGGTTGCATTAAGAGCCTTCAAATCGTTGTAATTTTTCATTTTCAAGTCAAAATGAACCTTACCATTTTTAAATTCCCAATTGGAAGTTGATTTTAATTGAATACCCACAGATGGACTGCTTAATATTGAATTAGCTAATGGCTTTCCGCTGCACCTAATACTAACATCAACGCTTTCATCATCAATGCGGATGTGATCCAATGCATATCCGCATTTTATAGCTATTGCATGAGCGTAAGCTATACTTAGTTCGCTTTTTCTTAAATTTTCATTCAGCATTTATCTTAAGATTAAAGGCATCCTAAGATAAAAGCAATTTTTTGAAAAAATATAAAAAAAAATTAACTTCGCGCTAAAGGAGGGAATTTAGGCAGACTATATAAATTAGTATAAAAATATAAAAAGGGAATAGGTCAGAACTATTCCTTTTTCTTTTATAAAGATACTAAGAAATATTATTTCTTTTTTGAGTGTGCGATTTTATATAAAGACTTTTCAAACTCTTCTTTGCTGTCCCCTTTCACTTCTTTCCCCTTCAATAGTTTTTCTGCATTAGCTGCTAATTCGTCC
>Ga0070734_10001104_pt1 | contig 42884 bp, 32 predicted proteins | sample Coa_R1_8_FD_66444 | JGI IMG/M metagenome (GOLD analysis project Ga0070734, IMG submission 66444) | Surface soil microbial communities from Centralia Pennsylvania, which are recovering from an underground coalmine fire - Coalmine... | ecosystem: Environmental > Terrestrial > Soil > Unclassified ...
TGGTCAAGCGCGGGGCCCGCGTGGTGGCCGTGGATCGCGCGCCGCTGGAGCCGCCGCTGGGCCGGCACCCGCAGGTCGCCTCGGTCATCGGCAACGCCTTCAACTACGCGCCGCCCGCGCCGGTCGACTGGCTGGTCTGCGACGTCGTGTGCGAGCCGCCGCGCAGCCTGGCGCTCGTCGAGCGCTGGCTCACGCAGGGGTTGTGCCGCAACCTGGTGGTGACGGTGAAGTTCAAGGGGCGCGCGGGGTACGGCGTGCTGGCCGAGCTGCCGGCGCTGTTCGACAAGGTTCGACCGGCCTTCGCGCGCGTCAAGCAGCTCGCCCACAATAAAAACGAGGTCACGGTGATGGTGCGTAGGGAGGTGGCCGAATCGGCGGGGACGAAATAGCGAGCGGCCTTCGTCGGAGATACACTGCCAGTCGATGGACGACGTGTTGGCGATCATCCTCGGCGGCGGACGCGGCACGCGCCTGTTCCCGCTCACCCTCAAACGCTCGAAGCCGGCGGTGCCGATCGGCGGCAAGTACCGCCTCATCGACATCCCGATCAGCAACTGTCTGAACGCGGACGTCCGCAAGATCTTCGTGCTCACCCAGTTCAACTCGGAGAGCCTCAACAAGCACGTCGCCCAGACCTACAAGTTCGACGTCTTCACCTCGGGCTTCGTCAGCGTGCTGGCGGCCGAGCAGACCGAGGAGGGGGGGAACTGGTTCCAGGGAACCGCCGACGCCGTCCGCCAGAGCCTGCGGCACATGCGCCGCACAACGGGCCGCGATCTCCTCATCCTCTCGGGCGACCAGCTCTACAACATGGACTACCGCGAGATGATCCGCACCCATCGCGAGAGCGGCGCCGACGCGACGGTGGCGGTCATCCCGGTGGCGCCCGATCAGGCCTCGGCGTTCGGCATCCTCAAGATGGACGGGACGGGGCGCATCGTTCACTTCGACGAGAAGCCGCCGGCCGACCGCCTGCCGGCGCTCCTCTCCGACCTGCCGGGCGGCGGCCAGGGCCACCTGGCCTCGATGGGCATCTACCTGTTCAAGCGCGAGGTGCTGGAGCAGGCGCTGGCCAGCCCGCGCCTGGTCGACTTCGGCCGTCACGTCATCCCCGACGCCGTCCCGCGCCAGCGCGTGCAGGCCCACGTCTACCGCGGCTACTGGGAGGACGTGGGGACCATCCAGTCCTACTTCCAGGCCAACCTGGCGCTGTGCGAGGCGATCCCCCCGTTCGACTTCTACGACGAGGAGCACCCGGTCTACACGCACGCCCGGTTCCTGCCGGCCTCGAAGCTCGAACGCTGCAACATCCACAACGCTCTCATCTCCGAGGGGTGCATCATGCACGGCGCCGAGATCGACCGCGCGGTGGTCGGCATCCGCAGCCGCATCGGCAACGACGTGCGGATCCGCAACAGCCTGCTCATCGGCGCCGACTTCTACGAGACGATCGCGGAGATGGAGTCCTCGATCGCGCGCGGCATCCCGCCGGTGGGCATCGGCTCGAAGTCGATCATCCAGAACGCGATCATCGACAAGAACGCCCGCATCGGCACCAACGTCCGCCTGATCAACGAGGCGGGCGTCAAGGAGCAGGACGGCAACGGCTACTACATCCGCGAGGGGATCATCATCGTCCCCAAGAACGGCGTGGTTCCAGACAACACCGTCGTCTAGCGGACCCCGGAAGGGTCGGGTCCCCTGGCCCCCCCGGCGATGAGCTCGGGCGAGCAAAGCTCGCCCTCCCTCGCGCGATCGTCTCGTCCGGACCTTGTCACCCTATCTCTGGGGTAAGCTGCGGGCCCATGCTGCGCTTCGGGATCCTGGGAGCCTCGCGTTTCGCGCTCAAGCGGATGTTGCCGGCCATGCGCCTCGTGCCCGAGGTCGAGGTGGTGGCGATCGCCTCGCGCGACCCTGGAAAGGCGGCCGAGACGGCGCGGGCGCACGGCATCCCGCGCGCTCACGGCTCGTACGAGGCGCTGCTGGCCGACCCGGGCGTCGACGCGATCTACAACCCGCTGCCCAACCACCTGCACGTCCCCTGGTCCGAGCGCGCCGCCGCCGCCGGCAAGCACGTCCTGTGCGAGAAGCCGATCGCCACCACCGCCGCCGACGCCCGCCGCCTGGTCGCCGCCCGCGATCGCGCCGGCGTCGTCATCTGCGAGGCGGCGATGGTGCGCATGCAGCCGCGCTGGCTGGCGGCGCGCGAGCTGCTGCGCGCCGGACGCATCGGCCAACTGCGCGCCTTTCAGGGGACGTTCGGCTACTCGCTCGCCTCGCGCACCGACGTCCGCTACGAGGCCTCGATGGGGGGCGGCGTCCTCTACGACACCGGGTTCTACCCGGTCACCATGAGCCGCTTCTGCTTCGAGGCCGAGCCGGTGGCGGTGCTGGCGCGCGCGGCGCTGTCGGGGCCCGACGGCGTCGACGTGCTGTCGAGCGCGGTGCTGGAGTTCCCGCGCGGCCAGGCGACGCTCACCTGCGGGATGGAGCTGTCGCCGATGCAGCGCGCGCTGCTGCTCGGCACCACCGGGCACCTCGACCTCCCCGTCGCCTGGACGCCGGCGGCCGACCGCCCCTCGGAGCTGACGCTGGAGACGAGCCCGGCGCTCGAGCGCCCGACCGCCGACCGCCGGGTCTTCGAGGCGGTCGATCAGTACGCGCTGCTGGTGACCGCCTTCGCCCGCGCGGCCGCCAACGCCGGTCCGGCGCCGGTCCCGCTCGAGGACTCGGTGAAGAACGTGGCGGTGCTGGAGGCGCTCATCCGCTCGACCAAGAGTGGCCGTTGGGAAACAGTCGACTAGAGCGGAACCCTCGAAGGGTTCCGCTCCTCCCGCGACGGGCCGCGGCGGCAAAGCCGCCTTCGCCCAGCGCGCGTCTGGCCGCGCTGGCGGCCGTCGCGGTGCTTCCGCTCGCCTGCCACCGCCCCGCGCCCCCTTCCCCCGGCGCCGCCAGCGCGCCGCCCGCCCGGGTGATCATCTCGGTGGTGGGGACCAACGATCTACACGGCCGGCTGGAGGCGCTGCCGCCCTTCGGGGGCTACCTGGCGAACCTCCGCGCCGCGCGCGCCCGCGACGGCGGCGGCGTGCTGCTCGTCGACGCGGGGGACATGTTCCAGGGGACGCTCCCTTCGAACGCGGGCGAAGGCGCGGCCGTCGTCCGCGCGTACAACGTCCTCGGCTACGCCGCCGCCGCGCTCGGCAATCACGAGTTCGACTTCGGCCCGGTCGGCCCCGCGGTGACCGCCAAGAAACCGGGAGAGGATCCGCGGGGGGCCCTGCGCGCGCGCGCCAAGGAGGCCCGCTTCCCCTTCCTCGACGCCAACCTGATCGAGACCGCCCGCGGCGCGCCGCCGGCCTGGACCAACGTCGTCCCCGACGTCCTCGTCACCGTCGCCGGGGTCAAGATCGGCGTCGTGGGCCTGGTGACCACCGGCGCGCCGCGCACGACCCTGGCGGCCAACTTCGTCGGCCTGTCGGTCAAGCCGCTCGCCCCCGCCCTGGCCGCCGCCGCCCAGGATCTGCACCGGCGCGGGGCGACGGTGGTGATCGCCGCCGCCCACGCCGGCGGCGTCTGCAAGAAGTTCGACGCCCCCGAGCACTTCGAGTCGTGCGAGCCGGACGGCGAGATCTTCCAGGTTGCCCGCGAGCTGGCCGCCAGCGGCGCGGTCGTCGACGCCATCGTCGCCGGCCACACGCACGAGGGGGTCGCCCACCGCGTCTCGGGGATCCCGATCGTCGAGGCGTTCGCGAACGGACGGGCCTTCAGCCGCGTCGATCTGGTGATCGACCGCGCGAGCGGCCGGGCCGTCGACGCGCGCATCTTCCCGCCGCAGCGGATCTGCGCCCCCTCCAAGTGCGCGGGCGAGACCTACGAGGGGGCCCCCGTGGTCCCCGACGGGACCGTGGAGGCCGCCATCGCCCCGGCGCTCGAGGCGGCGCGCGCCGAGCGCGAGCGCCCGCTGGGCGTCGAGGTGACCGCCCCCATCAAGCGCGCGCAGAAGGTGGAGTCGCCGCTCGGCAACCTCTTCACCGATCTGATGCGCGCCGCGCGCCCGGGCGCCGACGTCGCGCTGACCAACGGCGGCGGCCTGCGGGCCGACCTGCCGGCCGGGCCGCTGACCTACGGGCGCCTCTACGAGGCCAACCCCTTCGACAACCGGTTCGCCACCATCCCGGTGACCGCCGGCGAGCTGGCCGAGGCGATCGCGCGCAACCTGGGGCGCGACAACGGGATCATCTCGCTCTCGGGCGTGCGGGCCGAGGCCCGCTGCAAGGGCGGCGCGCTCGCCGTGTCGCTGTTCCGCGCGCACGGCGGGCACCCCCTCGCGCCCAAGACCAAGCTGACGCTGGTGACCAGCGACTTCCTGGCCACCGGCGGCGACGGCCTCTTCTCGGCCGAGACCAAGCTGCACGCCGACCTGGACGACGGCCCGCCGATCCGCGACGCCATGGCCGCGCAGCTACGGGCCCGGAAGGCGCCGCTCGATCCGGCCGACCCGACGCTGTTCGATCCCGCGCACCCGCGGATCGCCTTCCCCGGCGCGCGGCCCGTTCACTGCGACTGAGCGCCTCCCCGGTCAGGACCGCCGGGCGCGGCGATCGAGCGTTCCCAGGATGCCGCCCACGACGAGGTGCGCGGCCAGCAGCACGGCGGCGAAGAAGTTGAGGGCGTCCTGCGGACTGCCGCACTCGGTTCGTCCCTGCTCGGCGGCGCGGTGATGACCGATGGCGCAGAGAGCCCACAACACGGCGACGGCCCCCGCGGCCGCCAGCGGCCAGACTCTCGCGCGGGGCCGGCGCCCGATCCGACTCGCGCCAAAACCGATCACCTGGGGCAGGACGACCAGGACCCCGACCGCCCCCGCGCGCGCCACCCACTCCATGGCACCAGTCTAGCAGGCTACTCGCGCATCCAGTTCACGATGAACTGGCCGTGGCCGCCGCCCTTCTCGCCGCCGTCGACCGGCGTGCCGCCGGTGTCCTGGGTCAGGTAGTTGTCGGTCCAGGGGCCGTCGACTGGCGCGTCGGCGGTCAGGATGCAGCTCGAGTCGGTGCACTGATCGAGCTTCCACGACGCGCCGCTGATGTTGTTCTGCGCCATCCAGGCGAACCAGACGTTGGTCTCCGGCTCGCAGACGTAGTTGTCGCCGCTCTTGGTCACGCCGCCGTCGGCCGGGGTGGCGCCGAACTCGGTGACGAACAGCGGCAGCCCCATGGCGATCGCCGTGTTGGCCTTGTTGATGAGCGCCTGGCCGTGCGTACAGGCGTAGAAGTGCAGCGTGTAGAGCAGGTTCGTCCCGGCGATGGGGGCGGCGGCCGCCAGGTCGACGTCCTGCGACCAGGTCGGGGTGCCGAGCACGATGAGGTTGTCCGGGTCGACCGCGCGGATCGCCGCCACCACCGCCTGGTGGTAGGGGGTGATCTGCGCCCAGGTGACGCCGGTCGGCTCGTTGTAGTCCTCGTAGATGATGTTCGGCGTCGACCCGTACATCGTCGCCATCATGGTGAAGAAGGCCGAGGCCTGCGTGGCTTGCGTCGTCCCGTTGGTCTTGACGGCGTCGCTGGTGTGCCAGTCGACGATCACGTAGATGCCGAGGTCGATCGCGTTCTGGACGATGGTGGTCACCTTGGCGAGCATCCCCGCCATGTTGGCGTTGGTCGCATTGGTCCCGAGGTAGCCGCCCGAGGTGTCGACGCCCATCGCGGCGCGGATGACCGACAGCTTCCAGTGATCGCGCGCGTACTGGATGGCCGGCTTGCTCTCGGGGAAGGTCTTGCTCTCGAGGTTCAGCCACTGGCTGCTGACTCCTTTGAGCTGCACCGGGTTCCCCGACTGATCCTGCAGCTGGGTGCCGACCACCTTGAGCTGGCCGTGCTGCTGGACCGGCGTCATCCCGCTGGAGGCGCCGTCGGTGGCTGCGTCGGTGGCCGCCGAGCCTCCGTGACCGCCGGTCGAGGTCGCGCCGCCCGAGCCGGTCGATCCACCCTGGCCGGTCGCGCCCGACGAGCCTCCGTGACCCGACGATCCACCTTGGCCGGAGCCCGAGCCGCCGGTCGCCGAGGTCCCGCCTTGCCCGCCGGTGCCGGAGGTCGCATCGGTGTGACAGCCGGCGAGCGCGACGAGCGCGCCTGCGGCGAAGAAAAACCGAAGAGAACACACCTGCCGGTGGCGTTCTTCATAAGTGAGGCTTCCTTCTGCCGGGGGTGGGGGTTGGGGGGGCCCGGCGACGACGAACGACCGGACGATAACATGCTCGACACACCGGACGCGGCGTCCCCGACGAATGCCGTCGCGCGGCAGCTGAGGCGGAATCCAATCCCGGAAGTCCGCGCCGGACGCGGGCTTACGACGGCTGGGCCAGCGGGCTCCAGCCAAGACCGGAATTTGCCGTTATCTTCTGTGCACAGTGGCAGCCGCGCCGAAATCGGCGGAGCGCCCGCCGGATCTGACCACCACCAAGGCGCCCTTCATCGAGGAGGCCCGCGCCCACGGCGAGATCTACATCATCGAGCAGCCGTACGAGCTGTACTCGGCGGAGAACCAGGCCACCTGGGGCCGCCTGCTCGAGCGGATGCGCGACCCGTGGGCGCGCTACGCCAACCGGCGCTTCCTCGAGGGGATGGCCAAGCTGCAGCTGTCGGCGGCGCGCATCCCTCACCTCGACGAGGTCAACCGGTTCCTGCAGCCCCTCACCGGGTTCCGCGCCCGCGCCGTCAGCGGCTACGTTCCCTCGTACGTCTTCTTCGACTGCCTGCGCCGGCGCGAGTTCCCCACCACCATCACCATCCGCGACGGCGAGCGTCTCGAGTACCTCCCCGAGCCCGACATCTTCCACGACGTGGCCGGCCACGTCCCGATGCACACCGACCGGGCGTTCGCCGCGGCGCTGGTCCGCTTCGGCGACGCGGCCGAGGCCGCCGCGCAGCGCGCCGCGGCCCTCCCCGATCAGCGTGAGCGGCTCCGGCGCCTCACCAGCAACATCCGCGCGATGTCGCGCTTCTTCTGGTTCAGCGTCGAGTTCGGGCTGATGCGGCACGCGGGCGATCAGCCGGGCGAAGCCCAGCTCGGTCAGCGCGACGACGCCGACGGCGCGCTGAAGGTCTACGGCAGCGGCCTGCTCTCGTCGTTCGGCGAGATCGCGCACGCCATCGACGCGCCGGAGGTCGAGCGGCGGCCGTTCGACATCGCCGAGGTGGTCAACCAGCCGTTCGAGATCGACCACTACCAGCCGCTGCTCTACATCGTCGACTCGTTCGACCACCTGTTCGCGCTGGTGAACGAGCTCGAGGCCTGGATGCAGGCGGGGAAGCTGGACGACGTCGCCGGGGGCGAGCCGGCCGTCAGCGAGAGTGATCTGGCCAGCTTCCTGCGCGCGCACTGATCGCCGATACTGCCGCGGTGCGGACGGACCTCGTCCTGGTTCTCGCGCTGGCCCTGGCGGGCGCGGTGACCGCCTGTACCACGTCGGCGGCGCCCAGCCACGCCGACGGGGCGGTCGACGTGACCGTCAGCTGTCAGGGCCTGGACGGCGCGATCCCCGGGACACCGGTGGCCACCTTCGATCAGGACGTCGAGGGATTCGTCCTCGACCAGGCGGCGGGCAGCACCATCCAGAACCTGGGCGAGCCGGACGCGGGCGCGACGCCGCCGCCCAGTCTGAGCTGGGACGGAACCGACGGGAGCCCGACCCCCGGGTCGCTGCAGTTCGTCGTCCCCTTCTCGGGCGCCAACCAGTACCTGGGCGCCTATCACTTCTTCGGGTGCAGCGCGCCCCAAAACTGGAACGACAAGACCCAGCGCGCCCGAATCAAGATCACCGGCGGCGATTTCGCGCCTGTCGCGCTGGTCTACGTGGCGACCAGCGCAACCTGCACCACGTACGACTTCGCGTACGGCGCCTTCGCCCGGCTGAACCGCGCCTCGTGCTGGCAGGAGCTGACCCTCGACCTCGTGAGCCCCGCCTCTCGCACCGGCGGTTTCGATCCGACGTCGGTCGTCGAGTTCGGCGTACAGCTCTACAGCGGCACCGGGAGCGTGGACGCCGGGACCGCGACGCTGGTGGTCGACAGCTTCTCGATCGAGTAGGCGCCGCGGCGCTACTGGTCCTTGTCGTCGCCCTTGTCGTCGCCCCCGGCGGCCTCGGCGGGGGGCGGAGGCGGAGCCTTCGCCTTGTTGAGCGCGCTGAAGCTGGGGCGCTTCTTGGGCGAGCAGCCCGCCTTGAAGCTGTCGGCGTCGAACTTGTACGAGACGCGGCCGGTGTCGCCCGGCACCGCCACCTCCAGCTGCAGCTCGTGGTCCCCTTTTCGCTTGGGGGTGCAGTACGAGAAGATGTAGCGGCCGTCGCTGACCTTGGCCAGCTTGGCGGTCACCTGCTCGAACCCCTTCTTGAACGCCTTGGGGTCGTTGGAGACGAAGATCCCGCTGTGCCCGATGGCCGCGATCTCCGGGCGGCTCACCTTCTCGCCCGCGCCGATCACGTAGACGTCGGCCGGCGAGTCCTTCAGCGCCTGCTCGAGCACCGCCGCGTTCACGCTGTGCGAGAGGTCCCCGCGATCGGTGAAGACGACCAGCTCGGCCCCCTTCTCGTCGGTGCTCGCCTGATCGAGCTGCTCCTTGAGCGCGCGCAGCCCCTGATAGACGGCGCCGTTGAGGTTGGTGTTGCGGTTGCGCGGGCGGAACTTCCGGACCGCGTCGACGACCTTGGCCGAGGGCATGTTGGCGCCGAACCCGAACAGCGGCGCCACCTCGTCACCGCCGTCGAACACGTCCACCGCCACGCTCTGGCTGGCGCCGACCTGGTCGACGAACGCGCCGACCGCCTTGGCCAGCTCGGGGAGATCCTCCGAGTCGACCATCGGCCCCGAGAGATCGATGAGCAGCAGCGCGTAGCGCGAGCTGGCGATCCCGGTGTCGAGCAGCGCCCGCTTGGCCTTGCCCTCCGAGACCAGCTTCTTGTCCTCGTAGACGCGGAAGTTCGCCAGGGCCAGGCCGCCCACCGGCTGCCCCATCTTGTCGAACACGCTGAGGTAGAGCGCGATGTTGGCCGGACGCTGCGACGACGCGCCCAGCTTGGTGACCTTCAGGGTCCCGCCACCGCATCCGGCAACCGGCGCCGCTACCGCCAGCAGCACGGCGATCCCCAGCTTCCGCGTGATCTGGGTCATGAGGGCGGAGAATACTCTCGCCCGGCAATCTGCGAAAGCGTCAGGAGGTCGGCTCGATCTCCTTTTCGGCCCGCGAGAAACCGACCTTGTCGGCGAGCGCGCGGAGCATCCCCGCCGCGCGGCCGTGGGCCAGCAGCGCCCAGACGCGCTCCTCGATCGCGCGCCGCTCCGGCGACCCGGCCGGCAGCGCCAGCAGGTCGTAGAGCTCGCCGCAGAGGGCCAGGGCCTCGGCGCCCGGCAGCGCCGGACCGTCGCCCAGGAGGGCGAGCACCACGCGGGCGAGCATCGCGCGGCGGGCCACGCCGGCGGGCGTGTCGCCGTCGGGCGGGACCTCGCGCGCCGCCGCCGTCACCAGCCGGGCCACGGGGAGCGACGCCGCGTCGGGCAGGAGCGACGGCAGCGCGGCCATCACCAGCGTGCCGCGCGCCTCGTCGCCCAGATCGTCGAGCGAGAGCCGGCGACCACCGACGCGCGCCTCGAACCGACCGCCCGGGCGCTCCGTCGCCAGAAACACGAGCTCGTCGGTCGTCCCCAGCCGGCGCTGCCGCGCGCGGGCGGTCCCCTCCAGGCTGCGCACCCCCGGAGCCTGCTCGTCGAGGTGGCCCGAGAGGGTGACGTCGAACCCGGCCACCACCTGAGCGTCGAACGCCTGCGGCGCCACCAGCGCCTCCAGCGCCGCGCCCGCCACCGCGTGGGTGGCGGTCACCTGGTGCGCCGCCACGCGCCGGTAGACGTCGGCGCCCGTGCCGAGCTCGGGCCGGTTGCTCTTTCCGGCGGCGAGCGCGTCGAGCACCTCGCCCACCGGCGGGTTGCCCCCGGCCTGCCGCATCAGATCGAGCGCGTGGGCCCCGATGCGGATCACCAGCGACGCCTCCAGCCCGGCGATGTCGTCGAAGAACCAAGCGCAGCTGGCGTACATGAGCAGCGTCGCCCGCTGCAGCTCGAGCAGGAGGCGCGCCCGCTCGCGCGCCGCCTCGCCCCCCGCCGCCAGCGCGGGCCGCCCGAACGGCGCCAGCGCCGCGTCGCGCACGTCCACCGGATCGTCGACCACCGCGCCGTAGGCGTCGCGCGCGCCCCAGGGATCGAGCAGCAGCTCGCCGGCGGCGTCCTCGTAGAAGCGCGCCGCCGCGTCGCGGATCCGATCGAGCCCGGTGCGCAGCGGCCCGCGCCAGGCCTGGGTCCAGCCGGGGCCGCCCCCCATGTTGCAGCCGCAGTCGCGCGACCAGCGCCCGACCCCGTGGGCGCAGCTCCAGGCCGTCCCCTCGCCGTCCGGCCCGGGGGCGAGCCGCGCCTCCCAGGTCGGCGGGTGCCGCGCGAGGTAGGCGCCCAGGTTGGTCACCTCGACGCCGCGGCGTGCCGCCTCCACGCGGGTGGCGAAGGCCAGCGTCAGATCGGAGAACTTCTTGTGGTGCCCCCACAGCTCGCCGTCGCTGGCGCACAGCACCAGCCGCTGGCCGGCCGTTTGGGAGCGCTCGCCGGAGGCGCGCGCGGCGTCGAGCAGGCTCTCGGCGCGGCTGGCTGCCTCGCCGAACGCCACCGCGCGCGACATCTGCCCGTCGAACACGCAGATGGCGATCGTCCGCCCCGACCCGTCGGGGTGGCGCCAGAGATACGGGCGCCCGGTGTCGAGGCTGTCGCGATCGACCTCCTCCCAGACGTCGTCGGCCGAGGCCCTGACCGCGTCGATCTGTTCGGGCGCCAGGATCGTGTACCCGACGCCGAGATCGATCAGCGCGGCCAGCGTGGCCGGCGAGACCGCCGTCTCGGGCAGCCAGAGCCCGTCGGCGGGGCGGCCGAACCGGCGCTCGAAGTCCGCCAGCCCCCAGAGCAGCTGGGTCCGCCGATCGGCCGGGTCGCAGAGCGGGACGATCGGGTGGGCGTAGGCCTGGGCCATCGCCCCCCCGGCGCCCAGCCGCCGGCGCTGCTCCTCGTCGGCGGCGCGCAGCCGCTCCATCACCGCCGGGTCACGGCGGCCGATCCAGCGGGCCAGCGTGGGGCCCACGTTGAACGACAGCCGCTCGTAGTTGTTGACGATCGCCTCGATTCGCCCGTCCGCCCCGTGAATGCGGGCGAAGGCGTTGGCCCGGTAGGACTCGGCGTGGATCCGCGCGTTCCAGTCGTGGTGCGGCGCCGCCGAGGGCTCGCGCGGGATCTGGTCGGTCCAGGGGTTCTCCCGCGGCGGTTGATAGAAGTGCCCGTGGATGACGAGCGCGATCGAGGACGCGGACGATGACACGTCAGAAATTTCGCGAGCGGGTCAGCAGTGTGTCGCGCGCCTTCTGCACGACGGTGATCCCCCCCTCGCTCACCGTGTAGCGGATGGCGTCGCGCGCCAGGTCGTGGCCGATGTGGTCCCCCTCGGGGACGCGCACGTTCTTGTCCACGATGGCGCGGCTGATGCGCGCCCCTCGCCCGACGTAGACGTTGTCGAACAGGATCGAGGCCTCGACGCGCGCGCCGGCGTCGATGAAGACGTTGCGCCCCAGCACCGAGTCCTTGACGAAGCCGCCGGCCACGATGCAGCCGCCTGACAGAATGGACTGCAGCGCGATGCCGCGCCGGGTGTCCTCGTCGAACACCAGCTTGGCCGGCGGGTCGGGGTAGTTGGCGGTGACGATGGGCCAGTCCCAGTTATAGAGGTTCAGGCTGGGGACGACGTTCTTGAGGTCCATGTTGGCCTCGTAGTACGCGTCGATCGTCCCCACGTCGCGCCAGTAGGCATTCTCGACCTCGTCGGAGACGCCGCGGATCCGGTTGAGGCCGAAGTTGTAAGCGAAGACCTTCCCCGACTTGACCATCGACGGCAGGATGTTGCGGCCGAAGTCATGGTGCGACTCGCGCTCGGCGTCGGCGCGCAGCTCCTCGATGAGCGGCCCGGGGGCGAACACGTAGTTCCCCATCGAGCCGAGACAGTGCTCCGGGTCGCCGGGAATGGTGATCGGATCGCGGTCAGGCTTTTCCTGAAAACCGACCACCCGCCAGTTCTCGTCGACCTGCACGATGCCGAACTGGTGGGCCTCCTCTTTCTTGATCGGGAGGCAGGCGATCGTCGCCATGGCCCCCTTCTGGAAGTGGAAGTCGGTCATCTGGCGGATGTTCATCTTGTAGATGTGGTCGGCGCCGAAGACCAACACCGCGTCGCCGCGGTACTCCTCGATGAGGTGCAGGTTCTGGAAGACCGAGTCAGCCGTCCCCCGGTACCAGGACTCGCCCATGCGCATCTGGGCGGGCACCACGGTCACGAACGCGTCGTAGGAGCTGCGCGCTCCCCAGGTCCGCTGCACGTGCTCGGCCAGCGACTGCGACTTGTACTGGGTCAGGACGTAGACCGACCGGACGCCGGAGTTCGCCAGGTTGGAGAGGACGAAATCGATGATCCGGTAGCGACCCCCGAACGGGACGGCCGGCTTGGCGCGATCCAGGGTGAGGGGAAAGAGGCGCGAGCCCTTGCCGCCGGCCATGACCAGCGCGATGAACCTTTGCTGTCCGTCCATAGGTGGGTGCGCGCGCTCGGGCCAGCTCAACTATAACCACTCCGGCCGTTCGAGCCCGCGAAAATCGTTCGACGAAAATCGATTATAGTGCCCGGCGATGAGCACCGCAGACAAGCTGCACAGCCAACTCAAGGACCTCTCGACCAACCTGTGGTGGGCCTGGAACCCCCACATCATCAAGCTGTTTCGGGACCTCGATCCCGAGGCCTTCCGCGCGACCAACCACAACCCGGTGTCGGTCCTGGCCAGCTTCTCGCCCGAGCGAGTCGAGGCGCTGTCGCGCGACGCCGGCCTGCGGGCCCGGGTCGACAGCGCCCACCGGGAGCTGCGCGAGTACCTGTCGGCCACGCGCACCTGGGCCTCGGTCAACGCCGGCCCGCTGCGCGTCCGCCCGGTGGCCTACTTCTCGGCGGAGTTCGGCATCCACGAATCCCTCCCCATCTACTCGGGGGGCCTCGGCGTCCTGGCCGGCGACCACCTCAAGAGCGCCTCGGACCTGGGGCTGCCGCTGGTGGCGGTCGGCCTCTTCTACCGGGAGTCCTACTTCCGGCAGCACATCGGCCGCGACGGCTGGCAGCACGCCGAGTACGTCCGCTCGCCCGCCGAGCTGCTCCCCGCGCAGCCGGCCCGGACGCCGGCCGGCCAGCCGATCATCATCGAAGTTCCGCTCTCGCGCGAGACGTTGCTGGCGCAGGTCTGGGAGATCGCGGTCGGCCGCAACAAGCTGCTGCTGCTGGACACCGACGTCGACGGCAACTCCGAGGAGAACCGCCAGCTGGCCGCCCGCCTCTACTTCGGCGACCAGCGGATCCGCATCCGCCAGGAGCTGCTGCTCGGCGTGGGCGGCATCCGCGCGCTGCGCGCCGCCGGCATCCACTGGGGCGGGCTCCACCTCAACGAGGGGCACAGCGCCTTCGCCACCCTGGAGTACGCGCGGTTCCTGATGGAGCAGACCGGCGCGGACTTCCGCACCTGCGCTCAAGAGGTCGCGCAGAACACCGTCTTCACCACGCACACGCCGGTCGACGCCGGTCACGACCGGTTCCCGCCCGAGCTGGTCGACGACCACCTCGAGCCGCTGCGGCGCTCGCTGGGCCTGTCGCAGCCCGACTTCCTGGGCCTGGGCCGCATCCGCCCCGACGACCACCGGGAGGCGCTCTGCATGACGGTGCTGGCGTTCAAGATGTCGCGCTACGCGAACGGCGTCTCGGCGCTGCACGGCCGGATCACCCGCAAGTCGTGGCAGGTGCTCTGGCCGCACCACCGCGAGGACGAGGTCCCGGTCGGCCACATCACGAACGGCGTTCACGTCCGCACCTGGCTGGCGCCCGCGATGCAGGAGCTCTACTCGAAGTACGTCGGCACCGACTGGCGCGAGCACCTGGCCGACCCGCACACCTGGGCGCGGCTGGAGAACATCCCCGACGCCGAGCTGTGGGAGACGCACCGGCTGCTCAAGGCGGCGCTGGTCCACTTCGTCCGCCGGCGCGTCAGCGAGCAGCGGCGCCGCAACGAGTACCCCGAGGAGTTCGTCACCGCCGCCACAAGCGCCCTCGATCCCGAGGCGCTGACCATCGGGTTCGCCCGCCGCTTCGCCACCTACAAGCGCGCCAACCTCATCTTCAGCGACCTGCCGCGGCTGACCCGGTTGCTCACCGACCCGAAGCGTCCCGTTCAGCTGGTCTTCTCCGGCAAGGCACACCCGGCTGACCGTCCGGGCCAGGAGCTGTTGCGGCAGGTGCACGACGCCACGCTGACCGGGGCGTTGCGGAACCACGTCATCTTCATCGAGGACTACGACATCAACGTCGGCCGCCACCTGGTCCAGGGCGTCGACGTCTGGATGAACAACCCGCGCCGCCCGCAGGAGGCGAGCGGCACCAGCGGCCAGAAGGCGCTGCTCAACGGGGGGCTCAACTTCTCGATCCTCGACGGCTGGTGGGCCGAGGCCTACGACGGCCTGAACGGCTTCGCCATCGGCGACGGCATCACCCACGTGTCGGTCGACGAGCAGGACCGGCGCGACTCCGCCTCCCTGTACGACACGCTGGAGAACCAGATCATCCCCACCTACTACGATCGCGACGAGCAGGGGGTTCCGCACGGCTGGATCGAACGGATGAAGCGCACCATGCGTACACTGGGCTGGCGCTTCAACACCGACCGCATGGTCATCGACTACACTAACAACTGCTACCTGCCCGCCGCCGGCGCCCAGAACTGCCGCATGCCCTGAGGCGGCGCCGCGCCCAGCGTTCACGGCTCGACCGTCAATCGGTTGACGGTCGGGCCGATATTCCGCCCGGAACGCTCAATTTGCCCGCCGGCTCCGCCGATGGGTCCTTACATGCGGGCAAGGGCCCTCAAGATCACCTTCGCGCTGTGCAGCCTGGCGGGAGCCGTCTACGCGGCCGACCAGGCCACCCAGCCTGCCAAGTCCGACGTCAACCAGACGATCGCACAGCAGCTGGTGAACGAGGGGCAGATGGCCAACGCCGCCCCCAACGCGCCGGCGGAGAACCCCTACACCCCCGAGCAGATGCTGATCCTGGCGCCCAAGTACACCGCCGACATGGAGAAGGCGATCGACCACGCCCAGGAAGTCCGCATCATGGCCTACCGTTCGCGCGACATCATCCGGATGACGTGCGTCGACGACAAGATCGCCCAGATGAAGACGCTGGCCACCCTGGCGTCGACGCCGATGCTCATGCTGCGGACCTTCAAGGACCAACCGATCGTGATGCGCGAGCAGTTCGACGTGATCGGCCGGGCCCACGACCGGGTCAACGCCCTCGCCGTCGAGGTCGACGCCTGCATGGGCGACGTGCTCGACGCGGTGACCGAGGGGCGAATCAAGGAAGAGCAGCCGCCGGACAACATCAACGACCCCTCGCGCCCGCCGTCCCCGCTGACGCCGATCGACCGGCCGCCCGAGGCCAGCCCGTACAACTGACCTCCCGGGAAACCGCGCGACGCGTTCAACCGCGGTAATCTCCCGGCGGTGTACGTACCGCTCCCGCGGTTTTTGCTCCGGGCCCCGCTGCTTCCCGTCGGGACGCTGTCGCGCGCGGCACGCGCGCTGGCGGAGCACGCGCTCGGCGCCGACGCGCTGGCCGTCGCCAGCCCGACCCTGAGCGCCGCCAGGCCCGGCCCCGCGCGCCGCCGCGCGGTCGAGCGTTACGCGCGCCGGGCCGCCTTCCGCGCCACGCCCAGCGGGCTCCTGGCCGGGGTCTGCGTCGGGACGCTGGGGCCCCGGACCGACGTCGCGACGGGGACGCCCGTCGCGCACCTCGCCGCCAGCTGGGCGCGCGCCCTCGCCCTCGCCCGCGCCTTGCTCGACGATCCGGAGGTCCGGGAGCGCGTCTCGCTGCGCGCCACCCCGTCGCTCTCGACCGCGGGTGGCGAGCAGGGAGCGGAGATCCGCTGGGCCGGGCCCGGGGATCCCTTTGGCGAGACGCGAACCGCCGCCCTCGACGCCCGCCTGGGCGCCGTCCTCGCCGCCACCGGTCGTTTCGCCCCCTGGCCCGAGGTGCGCGCGCGGGCCGCCGCGGGAGACGACGGCGCCGACCCCGCGGACGTGGACGAGCTGCTGCTCGCGCTCGTCGACGACGGCCTGCTCCAGACCGACCTCGAACCGCCGCTGGTGGGCATCCCCGCCGCCGACCACCTCGTCCGCCGGCTGACCGCCGTCGGGTGCGCGAGCGAGGCGGAGGCGATCGCCGCCGCCTGCGACGTCCTCGCGCGGGGAGACCTGGCGGGCGGGCGCGCGGCGCTCGGCGCGCTCCCCGGCGAGGCCTCGCGTGACGTCCAGGCGGTGCTGGTGCACCGCCCGCCCCGGACACCCCGGCTCGCGCGGGCGGCGGTCAGCCGCGCGGCGCGCTTGGTCCCCCTGCTCTGCCGGCTGCAGCAGGCGCTGGCCCCGCCGGCGCGCGAGCTCTTCGCCTCCCGCGCCCTGCGCGACGCGCTCGACGCCGCGACCGAGCTGCACGGCGCAGGGGCCTTCGAGCTGGACGCGCTGGCCGCGGGCGACTACGGCCTCGACATCGACGACGAAGAAGCCGGCGAGGCGCCCGAGCCCGCGACGCCGCCGCCCGCGCTCGTCGCCCTGCTCGTCGACGCGTGCGCCGACGCTGCGCGGGGAAAGCGGCTCGAGGCCCACCTCGATCGGGCGCGCCTGGAGGCGGCGCTCGAGGGGGTGAGCGCCGACGCGCCCGGCACGGCCGAGCTGTTCCTGGCGCCGGCCCCGCAGCCGCCGGGCGCCGCGACGCCGCCCGGGACAGGGTGGCTGCTCGGGCTCCACGCCCCCGCCGGCGCCTCCTGGGGCCGGTTCGCCCACGCGCTCGGCGCGCCGCTGCGCGAGGCCTGCGCCGAGCTCGCGGCGGTCGAGCGGCGCGCCCGCCCCGACGAGCTCCGCGTCGACGTCGCCTTCGCGCCGAACGCGGACCTGGCGGATCTCACCGCCCACCCGCCGGTCCGGGCGCGAGCGCTGGCGCTGTCGCGCTGGACCGCCGCCGCGGACGATCTGACCACGCGCGATCTCCAGCTCCTGGCCGATCCGGCCGATCCCGCGGGCCTCGCCCTCCGCGTCGCCGAGGCGACGGACGGTAGGACCGTGGTCCCGGCGCCGCTCTGCCGGGTCCGCTCGTCGACCGCGCCGGCGGGGGCCGCGCGGATGCTCGTCGGGTGGAGCCTGCAGCGCCAGCACGCCCCCTGGGCCTTCGCCGCGGGCGGCCTGGGGGGACCGGCGTTCTTGCCGCGCCTCGTCCTCGACGGCTTCGTCATCGCGCCCGCCAGCTGGCGGCTGCCGCCCGAGCTCGCGCGCGCGGGCGCCCGGCGGGCGGCGCTGGACCGCTGGCGCCGCGCCTGCGGCGTCCCCCGCCACGTGCAGGTCGGCCACGCGGACGAGCTCTACCCGGTCGATCTCCAGGCCCGGGACGCCGCCGCCGAGCTCGAGCAGCACGAGCGGGTGTTCGAGATCTGGCCGCCGCTCGGCGCCACGGTCGACCGCGATGGCCGCCGGCTGGAGGCGATCGTGGCGGTGGTCGACGGGACGCCGACGGCGCCCCGCCCGGACGCCGCGCCGGTCGGGCGGGTCCCCCCGCCGCGGCGGGCGCCTCCGCTCGCCGGGTGGCGGACCTTCAAGCTGTTCGGCGCCGCCGCCCGGCAGGAGGCGCTGCTCGCCACCGTCGTCCCCGCCGTCGCCGAAGGCCGCCGCGGCGGCGAGCTCGACGCCTGGTTCTTCCTGCGTTACGTCGACGGTCCCGGCCAGCGGCACCACCTGCGCCTGCGCGTGCGGGCGCCCGGCGGCGACCCGGGGCCATTCGAGCGCCGGCTGCGCGCCGCCCTCGGCCCCGCCCGGGCCGCCGGGGCCTGTACGTCGATCGAGGCGGCGGACTACTTCCCCGAGCGCGGGCGCTTCGCCGACGACGAGCTCCCCGCCCTCCACGCCATCTTCGAGTCCGACAGCCAGGCGGCGGCGGCCTTGTTGGCCGATCCCGAGCTCGACCGGATCGCGGCGCTGCCCCTGGTGTGCGACGCGCTGGCGCGCGGTCTGGGGCTCGACCTCGGCGCCCGGCACGCGCTGGCGCGCGAGCGACGGCGGGCCGCGGAGATCTGGACCGGGCTCGACGCCGAGACGCAGCGCGCCTCCGACGCCGACTTCCGCCGCCACGGGCGCGCCTTGCGGGCGGCGCTGGCCGAAACGCCCCCGGACCCGGCGGCACCCGTCGCCCGGATCCTGACGGACCACCGGACGCGCGTCGCCGCGGCCGCCGCCGGTTTGACGGAAGCGGCGCGGGCGCGGCACACACCGACGCTGCTTCACCTGGCCGCCGTCCGGCTGATGGGCCCCGACCCGCACGCCGAACGGCTCGGCTACACGTTTTGGGAACGTACGCTCGAGGGGCTCCGCAAGACACGATGAGGCGAATGACGAGAGACCGATCGGGGGCGCCGGCCCGCACGACGGCGCTGCCCGCGCTGGCCGCCCTGGCGGCGCTGCTGGGGGCCGGGACGGCGGTCTCGGGCACGCGCGAGGCGCCCGTCCCCGCCGGCGGCGCGCCCAGCGACCCGCCGCCGCCGCAGGTGACGCGGCTGTCGCTCCCGTTCACCGGCACCTGGGGCGTCATCCAGGGGTTCGACAGCGGCGACACGCACATGGGCTACGCCGCCTACGCGCTCGACTTCGTGCCAGCTCAGCCGATCGGGACGCGCGCCCCGCGGCACGGCGCCCCGCTGTCGCGCTTCGCCTGCTACGGGCGCCCGGTGCTGGCGCCCGCCGACGGCACGGTGGTGATCGCCCACGGCGGCGCGCGCGACTGGCCCGCCTACGTCAAGGGGCGCGACGAGGGGAACTACGTGATCCTCGAGCACGCCCCGGGCGAGTACACCGAGTTCCGCCACCTGGCGGCGCGCTCGATCACCGTCCACGTCGGCGATCGGATCCACCGCGGCGACGTGCTCGGCCGCTGCGGCAACTCCGGCAACGCCACGACGCCCCACCTTCACCTCGGGTTCCTGTCGTCGATCGATCCGATCACCACCCGCCCGATGACGCTGTCGGGCTACGAGGTCATGAATCCGGACGGCACCTGGCGGGCTGGCGACGGCACGCCGCGCAAGAGCGAGATCCTGCGGCCGTTCGCCGAGTGAACGCCATGGATGACCTTGTCGCGCGTCTCGCTTCCGTGTTAGGCGATCCGTTCCCGGAGGAGTGAAAAATGTCGACTAGGTCCCTCTCTTTGCTCGTCCCCGCGCTCGCGCTCGCAGCCGGTTGTGTCTCGCCCGCGCCCCCCGCGGCGTCGTCCGCCAACACCGCCAGCGCCGCCGGCGCCCCCGCCCCCGCCGCCGAGGCGCCCGCCGCCGCCGCGGCCCCCGGCAAGCCCGCCGAGGCCATGCCCCCGATGCCCCCCTGGAAGCACGGCGAGAACATCTTCGCCGGCGCCAAGCTCGCCTGGGTCGATCCGTACAGCCCGGCGCACCTCAAGGGGATGATGGCCGAGAAGAAAGACCACGACCCGGCGCTGGCCGCCCTCTACAACAAGATCGCCGACAACGGCGGCGCCGAGTGGATCGGGGACTGGACGCCCAACGTGGGCCGCTACGTCGGCAAGCGCGCCGACATGATCCTGAAGACCGGCGTGCTCCCCTACTTCGTCGTCTACAACGTCCCCAAGCGCGACTGCGGCCAGTGGTCGGCGGGCGGCTCGGAGGGGGCCGACAAGTACAAGAAGTGGATCGGCGAGTTCGCCACCAGCCTCGGCAACCGCCGCGCGGCCGTCATCCTCGAGCCCGACTCGCTGGGCCTGCTGGACAAGAAGATGGCCGACGGCAAGGCCTGCCTGTCCGAGGAGCAGAAGAAGGACCGCCTCGAGCTGCTGCGCTTCGCGGTCCACACCCTGGTGTCGCTGGGGAACACGGCCGTCTACCTCGACGCCGGGCACTCGGGCTGGCTCAAGCCCTCCGTGGACGCCAAGCTCCTCAAGGAGGCGGGCATCGACGAGGCCGACGGCTTCGCGCTCAACGTGTCGAACTACAAGTCGACCAGCACGGAGATCACCTACGGCAAGGAGATCTCCAAGCTCCTCGGCGGCAAGCACTTCGTCATCGACACCAGCCGGAACGGCAACGGTCCGCCCAAGTGCGACGAGGCCGCCGACGACGAGAACTGCTGGTGCAACCCGCCCGGCCGCGCCCTCGGCTCGCCGCCCACCGCCAGCACGGCCGATCCGCTGATCGACGCCTACCTCTGGCTGAAGAAGCCGGCCGAGTCCGACGGGAAGTGCAACGGCGGCCCCAAGGCCGGCGACTTCTTCCAGGCGCGTGCGCTCGAGCTGGCGCGCAACGCGAAGTTCTGAGGCGCGGCGCTCGCAGCCGTCCGACAGCGGCCGCCCGACGGCGACCGCGACGCGACAGCGACGCGGTCGAGTCACTGGGCCGTAACAGAGCCGCACGGTTCGCGCCGGATTGTCGGCGCGAATCGCGTGGCACGCCGCTTGGATGTTCCTGGAGGGATGATCCAAGGGCGTGGTCGTTTGATTCTGGACGGGGAGCGAGGGGGTTAGGGACGTGCTCAGCCTCTTTTTGTTGCGGCATGGGGAGACGGAGTTCAGTCAGCAGGATCGGTTCTGCGGGGAGATCGACGCCCCGCTGACGGCGGCAGGGCGCGAGATGGCCGCGCGGTTCGCGGCCGCCTACGGCGCGCGAGACTGGAGCGCGATCGTGACCAGCACGCGCGCGCGGGCCATCGACTCGGCGGCGCCGCTGGCGCTGGAGACGGGCGTCCCGGTCGAGCCGGACCCCCGGTTCGACGAGATGTCCTACGGCGCCTGGCAAGGCCTGTCGAAGAGCGAGGCAGCCGCGCGCGACGCCGACTACTTCGCGCGCTGGCAGCTCGATCCCAGCATCGGACCGCCGCTCGGTGAGGCCCCCTGGGCCGTCGCCGCCCGCGCGCTGGCCGCGATCGAAGACCTCCGCGCCCGGCGCCCGGCGGGGAGCGTCCTGGTCGTGTCGCACAAAGCCCTGCTGCGCATCCTGCTCTGCCAGCTGCTGGCCATCGATCTGCGGCACTACCGCCGCGGCGCCTGGCCCGTCGGGGCGGTCACGCAGCTCGAGCTCGGCGCCGGCGGGCCCACGCTGCGCCGCTTCGCCGACGTCCAGCACCTGACGGCGTCTGGCGACGGCGAGACCTGGCCGCCGTCGCCCTTGACCGCCGCTTCGGTCTGAACCGAGCTAGCGCGCCGGCGAGCCCGGGACGATGGCCCAGACGTGCGACGCCACCGGCTTGCGCGCGGGGGCCTTGCGGGCGACGGCGACCGGCGCGCCCACCGGGCTGGCGGTCACGCGGCCCAGATCGACGAAGGCGCCGTCCTGCATGATCACGAAGGGGCGCTCCTCGAACCGAAGGTTGCCGCGGCCGTCGTGGTCGATGATCTGCAGCTTCCCCATCCCGTAGCCCATCGGCCCGCGGCTGTAGTAGTGCGCCTGCAGCTGATAGGGGGCGGCGCGACCGGCGGCGGGGCCGCGGATCGTGAAGCACTCCGGGCCGTAGCCCGTCGTGACGTCGGCGTAGAGGTCGCCACCCGACGGCAGGTGCGGCTGGCTGTAGAAGGCGTGGCCGCCGTTGCCGTCGTGGATGTGGAAGTCGACGTCGTTGGCGTCGGTCTCCCAGTTCAGGATGAAGCGGATCGAGGCACCGGGCTCGGCGCTGCCGCCGGCGCGGGCGAGCCGGTCGCGGATCTCGCTGGCGTGGGCCGGGTCGGCGTGGGTCCAGGCCGCGGCGACCAGGCCCAGGTCCTCGCGCAGGATGCGGTCGACGCCCAGGAAGCGCCCGGCGGGGTACTTCTGCGCAGCGCCGAAGGCGAGCGCCTCGAACGCCTCGCGCGGGTGCCCGGCCTTGAGCAGCGCGAACGCCAGGAGGTGATGGCCGGCCGGGTGATCGGGCCGCTGGGCGACGGCCTTGCGGTAGCTGTCGATCGCCAGCGTCAGGGCGCGCGCGCCGCCCAGCCCCTCGAGACGCTCGCCGGCGAACCGGCGCATGTCGGCGCGCCCCGGGAAAAGGTCGATGATCGAGCCGTAGGCGCGGGCGGCGTCGGCCGGGGCGCCGAGCGCGGTGTAGCTCTCGCCCAGCGCGACGAGCGCCAGCACGTCGCCCGGGTCGCTCGCGTGCATGGCGAACGCCCGCGCCAGGGCGTCGCGCGCCCGCTTGGCCCGCAGCAGGTCGAGGACCTCCTTGAACGGCCCGGTCACCGGCGACGTCTCGGGCGGCGCCTGGACGGCGACGGACGCGCCGCCCCCCTCGAAGCCGGCGTGGGCGTGCGCGCGCTCGACGCGCGGCCGCGGGGCCGCCTGCCGCTCCGCGCTGGCGGCGGCGGCGCCGAGACCGCCCTGCGGGGCGGCCGTGGCGGGCGGCGGCGGCGGTTCGGCCGCGGCGACGGGCACCGGAGCCGCCGGAGCCCCGGGTCCGGCGCGGCTCACGTCCTCGAACTGCTCGCGCTCGGACTGCGCGCGGCGGACCGGCAGGTCGTCGGACCTGTCGCGGACGGACTTCTTGGCCTTCTCCTCGTCGGCGGCGCCCTCCCCCTTGGCCAGCGGCCGCGCGTTCGCGGGCAGCGCCTTGTCGTCGGCGCCTGACCAGGCGGTCTCGGGCGCGGGCGCAGCGATCTCGGTGCGGTGCAGGAGCGCGATCCCCTGGGGACCGACGGTGAGGATGTCGGCCAGCGCGCGCCGCTCGATGCCGAAGCGCGCGTAGTCCTGCTCGGTCTCCAGCACCAGGAGCGCGGTGAACGGACAGAGCACCCGGTTGTGCGTCGACAGCTCGATCGCCTGCTGCTTGAGCGCGGCGGCCAGATCGCGGTCCTGGCCGGCGACCGCGTCGCGCTGCTCGAGCAGGCGGGCGATGCGCGCGCGCACCCACGACCGCTCGAGCAGCGGGCGCGCCGTGGGCGCCAGCGCGCCCGAGGCGGCGACCGGCACCCCGCCCACCTTGAGCTGGAACGGGGCGCCGGCCGGCAGATCGGCGTAGACCAGGACCTCGTCGCCCGGCTGGACGCCGTTGACGACGCTGGGCCAGACCCAGCCCGCGCCGTCGACGGCGATGGTGATCCCCGAGCGGGTGGCGCGAGAGAGGCGCCGGGCCGCGGCCGCCGCCGTCTCGTCGGTGCCCACCACGACGCCGTCGTGCGGGAGACCCGCCGTCACGAGGCGCGACAGCATCGCGTCGTCACGAATGCCGCCGACCGCCAGCACGTCGAGCCGTCGCACCCCCAGCGCGCCGAGCGCCGCCACGCGCGCCCGCAGCTTGTCGGCGCCGGTCTCGCCCGCGGTGGCGACGCCGTCGGTGACCAGCAGGACCCGCCCCGCCGTCCGATTGGCGGTCTTGAGCGTGCCCGCCAGGGAACCGAGCGCGCGCTCGAGATCGGAGGCGCCCAGCGCGCCCCGGGCGGCGATCCGCTTGGCGACGACGCCGGCCGCGCCGCTGGCGCGCCCGCTCCAGAGCGGGACCACATCCTGGTCGAAGGCGGTCACGGTGACGGTCGGATCGCCGCTCCGGCTCAGCTCGGACAGCAGCCGCTCGATCGCCGCCCCCTCGTCAGCGAGGCCCAGCGCGCGCGAGGCGCTGGTGTCGACCAGCACGTGCAGCTCGCCGATCTCCTCGCGCGCCGTCGTGGCGGCCAGCGGGACCACGCGCGCCACCACCAGGTTCTCGTCGCGCAGCCCGAGGCGGCCGCCCGGCACCTGGTGCGAGACCTCGAAGTCCCGATCGGGCGTGAAGTCGCGCCGCTCGAACCGCGTCTCGTTCTTGCCCGCGCCCCCGTCGATGACGGTGCGGATCGCCAGCGTCCCCAGGCGCGGCAGCCCGCGCAGCGGCAGGCGGTAGGGCTCGCCGGCGCGGGTCAGCTCCTGCGCGTACGAGATGACGATCTCCTTGGTCGCGGCGGCCGGGATGGGGAAGACGCGCGCCGAGAACTCGTTCCCCGCCTCGGTCTCCAGCAGCGCCGGATCCTGGCGGTGGTGCAGGAAGTCCTCGTAGGCGACGCGCGCCGCCTGCTGCTCGACGACCTCGCCCTCCTGCCAGCGGTCGCCGATCCGCATCGCGAAGCGGCTGACGGTGGCGCCGGAGGGGAGCGTGATCCTGAAGCGCCCCTCGCGCACCCGGTTCTCGGGGTTGCGAAACACGAGGTGCAGCTCGGTGAAGGCCAGCGGATCGTCGATCGCCGCGTCGGCGGTCAGCGAGACCAACTCGAGGCCGGCGCCGTCGGAGGCGGTCAGGCTGAGCGGCGGCGGCGCGACGACGACCGCCCCGCCCGCCCGGGCGTGGTCGCCCGCGGCGATCGAGACCAGGACCAGAGCCAGGAGGCGCACAGAGAGGCCGGATTTGGTGGTCATGCGGTTCCAGACGCACGACCACCGATTTCGATCTGGGCGCGGCGAAGGCTCCGATCCGACGGCGCCGCTCGGTCGGACGACGCGTCGGGCGGGCGATACCGGGGATCGGTCCGATGACATACGTCATAAGATTGGCGATCGTGAGGTTCCTCATGGCAGCGGCCGCCATCGTGGCGGGGGCGACCGCGGCGGCCGCCGCCGCGCCGCGCCCGGTCATTCAAGCGCCCTGGTGGGCGCGGGCCGGGACGGCGCTGTTCCACGGCGACCTGTCGGCCCAGGCCGTCGACGCGCAGGGCAACGCGGTCCTCGGCTCGTGGACGTTGGTCAATGACGAGGGCGTGGTCACCATGCACGGGACCTGGTGGGGGAAGAAGGTCGGCGCCGGATGGCGCGGGACCTGGCGCGCGAAGGTCGACCCCGCGGGCGGGTCGTTCAGCGGCACCTGGCAGGGGACGCCGCCGCCCGAGCTCCACGGCAAGAGCTTCGAGGACCTCCTGCGCGCGACCGAGACGATGCAGATCTCCGGCCTCTGGAGGTCGAAGGGGGATGCGAGCGGGACCTGGTGGCTCAAGCCGCGACCGCCGCTCGAGGCCACGCCCCGCTGACCGCGGGTCGCGCCCCGGTCAGAACTGCGCGTGCAGGCCGATGGTGGGGAGGACCAGCCGGATCCGATCCTGCGCGACCATCATCTGGCTGGGATAGCCGGAGTAGACAGCGTCCAGCTGCAGCACCTCCGGCTCGAGGGTGATGTTGGCGAAGTCGGCGTAGACGTCCATCAGGTAGCGGTTGAAGACGAAGCGGCGCTCGGCGCGCAGATCGATCTGGTAGTAGGTCGGCAGCTGCTGGTAGTCGCCGCCGCTGCCGACCACCGGCGCCCAGCGGCCGGTGTTGAGGTGGAAGCGCGCGCCCAGCGTGTATCCCTGCCCCAGCCGATAGCCGGTGACCAGGTTCAGGATGTGGCGCTCGTCCCAGTCGGACCGGCCGAGGATGCCGTTGTCGTCGTAGCGCTGACTCCAGGAGAGCGTGTAGGCCAGCCAGCCGTAGAGGCGCCCCACGTCGGCGCGCCGGAGCATGAGCTCGAACCCGTACGCACGCCCGTCGCGCATGACCAGGAAGTCGGGCGCCGTCGGATCGTTCTGCTCGATGTCGATGTTGCGTACGTCGGTCAGGCGCAGCTGCTGGTAGTAACCGGTGAGCCCCAGCGTCAGCTGCCGCGGCAGGCGGGCCTCGAACCCCAGCGCGCCGCCCGTCGACGTCTGGGCCCCGAGGTCGCGCAGGCCGAACGCCTCGAACCCCGGCACGCTGACCGGCAGGCTGGGCATCTGCGCGTAGCGGCCGCCGTCGGCGCGCAGCGCGAGCGCGTCGGTGAGCTTGAGCAGGACGTCGAGGCGCGGCTCGACGAAGAACGCGGTGGTCCCCTGCTCGGCGAACAGGTCGACGCGCAGCCCGGGCGAGACGATGAGGCGGTCGCCAGCGTGCATGATCACCGTGGCGAAGGCCGCCTGCGAGAGCGCGCTGCGCGACTGACCGAGGTCGCTGTTCTGGCGTTCGAAGGCGGCCCGCTGGGTGGCGAACGCCTGCGCGTTGGCGTTGGCGCCCAGCTCGACGTCGACGTGCTCGCCGAGCGGGTGCGTGTAGACCAGCCGCGGCGCCAGGCTGAGCGCGCGCACGGAGATCGGGCTGTCGAACAGCGACGAGTTCGACCAGTCGGCGCCGCCGGTGATGCCCACCAGGAGCCGCCCGCCCAGCAGGGCGCGGCGCCACCGCAGGTCGAGGCGGTGGAACTGCAGCGCGCCGTACTCGCTGGCGCTCGAGGCGTTGAGCCAGCCGATGTCGTCGAGCGAGCCGAACGCGAACAGCGTGGCCTGCCCGCCCGCCCAGGGGTGATCGACGCGCAGCTGGTAGTCGCCGTAGCGCAGGATGGTCTGGTTCTGCAGCAGCGAGAACAGCTCGCCGGTGTACGAGTAGCGCGCCGCGACCACCACCGTCCCCCGGCCGGCATCCCAGGGGGCGGTCACGATCCCGCCGGCGTCGAACACCGTCACGTCGGCCGAGGCGTGCACCCGATCCGCGGGTGGCGCCGCGGTGCGCGCCGCCATGATCCCCGAGACGTAGGGCCCGTAGCTCGCCGGTGACCCGCCCGGATAGAAATCGACGCCGTCGATCAGATAGGGATTGATGACCGACAGCTCGAGCCCCAGGTGAAACAGCTCCGGGACGCGGATGCCGTCGAGGAAGAACCCCGTGTTCCCCGGGTTGGCGCCGCGCACGACGTAGAGCGCCGCCGGCCAGGCGATCTGCGTGACGCCGGGCAGCGAGCCCATCACGCGCAGCGGATCGCCGGACGAGCCGGCCGTCTGGCGCGCCTCCTCGCCCGAGACCTCGACCTTCGGGATCTCGGGGCGATCGGCGCGCACCTTGGTGGCGTAGCGCGCGCCGCTGGCCGCGGTCAGCACCCGGAAGATCTGCTCTGTGCCGGCGGACTCCGGGCCCACCTCGGTCGAGAGGTGCACCACCTCCTGGCCGGCGATCTTGACCCCCAGGTCGTGCGGGCCGGCCGGGACCGCGATCTCGAACCGACCGTCGGCGTCCGTCTCGGCGACGATCGCCCCGTCGACGGCGATGCCGGCGCCCGCGAGCGGCTTGCGCGTCCCCTTCTCCAGCAGGCGCCCGCGCTGCACGACGATGGTCGGCGCGGGGGGAGGCGGCAGCGGCGGCGCGGCGCGCGCGGCGTCCGCCCCCAGGTCCGCGCCCGCGTCGGCCCCGGCGTCCTCCGCCGCGGGCGCTCCGTCAGCGGCCCGGGCGTCGACGCTCCCCCCGTCGGGCTCCGCGGCGGAGGCGCGGGCCAGGCCCGCCAGCGCCAGCCCCGGTACAGCGAAAGCGACGGCCAAGGCGACGGCGGCCCGGCGCGCGCTCACTGCAGATCGGCCGCGGTGATCGTCGCCACCCAGATCCCGTCCTGCGACGACGGGTTTCGCCCGTGCACCTGGTAGACGACCGAGAGAACGAAGCTGACCGCCGCGTCGGACCGGCTGCTCACGTACCCGCCGTCGGCCGAGAGCGCCTCGCTGAAGACCGTGAACTGCGCGACCTCGGGGGAGATCGGCCGCTTCTCGCCGGTGTTGCGGTTGACCAGCCCCAGCGTGCCGTTCGTGTTCTGCGAGCTGTACTCGTAGCCCGCGATGAGCCAGCCGTCGCGCAGGTCGTAGATGAGGTCGAACACGTTCTGGGCCACGTAGTGCAGGTTGACGCTGCTGTCGTGGAGATCCATCCAGACGAGGTCGCCGCCCAGGATCATCTCCAGCTGGGCGTCACCGGGCATGATGAAGTGGACGTTCTGGAGCACGCCCGTCCCGACCATGTGCGCGCCGCTGCCGTCGCTGGCCGCGACCCAGAGCTGGGCCTCTCCGGTCGGCGGCTGCACCACCCAGTCGAGGAAGTCGCCGTCGGGCGAGAACCCGGCCGCGGTGACGTTCGCGCTCACCAGCGATGCGCAGGTGTCGGTCCCGCCCGCGCCGGCGCCGATCGACAGCAGCAGGAGCGGACCTCCCGCCGACGACTGGTAGTTGCCGCTCGGGGCCTGCGGCGCGCCGAACAGGACCTTCGTCCCGTCGGGCGACTGGACCCCCTGGATGTAGGCGCTGGGTGGGATGGAGCAGCTGCTGACCCTCCGGTTGGCGTCGTCCCAGATCACCAGCTGGTTGGCAGGCGGACCGAGGATCCAGCTGACCAGCGTGACCGGCATGGCGCCCGCCGCCGCCGCCGGGCTGGGGGCGGCGATCTCGGCGGCCGGCGTCGACGTTCCGGGCGGGATCTGGAACAGGGCCAGCTCGCTGGCCGGCCCCGAGGAGAACGGCCCGGCGAAGATGGTCGTCCCGCCGTCGCTCATCTCGCGCGGGTAGATGTAGTGATCGCCGCCGAACGGCATGAGCGAGAGCGGATTGCCGGACACGCTGGTCGAGACGAGCGACCCCGCCGGCGTCGCGCCCGAGGCCCAGGCGGTGCTGGCCGGGACGGCCGGGATGTCGGTCGTGATCGCGTACGACGTCAGATCGATCGTGTAGAAGCCGACCTGGCCGGGCGCCGGCGGGACCACGCCCCACACGCTGACCGTCGCGGGCGCGTTGGAGGCGTCGAACGCCCAGTAGCCGACCTGCGTGACGGCCATCCCCAGCGACACCGGCTGCAGCGCGGTGTAGGGGCCCCGCTCGAACAGGATGCTTCCGTCGTCGCCGGCCACGAAGGCGAGCAGGTTTCCGTCGGCCCCCGGACACTGGGCGTAGTTGATGACGTCGGGGATGGTGGTCACCACGCCGGAGGCGGCGTCGGTGATCTGAAGGACGCTGGTGTTGATCGACCCGGAATCGGTCACCTGCGCGCAGAGATAGGGGGCCGGCGGGGGCGGGGTCGATCCCGCCGGCGGGGGCGGGAACGTGTTGCCGTAGCTCTGCGCCGCGCCGGTCGACAGATCGACCGTCCAGTAGTTGGTCCCGCCGTCGTCGCTGGTCTGGAAGACGACCACCCCCGGGCCGTTGGCCCCGTTGAACCCCAGCGAGGTGGTGCGGATGGGGTAGAGCTCGTGCGACTCGTAGCCGCGCGCGACCGGCCGGTTGCCGCCGCAGGCGGTCGCCCCGAGCCCGAGCAGGACCGCCAGGCCGACCAGGGACACCGCCGGCGCCAACGCCGCGACGGTGGGTGCCGCTCGCCGCGGCCGCCGCGCCAAAGCGCGAGGTCCTTGCCAGAGCCCCATCATCGCCCGGTCCGGGCAATGATAACCAACGGCGGGCGGCCCGTCAGCCGTGGTGGCCGGCGTCGGCTGCGCAGCTGAACAGCAAGGACTGCGGATCACAAGAGAGAGCGGTGAGAGTCTCGGGACCGGCCACGCAGTGGCTGATCCCCCCGATCGTGTGGATGATCGCGTAGAGCGCCCCGGCCGCGTCGTAGACGTAGTCGTACTCGGCGCTCCCGTTGGTGTCGAGCAGCTCCCGGTAGTCGCCGCAGGTCCGGATGAGCACGGTGGTCTGGGGCCGTCCGCAGAAATAGGCGTTGGCGGTGGTCGCGCTCCAGCTCGCCGCGCAGTGGACCGTGAACCCGCCGCCGTCAGGGGTGGCGGCGCAGGCGGCGGCGATCGACTGATCGCAGGCGTTGGCCCGATCGACCGGGCCATGGACGTCGGTGGGGGCGTCGACGTGCCCGTCGTGCTTCTCCGTGCCCATCGTGTCCTTGCCGTGATCGACGGGGGCGTCGTGCCCGCCGTCGGCGGCTGCGTCGGTCCCGCAGTTCGTCGCGCACTTGCCGCCGCCGCTGCTTCCGCAGGCCGGCAGACCAAGGAGGACGATCGCCGCCGCCACCAGCCCCCAACCGCCTTGCCCCGAGACGCGAACGGCAAATGTCATTTTCGCGGACTATGCACCAACATCACGGGCCCTCGCGCCACAATTTTCCGGCAATCTCGTCGGCGAACAGCACGCCGGACGGCGTCAATCGCATCCGGCGCTCGTCGACCTCCAGCCACCCCGACACAACGACGGAGGACACGGAAGATTCCCTCCCCGCCAGCGGATCGCGTCCGTGGCGGGCCCGGTGGGCGGCGCGATCGATCCCCGCGGCCGTGCGCAGCCCCAGCCAGACGGCCTCGTTCTCCAGGTCGTCGGCCGAGCGGCGCTCGACGTGCCGGACCGCGGGGCTGCCCCCGCCGGCCCGGGCGGCCCGCAGGTAGACGTCCGTCGCGCGCGGGTTCGAGAAGCGCCAGCCGCCGCCGTCGGCCAGCGGCCGGAACGACGCGGCCGAGGCCCCCACCCCGAGGTAAGGGGCCAGCGACCAGTAGAGCTGGTTGTGTCGGGCGCGCCGGCCGGCCCGGGCGTAGCTGGAGATCTCGTACGGCTCGAGCCCCGCCGCGGCGAAGGCGGCCCGTGCGTGCTCGAACATCGCCGCCACCGCCTCGTCGTCCGGGCGCGGCAGCTGGCCGGCCCGATCGCGGGCGCCGAACACCGTCCCGCGCTCGATGGTGAGCGCATAAGCCGACAGGTGCTCGGGCCCCAGCGCCACCGCGGCGTCGACGGCGCGGCGCCAGTCGTCGAGCGTCTGCCCCGGAACGCCGAAGATCAGATCGATCGACAGGTTGTCGAAGCCCGCGGCCCGGGCGGCGGCGACCGCGGCCGGTCCGGCCGCCGCGTCGTGGTTGCGCCCCAGCGCGACGAGCAGCCGGTCCTCCAGCGCCTGGAGCCCGATCGACAGCCGGTTCACCCCCCGGGCGCGCAGGGCGCCGAGGTGCGCGGCGTCGGTCTCCCCGGGGTTGACCTCGACGGTGATCTCCAGGTCGGCCGCCGGCGGGGCACCGAAGGCGCCGCGGGCCGCCTCGATCGTCCGCCCGAGCGCGTCCGGCCGCCAGAGGCCCGGGGTGCCGCCGCCGAAGTAGATCGACACCAGCGGCCCGGCGCCGGCGTACCAGGCGGCGCGCGCGGCGATCTCGGCGACGACGGCGTCGGCGTAGGCGCCGTGGGGGATCTCGGCGCGCGTGTCGACGGCGAAGTCGCAGTACGGACAGCGGACCCCACAGAACGGGAAGTGGACGTAGACGCCCAGCGGATCGCCCGGACGGAGCGCGCCCGACGAGACGTCGGCCCCGGGACGGCTCAGGCCTTGGGGGCCGGCGCCGGCATCTTTTTGACGTATTCCGTGCATTGGCGGATGCGGCGGCGAACCAGCTCGCGGCCCAGCCCGGCCAGCGTCTCGAACAGCGGCGGCGTCGCCTTCTTGCCGGTCGCCGCCAGGCGCAGCAGCATGAACAGCTCCTTCGTCGACCAGCCGATCTTCTCGCCGAACGCGCGCGCCAGGGCGTCGAGGCCGGCGGTCGAGAAGTCACGCGCGGCGTCCAGCTCCTCGCCGAACGCGGTCAGAAGGTCGACGATCTCCTTGGGTGTCCGGTTCTTGATGGCCAGCTCCTTGGCCACCGGCGCGTAGTCGAGGTCGCCCGAGAAGAAGAAGTCGGTCATCGGCAGGAACTCGTCGAGGCGCTGGATCCGCTCGCGCACCAGCGGCACCAGCGAGGCCAGCTTCTGATCGGACAGGCGCCAGGTGCGCAGGCGCCGGACGATCTCCTCGTCGGGCAGCGCGCGCAGGTAGTCGGCGTTCATCGCCGACAGCTTCACCAGGTCGAACACCGGCCCGCCCAGGCTGACGCGGTCGAAGTCGAACGCCGCCACCATCTCGTCGAGCGTGAACCTCTCGCGGTCGCCCGAGATCGACCACCCCATCGTCCCCAGGTAGTTGAGCAGCGCCTCGGGCAGGAAGCCGGCGTCCTGGTAGTAATCGAGCGAGACGGGGTTCTTGCGCTTCGAGATCTTCGACTTGTCGGCGTTGCGCAGCAGCGGCATGTGCACCCACTCCGGCGCCTGCCAGCCAAACGCCTGGTAGAGCACGACGTGCTTCGGCGTCGACGAGAGCCATTCCTCGGCCCGGATCACGTGGGTGATCTGCATCAGGTGGTCGTCGACGACATTGGCCAGATGGTAGGTCGGGAAGCCGTCGGTCTTCAGCAGGATCTGGTCGTCGATCTGCGCGTTGTCGAACTTCACCTCGCCGCGCAGCCGGTCGATGAAGGCGGTATCGCCGGTGAGCGGCATCTTCATCCGCACGACGAACGGCTCGCCCGCCGCCGCGCGCGCCGCCCCCTCGCCCTCGGGCAGCCCCCGGCAGAGCCGGTCGTACCCGATGAACAGGCCCTGGCGGCGCTGCTCCTGCCGTACGGCCTCGAGGCGCTCGGCGGTGCAGAAGCAGCGGTAGGCGCCGTCGCTGGCCAGCAGCTTGGCCACCTCGGCCTTGTAGATGTCGGCCCGCTCCGACTGCCGGTAGGGACCGAACGGCCCGCCGATGTCGGGCCCCTCGTCCCAGGCGAGCCCGACCCAGCCCAGCGCCCGCAGGATGGCCGCCTCCGAGGCGGCGGTCGACCGGGCCCGGTCGGTGTCCTCGATCCGGAGCACGAACTTGCCGCCGCGGTTTCGGGCAAAGGCGTAGTTGAAGAGGGCGATGTAGGCGGTGCCCACGTGCGGGTCGCCGGTCGGCGAGGGGGCGATGCGGACACGGACGGGCGGCGACATGCGCCGGGTTCATAACACGATCCACCCGGCCCGGCGGCCACCTCGAACGCAATCTGCCTCAGCCGCGCCAGGAACCCAGGCCGTGCGGGGCGATCGTTGCTAGTGTAGAAGGGCTCGTGACCGCCGCTCTTCCACCGACCCCGCCGGCGCTGCTGCCGACGCCGGCCGGCCCGTTCGTGGTCCCTGCCGCGGTCTCCGACCTCCGCCAGGACGGGCCGCCGGTCCAGCTGTCGCTGATCATCCCCACGTACAACGAGAGCAAGAACGTCGGCGAGCTGGTGGCGCGCCTGTCCGAGGTCCTCGACCCGCAGCTCGGCGCCGGCGGCTACGAGCTGATCATCGTCGACGACGACAGCGCCGACAGGACCTGGGAGGTCGGGCTCGCGCTGGCCGAGCGCCACCCGCAAGTGCGGGTCATCCGCCGCGTCGGCGAGCGCGGGTTGTCGACGGCGGTCATCCGCGGCTGGCAGGCCGCCCGCGGCGACATCCTGGCGGTGATCGACGCCGACCTGCAACACCCGCCCGAGGTGATCGCCGAGCTGGTCAGGCGCGTGCAGGGCGGCGCCGATCTGGCGGTGGGCAGCCGGAACGTCGAGGGGGGCGGCGTCTCGAACTGGAGCATGTTCCGGCGCGCGATGTCCCGGGGCGCCCAGCTCCTCGGCCTGATGATCCTCCCCGGCGTGCTCGGCCGGGTCTCGGATCCGATGAGCGGCTACTTCGCGCTGCGCCGCCGCGCCATCGCCGGCGCGACGCTCAGCCCGCTCGGCTACAAGATCCTGATCGAGGTGATCGGCCGCGGGCGCATCGGCACCGTCGCCGAGGTCGGGTACGTCTTCCGCGAGCGGCTGGTGGGCGAGAGCAAGGTGACCTCGCGGCTCTACGTCGAGTACCTGCGCCACCTGCTCCGCCTCCGGCTGGCCGGACTTCCGCTGGCCCGGCTGGTCCGGTTCGCGCTGGTCGGCGCGACCGGCGTGATAGTCGACATGGGGCTGCTCTATCTGCTCAGCGATCCCAGGTCGCTCGGCTGGGGCCTCAGCCGCAGCAAGCTGATCGCCTCCGAGGCGGCCATCGTGAACAACTTTCTCTGGAACGACCTCTGGACCTTCGGCGACCTGGCCACGCGGCAGCGCGGGTCGCGGCATCGGCTGCGCCGCCTGCTGAAGTTCAACGTGATCTGCGGCCTCGGCGTGGCGATGAACCTCGGGCTGCTGAACCTGATGTTCAACGTCCTGCACATGAACCGTTACCTGGCGAACCTGGTGGCCATCGGCATCGTGACGCTCTGGAATTTCTGGGTGAACCTGAAATTGAGCTGGCGCTACACGGGCGCGCCCGAGCCCCCCGCGGCCGTCGGTTCGATCGAGCCTGGCTGAGATCCAGCCGCCAACGACGCGCACCGGCCGGCCAACGTCGTTGGCGCGCGACGGGCGACCGAGAAGACCGGACGACGCCCGGGCGGCTGGTGCGGCCATTGCTTGCTCGTGGAGGCGCGCGCCGCCCCGAGCGACGCCAACCGATGATCCCGCGCGGGCAGAAACGGTCCTTCTACTTCCCGATCTGGATGTCGCGCGAGCTGGCGGCCGAAGCGGCGCGCCTGGATCGCTCGATCTCCTGGATTTTGCAGCGCGCCTGGCGGCTGGCCCGGGCCGAGCTCCTGTGCGCGGCGCCACGCGGCGGTGACGCCCCGCCGGCTCACCCGGTCGGCAACCAGGACGGAAAAGTCACACCCGAATAGAATTTTCGGAGACGGGCCGCGGCCGCACCGTTGCGCGGGCGGCCGTCGTCATCCAGGAATCCCAGGAACCGGAGCGCGTTGCGCCCCATCAGGTCGGCCAGGCCCTCGGGGCCGAGCAGGCCGCCCAGCGTGGCGCGGAACTGCTCGACCGCGGCATCGGCGTCGGGATCGAGCCCCGAGAGCCACCAGTCGCTGCCGTACATCAGGCGGCGCTTGACCTTCGGATAGCGGGCGATCACGTCGCCCAGCAGCGGGACCAGGCGCTGGCGGTAGGCGGCGTCGTAGACCAGCGGCGAGTTGGAGAGATCGGCGTAGACGTTTGGGTGCCCTTCGATCAGCGCGGCGGCCTGAGAGATCCAGGCGTCGGGGGTCGGCTTGGGCGCGGCGGGATCCGCGACACCGTAGTCGTGTCCGAAGTGGCCGAAGTTGAGGCGCAGCGTCGGGTGGCGCTCGAGCACCGGCGCCCAGTGCAGGGGCGAGGCGAGGCGGTGCAGCCCGAGACCGTACTCGTTGGCCGAGCTGGTGTGGGTCAGAATCGGCGCCTCCGCCCCCGCGCAATACGCGTACAGCGCCTCGAGCGCGCCGTCGAGACCGGCGGCAAACGGGAGATCGGCGCGCAGGTGGACGTTGTCCCCCGGCGCGAAGCCGACCGGGGGGTAGATCTTCACGCCCAGGAACCCGGCCGCCTCGATCGCGTAGCGGACCAGGTCGAGCGCCGAGCTGCCCGCGCCGGGCGTCGCCGGTGCCGCCGTCGGCGCGCTCGCGGGCTTTCCCGCGCGCGCCAGCCCCTCGACCTGCCGGCGGGGATCGAACGCCACGAACGGGTGAAACCGGGCGTCGGCGCGCCCGATCCGCCCCAGCGTCGACAGCCGCGCGATCTGCTCCTGCACCAGGATCTGCTGCCAGAGCGGCGTCGGCGCGCGATCCTCGGACCAGGCGTCGTAGTCGACCAGCGCCGGGGTGAACAGCGACACGGAGGGGAAGAGATCGGTGAGCGACGCGGCGATCGCGCTGCGCGGGTGGGCAACGAGGTAGAGCGTCGTCAGGTAACGCTCGATGATCCGGCGCTTCTCGGGGCCGACGGTGAAAGGCAGGCGCTTGGCCAGCTTCTCGAGCAGCATGTCGAGCAGCTCGGCCGGCAGCGGCGGGACCGGCGCCACCGGCGGTCCGGCGTGCGCGGCCAGGTCGCGGAGGCGTCCGAGCTCGACCTCCGCCGTCGGCGCGGCCGCGTCGGGGAGCTTGGCCACCGCGCCGACGAAGGCGCGCACCGCCACCTCGGGCCAGCGGCTCACGAAGCGCGACAGCTCGGTCAGGCCGGGGATGAAGTGGGCGACGAAGCCGACGATGGGCAGATCGGCCGAGCAGAAGGTGTGGCAGTGGACGTCGACCGCCACGGGCGCCGGCGCGACCGGCTTGGACGCCGCCGGCGCCGGGGTCGGGCTCGGGGGCGGCGCCGCGTCCGGCGAGGCCGCCCTCGCCTCCCGGCCCAGCGCGGTCAGCGCCAGCGCCCCGGCCCCGCCGCGGAGGAGATCGCGCCGCCGCAGCATCGTGTCAGGGGACCAGCTTGTAGCCGGTGCCGTAGATGGTGACGATGTGGCGCGGCTTGGCGGCGTTCTCCTCGATCTTCTTGCGCAGCTTCACCACGAAGTTGTCGACGCTGCGGGTGGTGGCGTGGCCCGAGACGCCCCAGATCTTCTCCAGGATCTCCTCGCGCGTGACGGGCTGGCCCGTCCGCTCCCACAGGAGGCGCAGGAGCTCGACCTCGTAGAACGACAGCGCGCTCACCTTCCCCTTGCGGGTGAGCTCGTGCTTGAGCGGGTCGACGGTCGCCGCCCCGATCACGATCTGTTCGTTGGCGGGCGGCGCGCGGTGCAGCCGCCGGAAGATCGCCTTGATGCGCGCCACCAGCTCGCCGATCGAGAACGGCTTGGTCACGTAGTCGTCGGCGCCCACGTCCAGCCCGCGGATCTTGTCGGTCTCCTGCGAGCGCGCGGTCAGCATGATCACGGGGACCAGCGGGTGCGTCGACCGGATCTCCTCGCAGACCGAGAACCCGTTGGCGTCCGGCAGCATCAGGTCCAGCAACACCAGGTCGGGCCCGCGCTCGCGCAGGAGGCGCACCCCTTCGCGCCCCAGCCCCGACGACAGGACCTCGAACCCCTCGAACTCCAGCGCGTCGCGCAGGCCGCGGACGAGATCGGGCTCGTCCTCGATGACCAGGATCCGGCGGCGCGTGACCACGGCGCCGAGCGGCGAGACGGGGTGGCTCACAGGGCGGCGGCCTCCTCGGGCGCGGGGGTGACGAGGGGCGCCACCGGCAGGTAGACGGTGAAGGTCGACCCGCGCCCGAGCGCGCTCTCGACCTCGACCCGCCCGCCGTGGGCCTCGGCGATGTGCTTGACCAGCGCCAGGCCGATGCCGCTGCCGCGCACGTTGCGCGTGCGGGCGGCGGTGGCCCGGTAGAAGCGCTCGAAGATCCGCTGCTGCTCCTCGGGGGCGATGCCGCCGCCATGATCGGTGACCGCCAGCGCCACCGCGCCCGGCGCGCGCCGCAGCCGCACCTGCACCTCGCCGCCGTCGCCGGCGTACTTGACCGCGTTGTCGACCAGGTTGAGCAGGACCAGAGTCATGGCGTCTTCATCCATCCGGACGACCGGCAGGCGCGGCTCGATCTCCGTCTTGAGCCGCAGCTTCTCCTTTTCCAGCCGGTGGCGGAAGACGTCGAGCGCACGATCGACCACCTCTTCCAGGCGGCCCTCGGCGAAGCTGTAGCTGGCCTTGCCGCGCTCGAGCCGCGCGAAGTCGAGCACGTTGTCGATGAGGTGCGCGAGGCGCTCGGACTCCCGGGTGATGATCCCGCCGTACTCGCGGGTCATCGCCTCGCCCTTGTGCTTCCCGGTGGCCAAGAGCTCGCCGAACATCCGGATGAGCGACAGCGGCGTCTTCAGCTCGTGCGAGACGTTGGCGATGAAGTCGCTCTTCATCTGCGAGGCGCGCTGCTCGGCGCGCACCGAGAGCCAGACCACCCCCAGCCCCAGCGCGATGATCACCGTCGACACCGGCACCAGCAGCATCCCCAGGATGCGCTCGGTCTCGGCCTGGGCGCGCAGCTCGGCCACGTTGCGCGGGGTGATCTGGATGCGCCAGGCGTACAGCGTCTTGCCGAACGAGGCCTCGTACTGGAACGGCGTGCGCGGCTGCGGCTCGCCGTAGATCGGCCGCGCCACCTCGTCGAGGATGGCCACCCGACGCTTGCCGGTCACCACCTCCATCTCGTCCGGGATCCAGTCCTTGGCGATGAGGCCCAGGTCGAGCTTGGCCGCGATGTAGTAGTCGCGCCCCTCCGCCGTCTTCTTGGCGGCGTAGGCGATGAGCACCGACTTCCCCTCGAACAGCTGGTGCAGGTGGCGGAAGTTCCCCTGCTGGTCGGGCGTCCAGGGCTGCAGCGATTTCCAGTCGAGGCCGCGGACGTAGCTCCCCCAGCGGTCCATCTCGCGCCGCCGGTGGGCCGCGTCGGGCGTCGGATAGAGCGAGCGGATCTTGAGCCCCTCGTCGAGCAGCGCCACCGACTCGACCCCGTCGGGCAGGTCGACGTGGGCGGGCGGGTCCGACGCCGTGTCGCTCCACTCGATGTCGTCGAACAGCTCGCCGTCGGCCTTGTCGATTCGATCCTGCAGCTGCTCGGTGAGCAGGTTGCCGAGCTGCTGGTTCCCCTCCATCAGCGAGGCCTTGCTGCGCACCGAGGCCGCCACCGCGTACCGGTAGCCGTAGTAGGCGAGCGCGATGGCCGCGCCGACGATGGCCGGGAAGACCACGGCCAGGATGACCGGAGCCAGCGAGATACGTGCGCCTTGCCGGGACATCGGGGATGGCTAAGGATGGCACACTGACGGACATGGCCAAAATCGAGCGCCACTTCTTCGTCTGCGAGAACGCGCGCCCGGCCGGCGGGAAGCCGTCCTGCGGCGCCCGCGGCGCGGACGAGATCGCCACGGCGCTCCAAGAAGGGCTGGGCCGCCACCCCGAGCTGTGGGGGCGGGTGGCGGTGACGCGGACCGGCTGCCTCGGGCCCTGCTTCGAGGGCCCGACGGTGGTCGTCTACCCCGAGGCGGTCTGGTACGTGGGCGTCACCCCCGCCGACGTGCCGGAGATCGTCGAGCGCCACATGGCCGGCGGCCACCCCGTCGAGCGGCTCGTCCAGAAGGACGACTGAAGCGCTTCCCCCTTGACCCGCCCGCGCGGCTGAGGTGACTTCATCGCGTGGCCTTCCCCCTGTCCGCCGGGCTGCTACTCGCCGCCGCGCTCGCCACGCCCTCGGCCGGGGTCGAGATCGAGGGACAGGTCGTGAACCGCCAGGGGGCGCCGGTGGCCGAGGCCCAGCTGGTGCTGCTCAAGCGCGATCGGTCGTGGCAGGACGGCGCCACGCCCCCCGACGTGGTGGTCGAGCAGACCGACACCGACGCGGCCGGCCGCTTCCGCATCCCGCCCGTGCCGCGCGGGGACTACCTGCTCGACGTGCGCGCCGACGGCTTCCAGACGCTGCGCTACGCGTTCGACCTGGAGACGGCCATCGAAGGGCTGGTCCTCCGGCTCGATGTCGCCGAGGACCCCGCGCACACGACCTTCGTCTACGCGCCCAGCCCTCTCCCGGGCGCCGACGGCACCAGCACCAGCACGCTCTCCGCCAGGGAGATCCGGGCGCTGCCGGGCGGGACGACCAACTCGCTCGACGACGTCGTCGCCACCCAGCCGGGCATCACGCGCGACAACTACGGGTCCATCCACGTGCGGGGCAACTTCGCCGGCCTGCAGCTTCGCGTCGACGACATCCCCCTGCCCCCCTCGGTCCAGGACCGACTGCAGCAGCTCATTGGCAGCCAGATCGTCGAGCGCGCGGACGTGATCGTGGGGGGCCTGCCCGCCGAGTACGGCGAGGGCGTCGCCGGCGTGGTCGACATCCACACCCGACGCACCCCGGGCGGCGAGGCCCAGGTCGCTTACGGGACGTACGACACCGTGCTCGGGCAGGCCGCGGGCGCCGGGCGGGTCGGCCGGCTCTCGGTCGTCGCCGCCGGCAGCCTCCAGACGACCGAGCGGGGCCTCGATCCGCCGGCGGCCACGCCCATCCTGCACGATCGCCTGCGCGAGGGGCGCGCCTTCCTCAGCGCCGACGATCGCATCGACGTGGCCGACCACCTGCGCCTCGTCGTGGCCTACGCCGAGAGCCACTACCAGATCCCGATCGACCCGACGCTGGCGCCGCTGTCGGCGGCGCCGCCGGGCGCCACGCGCGGCGTCGATCAGTACGGCAACACCCCACCCGACTTCGTCCCCTATGACGCGAACCCGACGGAGAACGAGCGCGACCTCTTCGGCGCGCTCTCCTGGTTTCACGACTTCGGTCCGCGCGCCACTCTGCAGATCGGGCCCTTCGCCCGCTACGAGCGCTCGCAGCTCGCCTGCGACCCCACCGCGTCACTTGGACCGACGGCCGACCCGGGCCAGACCTGCAGCGACGTCAGCCACCGGGTCGTGCAGGGCGGCGTCGTCGTCAACCAGACGGTCGGCATCGGCCGCCACGATCTCAAGGCCGGCCTGCTGTTCGACAACCAGCAGAGCACCGTCGGGTACGCGGAGTACTTCCGCGACGACGCCTCTGCCGGGGGAGGGCCCGATCCCGCGCAGACCGTCACCGGCCAGGACAAGATCGAGGTCCAGCTGGGCGCGGTCTACCTCCAGGACCGGATCGCGCTCGGCCCGTGGACGCTGTTCCCCGGAGTCCGCCTCGACGTCGAGCGGGCGTCGTTCGACGGCGCGCGCGCGACCCTGGTCGGTCCCAGCGTCCGCCTGGGCGCTTCCTACGCCTTCTCTCCGCGCCTGCTCGCCCACGCCTTCCTGGGGACGCTGTGGCAGCCGCCGAGCTACGACGCCCCGACCGCGGCGCGCGTCCTGGGCCTCGTCCCGCCCGGCTCTCCCGTCCCGGCCGACCTCTTCGCCGAGCAGGATCTCTACGGCGAGCTCGGGATCGCCGCCCAGCCGGTGCCCGCGCTCCGGTTGGCAGCGACCCCCTGGGTCCGCTTCTCGCGACACACGATCGACGACGCCGAGGTCGGCGACACCGCCCTCACCGCCGATTACAACTACGACCACGGGCGCGCCGCCGGCTTCGAGCTCTCCGCCGCCTGGGCGCTGTGGCGGCGCCTCCACGGGTTCGCCAACGTCACCTTCCTGCTCTCCGAGGGGTCGGGCATCGCCTCGGCGCGCTACCTCTTCACGCCCGAGCAGCTGGCGTTCACCGGTTACCAGTCGACCGACAACGCGCAGAAGGTCAGCGCCAACGCCGGGCTCGACCTCGTCGACCAGGCGGGCCGCACGCACCTCTCGGGCCTGGTGACGTTCGGCAGCGGCCTGCGCACCGGGCCGACCAACAACGCGACCCTCCCGGCCAGCACGGTCGTCGACCTGACGCTGCGCCACCGCTTCGACGTGCCGCTGCAGCCGGAGGTGGCCCTCGACGTGCGGAACCTGTTCGACGTCGTCTACGCCTACCGCATCGCGACGGGGAGCCTGGCGGGGACCGCCTACGGCTCGTTGCGCGAGGTGACCGTGCGGCTCACGATCCCCTGGGGGGCACGATGACGATGCGGCGCGCGCTGGCGGCCTTGCTGCTCGCCGCCTCGATCGCGGCGGCCGGGTGCGGCTTCGGCCTGGCGGACGACACCGGGAAGCCGATCCCCGGTCAATACTGGCCCTGGGTCTGCGCGGACGGCGCGGCGCCCAGCGGGGACGCCGGGTGCGCGCCGCCGGACGCCAGGGTGCCCGTCGACGGCGGCGCCGGCGATCGCTGAGGACGCTAGAGCTTCGCCGGCTCGAAGCCCGACGAGTCGTACGACATCTTGTGGACGCGCACCCGCCGCGGCGCGGGCGGCGAGAAGGCCATCGTCTCGTCGTCGTCGCCGGGAGCAGCCGCGACCGGCTTGGGGCTGACCGACTCGGGTCTGGTCCGCTTCTTCGGCGTCACCGGAGCGGGCACGGCCACGGCCGGCGAGGGAACCGCAGCCAGGGCGACGCGCGGCGCCGACTTGGCGGCCGGCGGCTTGGCGGCCGCGACCTCCGGGATCTTCGCGATTTTCGGGGCCGGCGCGAGGGCGGGCGCAGGCGCCGCGCTGGCCACCGGCGTCGGCGGAGCGAGCACGGCAGGCGCCGCGGGTCCGCCGGCGCGCACCGCCAGGATCAGCGCCAGGAGGGCGACCGCGCCGGTGCCGGACATCGCGACCAGGGGCCAGCGGGAGATCCAGGCGGCCCGCGCGACGCGCTCGGTCCGCACGCCGGCGCGCGCGTTGCGCGCCTCGTCGCGCAGCTGGGCAAGCAGCTCGGTCCGCACGTTCCGGAGCTCGTCCCGGATCTCCTTGAGGACCTCGACCGTGCCGTCGTCGGACTCCGACATCGTCATCTCCCTCGCGTTTTCAGAGCTTGGCGGGCTCGTCGCCGCCGTGGGGCTTGTGCGTGCGGGGCGGCCTCGGCGCCTGCTTGTGCTCCAGCGTCAGCTCGATCGTCTGATCGTCGTCGAGCGAGAGCGCGTGGGCGTTCGGCGCGTAGCCCTCCTTCTCGATCCGCACCTTGAGCGACCCGCCGCGCGGCCGGTGGAGCACCAGCGGCGTCACCCCCAGCGTGCCGCCGCTCGCATCGTCGAGGACGCTGGCGCCGGCCGGATCGGACTCCACGCGCACCGTGACGGTCGTCGGCGCCGCGGGCTTGACCGCCGGCGGATCGACTTTCGGCGCCGGGGCGGATCGATCGGATTGATCCGCCGGGATCTTGGGCGACTGGACGGCCGGGTGGACGGCCTCCTCGCGCTGCAGGCCCACCTTCTCGCCGTCGCGGAAGATGAACACCCCCGCGCCGGCCAGCGCCGCCGCGACCACGAACACCGCCACCGCCTTCCCCTTCTTCGAGCCGCCGGCCACCTCGACCCGCTCGCCGACGCCGGTCGAGAAGGTGGTGTCGCGCAGCTTCTGGTTGCCGGTGACCGCGGTGATGGTCTGGCCCTTGTTGGGATTCGGGCCCGCGAGATCGGGCGACGAGGACTGGGTGCCCCGGACGATGAACTGCGTCCCGCCCGACGACTTGAGCGCCGTCTGCAGCTCGCCCATGTCGGCGTACCGTTCGTCCGGGTTCTTGGCCAGCATCTTGAGCACGACGGCGTCGATCGCCGGCGGCACGCTGGGGTTCTGGCTGGACGGCGCCGGCGCGGCGACGTTGAGGTGCATGTTCACCAGCTCGCCGAAGCCCTCGGACACGAACGGGGGCTGCCCGCACAGCATCTCGAAGAAGATGATCCCCAGCGAGTAGATGTCGCTGCGGTGATCGACGGTCTTGGTCCCGCGGCACTGCTCGGGCGACATGTAGATCGGCGTCCCCATCAGCGTCCCGGTGCGGGTCTTGACCGAGTCGTTGGCGCTCATCTGCAGCTTGGCGATGCCGAAGTCGAGCACCTTGA
>Ga0070734_10001106_pt1 | contig 42837 bp, 36 predicted proteins | sample Coa_R1_8_FD_66444 | JGI IMG/M metagenome (GOLD analysis project Ga0070734, IMG submission 66444) | Surface soil microbial communities from Centralia Pennsylvania, which are recovering from an underground coalmine fire - Coalmine... | ecosystem: Environmental > Terrestrial > Soil > Unclassified ...
AATCCGTGCGCGGCACCCGCGATCTCCTGCCTCCGGAGACGGAAACGTGGAATTTCGTCGAGGCCACGGTGCGCGATGTCTTCCGTGTGTATAACTTCCAGGAAATCCGCACGCCCATTCTTGAAGATCTGCAGCTCTTTCAACGCTCCGTGGGTGAAGAGACAGACATTGTTTCCAAAGAAATGTTTGCCTGGGAAGACCGCGCGCGCGCCCAGAGTGAAAAAGGCCAGTGGCTCGCCCTTCGTCCGGAAAATACCGCCGGCGTTGTACGTGCCTACATCGAGCACAAGCTTTGGGAACGGCCTGGCTTGCAGCGCTTCTATTACATTGGTCCGCAGTTCCGTCGTGAGCGTCCCCAGAAAGGGCGTTACCGCCAGTTCTACCAGATCGGCGCGGAAGTAATCGGGCCGACAGCGGCAGGAAGCGAATCACCGGCCGTGGATGCCGAACTTCTTGAAATGCTCGCCACCCTGCTCGACCGGCTGGGCATTCAGGGCTGGAGTTTAAAACTCAACTCTGTTGGCTGTGCCAATGATCGGCCAATTTATTTGCAGGCTTTGCGCGATGCGCTGAAAGACGTGGTCCACACCATGTGCTCAGATTGCCAGCGCCGCGCGGAGACGAATCCTCTGCGCGTGCTGGACTGCAAAGTTCCTGAAGACCAGCCGAAGATTGAGAAGCTGCCGCGCATGGCTGATTATCTGGACGAAAGCTGCCGCGCTCACTTTGCCGAAGTTCAAAAGATTCTTACGGCAATGGAAGTTCCGTTTACCATCGATCACCGTCTGGTGCGTGGCCTGGACTATTACACGCGCACGGCCTTTGAGTTTACGCACGGCGCGCTCGGCGCGCAGAATGCCATCCTTGGCGGCGGGCGTTATGACGGGCTTTCCGAATCGCTCGGCGGCCCGCCTGCTCCGGGCATCGGTTTTGCCATCGGCGAAGACCGCCTTGTGATGTCCCTGCAGGAATCTGCCGGCGTCGCGGCCAAGCCCGCCGACGTTTACATCGCTCCACTGGGCGCAGGCATGAACGTTCACACTGCCAAACTTGCTCGCGAACTCCGCAAACAAGGCGTGGTCGTCATCGCGGGTGACGAATCTTTCAAACTCAAGAAATCGCTTGAAACCGCCAGCAAGCTCGGTGTCCGCTTCGCGCTGATCCTGGGTGAAAACGAGGTCGCTTCCGGTCAGTACGCCCTAAAGAACCTAAGTACAGGCGAGCAGGCGGGCGTGAGCAAGGGACAGATTGCAGCGATCGTGTTAAAACCACGAGCGTAAGCTTTTGCTTAAACCCGAGCGTAAAGAGGGATCGCTATTGCCACAACAATATTCAGGGACCTCAACCTCGATTCTTAGCCATAGGGATCTCTCGCGTCGCTCGAGATTTCAGAAAGCCATGCTTCATTTCCATTGCGTCCTTTATTTGATTCCCTTGATCTGAAACTTTAAGAAACTTATGAACCGACGTTGCGGTCTCTGCGTTCTCAGAAGGAAAAAGGCAGGGTAACAAACCTCTTATCCCAATCTGGCATTAACAAACACTAATTCACAGCGAATTAATCGCAAGGAGAGCATGCGCCTTCTATCATGCGCTTGTTCTCGCGCGTAAGTGCGAGGGCTTTAAAGCAAGGAGTTGAAATATGAAAAGAACGTTTGTTGTGTTAGCTGGATGTATTCTGGCCTATTGTGGCTGCTTAGCGCTTCAGGCGCAAAACCTGCCTGCTGGGATTGCAGGCTCAACTTATATCACCACCATCTCTGACGCCAATACCGGAGCATTTTCTTCGCGCTCATTGATTACTTTGCATGGTGACCATTCCATTGCGGTGGTCGATTCCGCTCAAGGAGGCCCGGGCGTTCTGTTCAGCAGCCAGCGTGGCGCGTGGGTAACCAGCCCCAACGCCGGCGTGACAGCCAGGACCTTTGACTTTTCCTTTCCCAACGCCGGCATAGCCCGCGTGGATTACAACTTCACAACCATTTCCGGAAGTCAGGTGGTTGGAACCATTACACTTACGGTCTTCCCGATCACTGCTGACCCTCAGGGCAGCGGCGGAACCGTGGTAGGAAACTTCAACTTTACAGGCCAGCGCGTCACCGTACCCTAGACCCCACTTTGTTTGGAGCGAAGGCCGTTTTGCTGAAGCGGTCTTCGCCTGCTACTTCACCTCCAGCGCATCTCCCGTCTTGTGTTCTGTGATCTGAAACTTCAGAAATTCATGGATCGCTGCCACCGCCTCAGCGTTCGCCGATGAAATCACCACGCGCCCGCCATTCGCTGCCGCCTCATACTTGTAGTGAATCTGGTCCTTCAACTTCGTCATCGTATCCACGCCCGGTGGCGTCTGGTCATGGACGAACATCGGGATATTGAAATCGCCGGACTTGAAGGCCTGCGCAATGTGGTGCAGATGCATCTGGATTTCTTCCCTGCTTGTCTTGTCATCGGCTGAGTTGGCCGTCACCTGGATCGCGCCGCCGTCTTTGCGCAACAGGAAGTGATGTGTGATCTTCTGCTGGTCGAAGCCCATGCCCTGGTTCCCGCGATGCTCCATTTCCTCATGTTTGGAATGGTCCTGCGGCGGAGCGGCTGCGCTCTGTGGTTGAAGTGTCAGCGTTGATGTCAAAATCAATAATGCAATAAAGTTTGTCATAATGCCTGCGCTGGTTTAGACGGCAAATAGCCTTTGGGGTAAGCGCTCTTTTTGCCTTTCTCCGTGTCTCCGTGCCGCACTGGTGGGTTTGGCTTTCTCCCGATTTATAATCAAAGTTTCAGCCTGAATAAGAAAGGTACTTCTTTGCCGCTTGATTTTTTAGGTGATCTTCGTCGCACGCACATGTGCGGAGAACTGCGCCCGGAGCACACAGGAGCGCAGGTGATATTGCTGGGTTGGGTGAACCGCCGGCGCGACCTGGGCAACGTAATTTTTATCGACATACGCGACCGCAGCGGGATGACGCAGCTGGTCTTTGACAAAAGCGCAAATCCCGCCGTGCATGAGAAGGCCAGCGCGCTGCGCTCAGAGTACGTCATCGCGGCGATTGGAAAGGTCCGCCGCCGCGATGCCGACACCGTGAACAAGAACATCGCAACGGGCGAAGTTGAAGTCACGATGGACGAGCTCAAACTGCTCAATGAATCCAAGCTGCCGCCGTTCCTGCCCAGTGAGGCCGGGCCCATCAATGAAGAAGTGCGGCTCAAGTATCGTTATATCGACCTGCGGCGCGAGAACATGCAGGCGAATATTCAGCTTCGCCATAACGTGGCGCTGGCCATCCGCCAGGACCTGGCCGGCCGCGGCTTCCTGGAAATTGAAACGCCATTCATGACGCGCAGCACGCCGGAAGGCGCGCGCGATTACCTGGTCCCAAGCCGCGTGCATCCCGGAGAGTTTTATGCGCTGCCGCAGTCGCCGCAGCTCTTCAAGCAGATACTGATGATCTCCGGGTTCGACAAATATTTCCAGATCGTGCGCTGCTTTCGCGATGAAGACCTGCGCGCTGACCGCCAGCCGGAGTTCACGCAAATCGATCTTGAGATGAGCTTCCCGCAGCCTGATCGCGTGTATGAAGTGGTAGAAAGCTTTTTGAAGGCCGCATTCAAGGCCGCGGGAATCGCTCTGCCGACGCCATTCGTGCGCATGAGCTATGACCAGGCCATCCGGCAGTACGGGATTGACAAGCCAGACATGCGTCTGCCCGCGATGACCGACATCCGTTCTGCGTTTAGCGATGAAGACCTGGCCGACCTGCGTATTGACGGCAGCTTGAACATGGTCGGCATCAGGATTCCGAACGTGGGCAAGATTTCTGACCGCGAGAAGAAAGAGCTGCGCGCACTCTCTGAAGAACTGGCTAAGCGCAACAAAGACTTTGCCGGCGTGCTGTATGACTTTGTGCAGATGGAAAAAAAGCGGCCACAAGTCGCGGCAAAAATCCGCGAGCTGTGCAAAGCAGGTGCGGACGATCTCGTTGTTCCCGTGGTAGGCATTGCCGCTGAAGGCAAGACGCGCTCGGCGGCCAACCAGAAGGCGCAATACACTTCCGGCGGCGAAGCGCGGCTGGAACTGGCGCGCAAGTACGCTGATAAACATAAAGCCTTTGAGCGCACGGGCGACGTGGCGCGCGATTTCAAGTTTCTCTGGGTCACAGACTTTCCCATGTTCGAGTATGACGACAAGGAGAATCGCTGGAACGCGGCGCATCATCCGTTTACGTCGCCGCATGAGCAGGATATGGACAAGCTGCAGTCCGATCCCGGATCGGTCCGCGCGCTGGCTTATGATGTGGTGCTGAACGGCACTGAACTGGGCTCGGGATCAATTCGTATCCATCGCCAGGACATCCAGAAGCAGATCTTCACCGCGCTGGGCATGACCGATGATGAAGCCCGCTCGCGCTTCGGCTTCTTCCTGGACGCGCTGGAGTACGGCACGCCTCCGCATGGCGGCATTGCGCTTGGACTCGATCGCATTGTGATGATCCTGGCCGGTGAAGACAGCTTGCGCGAAGTGATTCCTTTCCCCAAGACGGCCAAGGCGATCGACATGATGGTGGACGCGCCGACTCCGGTCAATGAGACTCAACTGAGGGATTTGGGAATCAAGCTGAGATAAAATTTCTCACCACAGAGGGCACAGAGGAACACAGAGAAAATGAAATTTCTTTTTCTTACCTCTGTGATCCTCTGTGATCCTCTGTGTCCTTTGTGGTTCCGGTCTTGTTCAGGCTGCTCTTTGCTGCTTCTCCAGATCTTTTCCAATCGTCCTTGATCCCAGCCACAACACTAATGCCAGAAGCGCAGACAGCGCGGGTATCAGCAGCAATGCCTGTTGCAGGCCGATGGCTTTGAACTGTTCTGTGATTTTATCCAGACCGGCAAGATGCGCGGCATGCAGCGCAAATATATCGCTCATCTTGCCGATGATCAATGTTCCCCATGACGCGCCGATCACATACATCACCAGAAAGTAAATGGCCATACTGGTGCCGCGCAGCGCGGGCGCGACGATATCTTGAATCGAGGCATAAACCAGGCCGTAATACATATTCAGCAAGCCGTAGGCGATGGTGAGAAGCGGAAGGGCAAGCGCAATCGAGCCGATGCCCTGATGAATTCCAAAGTAAGAGAGCGGGACGGCGAGCAGCGCGGCGATGGCGGCGATCTTCATGCGTCCGCTGCGGTTGCGTTTTACGATGCGGTCACCCCAGATGCCTGCGCACGATCCGCCCAGGATGCCGCCGACGGCATAGACGATTCCCGTGGTCACGCCCGCGCGCGCCACGCTCATGTGATGGATGCGGCTGAAGAACGCCGGAAAAAATGTTCCGATGGAATACAGGTTAAAGTTCACCAGCGCGCCGGAGATGGCAATCCACCAGAAGGTGGGAACGCGGAGCACGGCCCAGATGGAGCCCGCATCCACCGGCGGCGCATGCTTTTCAGAAGCGCCGCGCACGGGCTCATGCAGCATGAGCAGCAGAGGGATCAACACCAGCGCGGGCGCGGCGGCCACAATCATGGCGGCGCGCCATCCCATTCTTTGTGCGATGGGGCCGCTAAAGAAAAAACTCAGCGCTCCGCCCACGGGAACGCCCAGCATAAAAAGCGCCAGCGGCTTGGAGCGCTTTTCCGCGGGAAAGAGATCGCCAATCCAACTTGTCGCCGTCGGAGCGGCCGTGGCTTCACCCACGCCCACGCCCAGCCGCGATATCACCAGAAAAGAATAGCTATTGATCCAGCGCGCGCTCGCCGTAAGAATCGCCCAAACAGCAATGCCGACTGCGAGAAGTTTTTTGCGGCTGACCCGATCAGCGAGAAGTCCCAGCGGCAGCCCCACCAGGCCATAGAGCATCGTAAAGGCAAAATTAAGCCCGCCAATTTCGGTGTCGGTAAGATGAAATTCCTTGCGGACAGGCTCAACAATCGCGCCGAAAACTTGGCGATCGTAAAAATTCAGGACGTTGATGGCCACCAGCACCGCCAGCGGCCACCAAGTCGTCGATGTGTTGGACGCACTTGCCGGTCCGGCCGAAATAGCTGCCTGCTCTTTGGCGATCATCGGCGCAATGGTATCAGATTGCCGCGCGTGAGATCGCACATATCACGGTCATCAAAGAGCAGGCACTCCCTACATGCCGACAGACCAAGTCTGGCCGCGCTTACTTCCGCGCGACGCTGCCCTTCAATATCACCATGCTTGAGGGCGCGTCGGGCTTCATGCTGTCTTCTGCGGTGATGAGAACATCAAAGTCCTTGTACGTGGTGGCTGCTTTCAGGCTGCCTTCTAGATTTTCATTCACCCGCAGAGCCCCCAGCAACTCAGGATCCTTGCCGCGCGGCTGCACCCAGACCAGATAGGTCTGCTTGGCCGGCGTGAGCGATTGCGGCGTTGCCATGTGTTTTACCTGAATATCAACGCCGGTGTTGCCGTTGCGATCATTATCCGTAATGATTTTGCCTTCAGCGGCGGGAGCAGCTCCAGTGTTGGTGAGGCGATCTTCGCGGCCCCAGGCGGCGGTGGCAAGCAAAAAGGCGAACAGCAGAAACAGAGTGACGGTGCGTTGGCGCATAGGTCTTTCCCCCATTAAACATCTCAAGTGACAGATAAGATGTGTGGCGACGTTAACAATGTTGCAGCAAATGCAGAGCAGGTTTGCTTTTGCGCGACATGCGAGTTGCAGCTGCCCAGCAGCGCTGGATTGGCAATCCCTCCATCTGAAAAGCAAAATCTCACCACGGAGGCGCGGAGACGCGGAGAAAAGCCTTGAACCAAGTAGATCGGGTGATCGGGTGATCTGGTGATCGCCGTGATCGGGTGATCGGAAGAAAAAGCCTATTACCGCGGATTTACGCGGATGATCGCGGATTGAAACGGAATCTTCACCACGGAGGCGCGGAGACACGGAGAAAAACCTTGAACCACAAAGGACACGAAGGAACACAAAGTAAGAGCAGACCAAATTGTTTAAAAAAGTTGTTGACATTTCTGCAATCAAACAGTAACACTGTAAATGAATGATGGCATTTTCAACTCGCGAAGCAGCTAAGAAGCTAGGCATCACGGCAGCGGCCCTGAGCCGTTACATCAGAGACAAAAAAGTGCCTGCACCTCAGATCGTCGAGACAGGCAAAGCCAGCATGCATCTGTGGACGCTCGCCGAAGTCGAACACGTTCGCAAGCTCCTGCCCAAGATCGCCAATGGCAGGAAGACGCGATACAAGAAGCAGTCAGCGCTCAGCAATCAGCAGTCAGCCAAAACAAAGACACCGGCAAGAGTGCCGGTGCCACAGAAGAAACGTAACCCTAAGAAGAAGTAGTACACAACCAAAGTGCCAAAGGCTAAGAGCTAATGGCCAAGACCGAAAACCAACGGGCAGCGCCCGGTGCCGTTAACACCGAACGCGCCCTAACCGCAGTTGACCTGCTATGGAGGCAGGCAGACCATGGCTGTTCATAAAGTTATACGCACCACTGCACCCGCGCAACCAAAGCCCCAACAATCCAGCGCCAAGGCCGAGCGCCCGCGCCATAACCATCAGCTAAAAGCTGAGCTTTTTGAAATCCTTCACCATCTCAACCGTGGATACGGTGTTGCCGTGGCCGCGCTGGAAAAACTTGAGACCAAAGCCCGCAAGCAAAAACGGCGTATCTTTCCCACGGGCTTTCTTAACGGGTATCGCAACCGCACAGAAGCGCTGCGCGCTGAGACTAACCGCGACCTGCTCCGCAGGATTGCCGAACACGAAGGCCAGGACGCATCACGCTTTGCCACCACCTTAAGGGCCCAGGACACAAAGCACGCAAAGTCATAAAGAAATAAGGGCGGCCCCTGTGCGATGAAGATAGACGGAGGCCGTCCTTTGGCAATCTCATGGTCGAAACTTTGGAAGGCGCGCAGTGGCAATGCTCACCCTCCAAATTCCCTCTTGACAATAGCGAATAAAAAGCGGCACAATATTGCGAGGATCGCCAGCGGTCTAATATCTGAAGACCGCGAGCGGTCCAGGGAAAAGCTCTTTGACAACCTAGCAACCAGTAGTCAGCATTCAGTCCGAACCATCTTTGCGGCCCTCTGCCTATTCTTGGGTGACATTGGGTGACTTTGGGTGGAATTGGGTCAACATAGGGGGTAGGGGGAGGGGTCAGGCCAAAAAGCTCTGAAGCCTACGCCAATTTGAGGATGTATGGCTTATTTGTGCGCCAGATTGGATGGATTGAGGGCGCTTTTGCCTGAAATCGAAGCCAGTCTGAGATGATCCAGCAGAGGGCCGGAAATCGGTTTTGGCCTGGAAGCCCGGGCATGCAGTCCATTTTTTTCGGGGCCTTCCCGCATCTCTGCGGGTGAGATTCTTGCACAGTAGGGTTCCCTCGCGTAGGCTCGGGATTACAGAAAAAGCATGAACTTCCTTCTCTCCGCGGGTGAAGCTTCGGGCGATACTTACGGCGCACAGCTTATAGACTCGCTGGGCCAACAAGCGCCGGGCTCGACCTTCTTTGGCATGGGCGGAGAAAAGATGCGCGCCTCTGGCGCGGAGCTGCTGGTCCATGCCAATGAGGTTGCCGTGGTGGGACTGGTGGAGGTGGTAAAACACCTGCCGGACATTCGCCGCCGGTTCAAGCATCTGGTGGCGGAAGCAGCGCGGCGCAAGCCGGATGCCGCCATCCTGGTTGATTTCCCTGATTTCAATCTGCGGCTGGCGCGGGAGCTGCATCGCCTGGGCATTCCGGTGTTTTACTTTGTCAGCCCGCAGATATGGGCGTGGCGCACCGGACGCGTGCAGCAGATCAGGAAATATGTCCGCAAAATGATTGTGATCTTCCCTTTTGAGCAGGAGTTCTATGCGCGGCACGGCGTTGAGGTGAGTTATGTGGGCCATCCGCTGGCGTATGTGCCGCAGCCGGAAATCTTGCGGGAGGAGTTTGCCGCGCAGCATGGTCTGAATCCCGGCAAGCAATGGATCGCGCTGCTGCCGGGAAGCCGCAGGAAGGAAGTCCGGCTGAACCTGCCGGTGATGGTTGAGGCGGCGCAGCTTTTGAAGAAACAGAGTAATGGCTTTGAGTTTTTGCTGCCGGTGGCCTCGACCCTGAGCGAGGATTGGCTGCGCGAGCAGTTAGGGCGTTGTACCTCAGCGGCTAAAGCCGGAGAGTTTAAAGACTCCGAACGCAGGCCTGAAGGCCTGCTCCACCCCGCCACCGGAAGCAGCGAGGAACTGGAACAGATGCCGGGGCTAAAGCCCGAGTCTATAAAGACCGCTAACGCGGCCCTAAAGGGCCGCTCTTCCACCGAAAACCGTTCCAGCATCGGCAGCCGCTCTTCTACTGAGAACCGATCCAGCGCGGGGGCCAGTGCTGCCGGCGGATTGAAGAGCAATTTGGCGGTCGAAGTTAGATTTACTGATAATGCCCGCGCCACGCTGATGCACGCCCGCGCGGCCGTGGTCGCCAGCGGAACCGCTACGGTGGAAGCCGCGCTTTCTGGGACACCGTTTATTGTCGTCTATCGGCTGGCGCCGCTGACATGGCTTCTTGGGCGAAGGCTGGTGAAGCTGGACACGTTCGCCATGCCGAACCTGATCGCCGGCAGAAAGATTGTGCCGGAGCTGATCCAGAAAGACTTTACCGCGCAAAACGTTTTGCGGGAGCTGAATGCCATCATCCCGGACGGGCCCGCGCGGCAGCAGATGGAAGCTGACCTGAAAATGGTGCAACAGCGGCTGCGCGACAACCAGCATGCGGAGTCGCCAGCGCAACGGGCGGCACGGGAGATAGTGGGAGCGCTGGCAATGGCGTAAAAATCGCCACGGAAGCCAATGCAGAGAACCACGCAGAAGCCTCTTTCGTCCGGAGAGAAGCTCTGTTCCTGTATGCTTCCATTGGTATTAAGGCAGCTTTTCTGGGAGAATTTACATCTAACCCGAGTAGCTTTCAGCACTTTTTGGAGAAATACATGCAAATCGCACGACGACCCCTGCGACGTGCCTTACTCTTTATTGGCCTGATCGCGTCTTTTTGCCTGCCCGCCCTGGCGGCTGACCGCTCACGCGTGAAGGCTGAAGATTACGTGATTGACGCAGAGATCGTGCCCAAAACGCACCGCCTTACGGCGCGCGCCAAGGTGAAATTCATGGCGCTGGAAGACGTGAACTTTGCCAGCTTTGACCTGCATAACGGCCTGCGCGTGACCAAGGTGCTGGACGAAAAAGGCAAGCCGCTTACAGCCGAACGCGTTACGCAGGACAATACGGTCCGCATCAGCTTTCCCACGACGCTGACGAAAGGCAGCAGCACTACGCTCACTTTCGACTATGAAGGCGCGCTGGCCAATGCCGATGACAGCCCCGTGGAAGGGCTCAAGCTGGCGTACATCGGCGAAGATGCAATCTATCTTCTTTATCCCGGACGCTGGTTCCCGGTGACGAATTACGGCATTGACCGCTTTACCGCCACCATTAACGTGACGGCGCCGGCGGGAACAACCGTGATTGGCAGCGGCGGCGCAAGCGCGGCCAAGCCCGCGGCGGGCGGCAAAACCGTTACCACGTTTACCTGGGACAAGCCCAGCTTTCCCGGAACAATCGTGGCCGGTAATTTTCAGGAAGCTTCAGTCGGCAGCGTAAAAGTTTATTTTGGCGCCAACAAAAAGCAGTTTGCCTCCGCTTACGGCGATACCGCCAATAAGGAGATGGAATACTTCACGTCGCTATATGGTCCCGCGCCGGGCGGCGGAACACTGAAGCTTGTTGAGCTGCCGGATGACACCGTGCCCATGTGGTGGGCGCCGGAAATTGCAGCGCTGGCCACGCGCGACATCAGCGAAAAAACCAATTACCGCTTGCTGGCCGACGCCATTGGACATCAATGGTGGGGCGGGACCGTGAGCCCGGCCAGCAAAGACGACTGGTGGCTGGTGGATGGCGGCGCGCGCGATTCTGAAATGCGCTACGTGCAAAGCACCGCCGGACAGCAGGCTTTTGAAGACGCGTCACGCGATATGGCCGTGGGCGCTTTGGCCTATGACACAACGCCGCTGGGCAGCATCGGTAAGCTGGATACTTTTTCTCCACAGTTCCAGGCGCTGGTCACCGACAAGGGCGGCATGATCTTCCACATGTTGCGTTGGGTGATTGGCGATGCCGCGTTCGATAAGACAGTAAAAGATTTTATGACGCAGTATGCCGGCAAGTCCGCCTCAGTGGCCGACTTTGAGGCCATTGCCGAAAAAAATCATGGCGACAAGCTCACCGCGTTCTTTGCGCAATGGGTTGACGGCACGGGCGCGCCTGAATTCAAGATGAAGTACACCGTCTATCGCGTAAAGAAAGGCTTCCGCGTTGTTGGCGAAATTACGCAGGACCTTGATCTCTTCCGCATGCCGCTGGAATTGAAAGTCGACACCGACGGACAGACTGAGATGAAGCGCATTGAGGTGGTTGGGACGGATTCCGCTTTTTCCATTGAGACGTTCGGCAAGCCGCGCCGCCTGGTACTCGATCCTAATAACTGGGTGCTCAAAAACTCCGGCGATCTGCGCGTGCGCGTTGCTATCCGCCGCGGACAGGAACTCACGGCGCAAGGCAATCTATCTGAGGCGCTTACCGAACTGAACAAAGCCCTGGACGTAAACAAAAATAGTTCACTGGCGCACTACCGCATTGCCGATATTTTCTTTGCGCAGCGCAACTACCAGTCGGCGGCCAATGAATTTCGTGAAGCGCTCAATGGCGATGGCGATCCTCGCTGGACCGAGGTCTGGAGCCACATTATGCTCGGCAAGATTTTTGACACAACCGGCCAGCGCGAACGCGCCGTGAATGAATATCGCCAGGCCATCCAGACCGGAGATCCCACGCAAGGCGCTCTGGACGAAGCAAGGAAATATCTGGAAAAACCATACGAGCGTGAACGCCGCCCGAACGGGAACTAAACAAAGATTTGTAATCGGGTAATTTGATATTTGTAATTTCAAGCTGAACAACAGCAAGCCTGCTTCAATTACCCGATTACCGATTACTCAATTTTCAATCTCTTATTGCAGGCTTTTCAGGAAGGCCACAATCTGCCAGCGCTGCTGTTCCGGCAACTTGGACCATGATGGCATTCCATTTTTCATGCTGCCGTTTTTCAGCAGCCATTCCAATTCGCCATCGGTCGCAGCGCGCACTTGCTCAGTATGTAGGTTGGGATATTTTTTAGTTCCCAGAGCTTCGCTGCCATGACAGGTTGAACAGTTTTGACGAAAGAGCTTCGCGCCTGCGGCCACTGCTTCGGGCCGTCCGGCAAATGGATTCTCGCGCGTACGCTGCTTGTCCGGCACTCTGGTTAGCCACACACCATCACCGGCTTCAGCATAAAGAAACAGCGATCCCAGAAAGCCGATGAAACTAATAAACAGGAGAAGTCTTTGGGCGCTCATCTTCACTTCCCCCTCAGCCGTGAAACAAACTGGTTAATTTCATAAGAGACGCCAAAGCGCAGCAGGAAGCCGTGGCTGTTGCTGTTCAGGCCAGCCGCAGGAGAGATGCTGAACGTCGGACCGCTGGGCGGGTGCCAAGCCAGTGTTGGAGCCAGATAATGCGATGTATCATGCAGTCCCAAGGTGTAGCGGTCGCCAAGACCGCCATAAAGTTCCGCGCCGAGTGCAAAGTTCTCGCGGCAGAAGCGGCATTCGTTGGCGCTGGCCGTCAGCGCCAGAGGACGGCTCACGGCCACCGCATAGCCAAACTCCCACGGCTCGCCGGCAATGTTCTTTTCCGCAATCATGTTCTCGGCAACATTCCAGCCTTTGAAATTGCTGCTCAGGATCAGCTTCAGCTCCACTTCTCTTTTCTTCTCGCTGCGATCGTTTCTGCCCAGGAAGTCAGCCACGCCGTCATGCCCCACCACTTCCAGCAGCGCTTTGTCCGCGCTGTTGATGTCTTCAAACTCGGCATAGAGCACAGGATTGATCCAGTGCTCCTGCAACAGCGGACGAAAACGGTTCTCCAGGCGGAAGCCGGTGAACACGCTGCTCTCATTGGCCGTGGTTTGCGAATCCAGATAGAGTTCTGAGGTCCACCAGGTTTTAACGCCGTATTCCATCTCCACGGCGTTTCCCCAAAACGCATTGCCCGCTCGCGGGAATCCAGTCACGGACTTAGTGGCAAATTCCAGGTTCCCTGGCTCCTCCATGTGGTGCGTGTAGGTCACGAAATAATCTTCCTGCCCGCTGGCTCGGCGCGGTGTCAGCAATGGCGACGCCAGCAATAGCAGCACGGCGATAGCTCTTAAACCTCTAAATGACACGGAACGTTCTCCCAATCTCCCGGAATCCATTTTGAAAATGAAATTGAATTTCAATTTCAAAATCATGAATTAGCAGTCTAAAACAGGGCCGATTTTGAGGTCAATGATATGGATCACATAAATTTTGGAGCATTTCCAGAATTGGGAAAGCCCCGCCGAGGCGGGGCTTGAAAATGCGTAAACCTATGTGGATAAAGTAGCTTACTGTCCTGGCGCGGCAGCCGCGGCAGACTTGTTATTTTGCTGCTGAGAGCGCGCATCCACCGCGGCAATCACGCCGGCAGGATCTTTTTGCCATGCTTTTTCCAGGTCCTTGGTAAAACCAAAGAGTACCCATGGGACCCGCACCGCCAGATCGGCCAACATTTCATTTACGGCTTTTTCTTTCATCTGCTCTTCAATGCGTTGGCGATGGCGGCCCACCAGCACCACGGAATATGTCTTGCCCGTGGGAATGAAGTTTACGGAATGCTTGGTTACTTTTTTATAGACCCACACCAGGTCGCCGACCGGCGAAACCCATGTGCTGAACGTCTTGCGCCGGACCATCCATTGCTGCGCGATCTGAAGCTTTCCGTATTTGCGAATGACGGCCGGCTGCAGCTCGGCCTCAATCTGCTGTGAAAGCTGCTCAGCATTGCCATACACGGCAAGGTGCTTCCACACGGGAGAGAGCTGTATTTCAGAAATGCGGCGCATCGCCTTGAGGCAGTTCCACAGAGCCAGAGCAAGCAGCGGCAGTCCTATCATGAGCATGGTATAGCCATTGCTGCGATAATCAGCGGCGTTGAGCGTGAATGGCAGGACTGCGCGGGCCAGTTCAGCGTCCTCCGCCGCCAATGGCCCTAGTAAGTCCGATCTCACTTGGTCCGTTGTGGGAACCAGCTCTCCGGAATATTCAAGGTTTTCTTTCCCCGGGTCGGCCTTCACCAGCAGGATCTTATCGCCCACGCGCAGAAGGATGTATTCGTCTTTGATTTCTGTGGAGACAACCCGGCTTCCCTCCATGTGGTTGACCACATCGCGATATTCCGTGTTGAAAGATTTTGTGCCACTGACCGAAACAAAGTTACGCCAGCGTTGTTCCGGTGACGCAAGCGCAGCCAGCTCTGCGCTTGAGATCGATTGGCAGCCCAGCACAAAGTTCGCGCAGTAACGGTAGTTGCCCGCAATAACCAAAATGACGATGGCTAATATTCCGCCATTCACCAGCAGCAGATTTCGGTTCGCTCTGCGCGCCTCATTTTCCACCCACAATGCCATTGCGCATCCCCCAATGGGCTGAAGCTTATCACCGCTGCGGAATGATGCAATGACCAATAGGGGTTGAACTATTGCGAACGTTAACGCTATAGCTATGGCCTGTTTAAAATGTGTCCATGGCAAAAGCAAAGCAGCCGAGCCCGACGTTAGCCGAGACCCGCCGGACCAAGATTCGCGCCGCGATCATGAAGATTCCCCGCGGCCATGTCTCCACGTATGGAGCAATCGCCCGAGCGGCGGGAATTCCCGGCGGTGCGCGTCTCGTCGTCCGCACATTGGGCCAGTCGCACGGACTTCCCTGGCATCGCGTGGTGGCAGCCGGAGGCAGAATTGCGATTCCCGGTGAAGGCGGCTTGGATCAGCGTTTTCGACTGGAAATGGAAGGCGTGAAATTCAGTGGACGAAAAGTACGGATGGCGGAGTTTGAATACAAGTACAGTGGGAATCCGTCCCGGCCCAAGGCTAAGAAACTGAAATCCAAGGCGCGAAGGCGTTCCCGCAGTGGAAATCTTTGACTCTTAACCTGATGTGCGGTTGCGTCACAGTTAGTTCCGGAGTTGCCGTCCCTCGAGCCAAACCGTGATAACATTTCCCGGCCTTCCCTCATGAATCTTCCATTTTGCCGTGGGACCTTCTATCGGCTAGGCGCGGCGGACCGTCTGACCGGCAGTTGACATAAATGTCCGTAGCAAGGATGCAGTCATGAAGCATGCATTAGGCAGTCAGGTTCTGGTTATCGCCATGATGATGTGGGTGTTGCCCGCACAAGCCCAGGACAGTCGCGGCAATTGCCAGCCCGCGTCGGGGCCCCAGCACAACGTGATTCTCTTCATCACGGACGGCTTGCGGCATGATGCAATCAATGCCGATACCGCCCCTGCCATCGAAGCGCTGCGGCGGCGGGGCGTCGATTTTCGCAACAGCCACTCGCTGTTCCCCACTGTTACCACGGCGAATGCTTCGGCCTTTGCTACCGGACACCAATTGGGGGACACGGGGAATTTTGCCAACGTGGTGTACGTAGACCGCCCGGTTGCGACGGACGAAAAAGGCGTACAGCTTTCATGGACGCCTTTTCTTGAAAATAACTTCGTGCTGGCTGGTCTGAATGCTCATTACAAGGGTAGTTACCTTGGCGTGGCGGAGACCTTGGAAGAATTGGCGCGAAAGCATTGCTACGCCACGGTCGTGGTAGGAAAAAACGGGCCTGTTGGCATTCAGGCGATCTCCCAATTGGGGCTCGAACGGGATGAGAAAGCCAAGAAAAATCGCCTTCGGAAGACCGTTTCGCCGATCATTGAGGACGTGACCGGCAAGGACGCCGGGGCGCTTGTCCCGGACGAGTTCCAAGACGACCTGTCCCGGAGCGGCCTGTCTTCCATTGCCCCTGACCGCAACAATTGGCAGGCAAAGGAATCTCCCGGAGACAACGGTTATTCCGGTACTTTTACCCAGCAAGGCACGCTGGCTGCGAACGTCAATCAGCAGCAGTATTTCACCAACGCGGTCACTCAGGTGATTCTGCCTGCCATCGCTCGAAAAAAGAAGCCGTTTTTGCTGATCTTCTGGTCAAGAGATCCTGACGGGAGTCAACATAACCAGGGCGACAGTCTGAACCGGCTCCAGCCAGGTATTAATCACTCTACTTCGCTCAAGGCTATTCACAACGCGGATGACAACCTGCGCCAGATCATGGACTATCTTCAACACACAGGTTGCCAAACCGGCGGGCGGAACTGCCTGGATGCCATGACGGATGTGATTGTGGCGGCGGACCATGGCTTTTCCACCATCAGCAAAGGCGGTAACCGTCCCGAGGGCGGATGCAGCATTGCAGCCGCCCTTGCCACCAGCCTGAAATATTCGGATGTAAGCAAAGGCTGTCTGCCTCCCGGGTTCCTGGCTATTGATCTGGCGATGCATTTCGCCGAGCTGTCCAGGACCATGGGTGATGATTTCAAACTGAAGCTGTATGATCCGGATACCGTTGAGCCTCCGAGTCCCCCTCAACTCGATCCCGCCTATCGGACCGTCTTCGATCCGGACACGCGATCTGGCGCTGAATTTGCCCAGCATCCGAAGTTGGGCAATGCGCTCCTTGGAGGCGACGGTAAACCGCCAAAAGACACCGACACCAAAACCGACGCCCAGATAATTATTACCGCCAACGGCGGATCCGCGCTCATTTATCTCCCCCAGAACAATCAAGCGAAGAATGCAAAGTTCGCGCGCCTGATTTGCAAGTTCCTGCTGGACAGACAGTACGTCAACGGACTCTTCGTGGACGACAGCCTTGGAGAGATTCCGGGAGCACTTTTATTCAGTAAAATCGGTCTGGGAGAAGGTACAGCCAAACTGCCGAAACCGGCCATCATCGTAAACTTTGCAAGTTTTACCTTGCCTGCGCCCCCCGATAGCAAGCTAGCCGGATTTCCTTTGCTCTGGCGCGTCGAAGTTGCCGATAGTAATCTCCAGCAAGGGCAGGGCAATCACGGCAACTTCAGCCGCGCCGACACCTACAACGCCATGGTTGCGGTGGGACCGGATTTCAAGAAGAATTATCCCGACTATGCACCTGTGAGCAATGCCGATATAGCCGTAACCATCGCGTACATGTTGAACTGGGACAGACAATCTGAGCCGGAGCTGCCTCATGACCATGGCAAGAACCAACCGCCGTTACTTCGTGGACGAGTGATGAAAGAAGCTCTTAAACAAGGACCGGTCGGCCCTTCATCGCTTCCCGTCTCTAAATCCGAGTCTTCCAGTGAGGATTCCGATACCAAGAAGGTGACCTCGCTTATGTTCCAGGAGTTTGATGGTCGCCGGTACTGTGACGAGGCTTGCCTGGTCTTGCCCGGCGAAAAGTGCAAGTGACCACACAGAAAAGCCATCCCTGACGGAATGGCTTCCCCACCTCAAGTGTGTAAGGTCTTATGCTGCTGCCGCCGGCGACATCGATCTCTGCGCCGCCTGGTTGATGAATTTCTTCATCACGTTGGCCCACATTACTTTCTTGCGTAAAGCGCTTTCTTTCACCGTCCGGCCCTGGGCAAACATTCCCAGCAAGGCTTTCATCTTGAAAACGCGCAGAATGGCCGCATCGGACTGGCTGACGCCATAGGCGTCCAGGAAGTTCTGCTGGATCTGTGTGGTGATGCTGCGGTTGCAGAAAGGATATTTTTCCAGCGCCTCCACTGAAGCCAGGAACGTGGCTAGGTCTTCAAAGGAGTTGCCACGCCGCTTCATGCGGGCGAAGTCGCAGAACCCGACTCCTTTTTCCGTAACCACCACATTCAGCGGAGTAAAGTCACACAACACGGCGGAGCTCGGCAGTGACTTGCGATTGCGAGGCAGTGCACTGCGAGCGCCGCTCATGATCAAGTCAACAGCTTCGTCGTCCAGGCCTTCTGCCTGGCAGCTCTTGCAGAGTTTTTCCATGCTGGCAATGAGCGCGGCGCCGTCAAACGGCTCCGGCGCATCGGCGGTGGCTTTGTGGAAACCGCGGAGCCATTCACCGGCGCGCAACGCCACCAGTGCGATGCTGCCATTATCGGCAAAGCCCGGCAGCAGCGCGGCTTTCATAATGATCGACTGCACCGGAAGGCCCGCCACTTTGTCAGTCACCACTGCAGAAAGATCACTGTAGTCGCCCAGCACGCGCGGAACTCCATCCAGCTTCTTCTTCGCCAGCGTCTGGTTCACATATTGAAGATTCGCATTCTCCTGCCGGGCCACAGACTTGGCATTGCCGCTCTTGCCCGCCTTGTAAATCTTGATCGCTACCCGCTCACTGCCTGCGGCAAAATCAATGCAAACGTCATAAATAAAATGGTCATTCTTCGGGGTGTGGCCAACAACCCTTAGGTTTTTAAAATCGCCACGTTGCGGATAATGCGTCACCGCCTTGCTGCGCAAATCATCCAGAATCTGCTCCAAAACCGTTTCTGCCATCAAATCTCCCTGGGGTAAATAGCTCCGTGGGCGCGTTGGCACCGCACCTGGGAACTTTTCTTCGTTGTATTTTTTGCTTCGACAGTTAACTGACGAAACGGCAGGCACCAAAGGTAAGTGCATTTTTAGGGCCACCAGCGGCCTGCGAACTAAGCCCTAAGTGATTGATGAGAAATGATTTGCAGACGTTGCCAGCGAGCAGAATTTACTCTGAGAAGCGCCATGCCCATATTCGGAATGGCGAGCGCGAAAAAGCCAAGTCAGAGACATACTTGGCTTTGGAATTGGCGGCGGAAGTTCTTAATAAAAAAGGTACTTCCTCCACTTGGTGTCTGATCGCCCGATCATTCGCATGATGTGTCGGCTGGTGTGGAGTGTGAATGGCCTGGGCTCCTTAAATAGCTTCATATCGGTTTCCGCCAGCAGCCGATTGCCTTTCCGGCGGTTACAAGGATGGCAGCAGGCAACAAGATTTTCCCAGGTTGACGAGCCTCCGCGGGAGCGCGGAATCACGTGGTCCAGCGTCAGGTCAGCGGAAGAGAGCAGCACGCCGCAGTACTGGCAGGTATTGCGGTCGCGCAAAAGTATATTTTTGCGGGACAGAGCTCGCGTCTGATGAGGAATGCGGCGATACTCCAGCAAGCGAATCACTGAAGGCACACGCATGGCCAGCCGCGCCGCATGAAGAAAGTGTCCATTCTCTTCTTCCGGCATGGCCAGCCCTTTCAGCACCAGCACAATCGCCCGCCGCGCCGCACAAATGTTGATAGGCTCATAAGACGCGTTTAGGACCAGTACCGGAGTCTGCATGAGCATGCTTTTCCGCGGCTTGGGTGGTTCCTTTGGGGTTTCGCCATAATGGCGTTTACTTCGCTTGTCCCGTTCATGCATGGCCCTGCGTTCCTCCCGATAAAGCGCTGGCGGCCATCGCCAGAACGCTCCCTGCTTCTTTAGTGGCCCGCGCAACCGTGGCCACAAAAACTTCTTTGGCGCCTGCCCGTCGCAGCACCCGGGCACATTCGCCCGCGGTAGTGCCGGTCGTCATCACGTCATCCACAATCAGGATGCTCCGGCCCTTGACCCTATCCGCCTTCACCACGGCAAACGCTCCGCGTACATTGGCTCGCCGCTGATGGCGCGTCAACCCTGTCTGCGACGCCGTTTCGCGCGTCCGGACCAGGATTGACGTATCTAATTGGATGCTGCTGGAAGTTTGAAAGTCGATGAAACTTCTGGCAATGGCTTCAGCCTGATTAAAGCCGCGCGCCGTACGCTTGCCGGACCACAATGGCACCGGGATGACAATCACAGAATCCGGCAAGGCCATTGTCGCAGCGGTTTGGCTGAGTAAACCGCCCAAAACTTTTCCTGCCGGCCTGATTCCTTTGTATTTAAAGAGGTGGATCAGGTCGCGCAGTGCGCCTTCATACGCGCCATAGGCCGCAGCCCGGCGGAAATGCGCGCCAACCCGGCGGCAGATCGGGCACATAGGGACATCTTCTGCTTCCGCATTGGGATGGAATAGCTTCTCGCCGCAGATCTGGCACAAAGGGCCTTCGAGCGGAATAATTTTCGCCAAACACGGCTCGCAAACAGGCAAGCTGGCAATATTTGTGAGCGGAGCGTGGCAGATACGGCAATCGGAAGGAAACAGGATGGAAAACAGGCTGGACGAGGCAGCTTTGACCGCACTTTTCATCGCATCGCGCAACTGTGTGGTGCGATGGGGAACCCGCTGAGCCCGGTCTAGAACACTACTACTGAAGACTACCCTCCTTCAAAAAAGAACCGTAGAAGGCTGTGCTCAAGCAGAGTATAGCTTTGTTGCTGCTGGGAAGCAATGAAATCAGCAACCCATGCCGCGGGAAGGACAAAGAACTGTCCTTTTGTAACTAAAATGATCCGCTGGGCAAACCCTCATATCCTTTGTGGTTTAACAATTTGTAACAAGCCGTGTGGATGTGCTAACTTGCCCCTCGATTTCATGCGCGCCTGAGAACTGACTCGTGGAGGAAACTGTGGCCGAAACCGTACCAGCGCCAGTCGAAGAACCGAAATTTCAACCGTACGTGCCAGCGGAGGAAGTAAGACCAGAGTTCACTTTCCGCGCCATATTTTTTGGCTGCCTCTTTGGAATTTTATTTGGGGCCGTTACGGTCTATGTCGGCTTGCGCGCCGGGTTGACTGTGGCTGCGTCCATTCCGATTGCGGTGCTCTCCATCAGCATTCTGCGCGCGCTGGGCAAGGCCAGCATTCTGGAAAACAACATCGTGCAGACGGCCGGATCGGCTGGCGAGTCTGTAGCAGGCGGCGTGATCTTTACCTTGCCGGCGCTCATCTTTCTCGGATTTCCCCTGGAGCAGTTTCGCATCTTCATGCTCGCGCTGATCGGCGGATGCCTGGGCGTCTGCTTCATGATCCCGCTACGCCGTCAGTTGATCGTTAAAGAGCACGGCAATCTTCTTTATCCCGAAGGCACCGCATGCGCCGACGTGCTCATCGCCGGCGACAAAGGCGGATCGTTTGCCAGCCGAGTTTTTGCCGGATTGGGACTCGGTGGTCTCTACACGTTTTTTGCCAATGGAAATCTTCTTTCCGCATGGCCGGGGACGCCGACCTACAATCCAAATTGGTATCCCGGTTCGTCGATTCGCGCTGACGTTACGTCAGAATATCTGGGCGTGGGCTACATCATTGGCCCGCGCATTTCCGGCGTGATCTTTGCCGGAGGCGTCTTTGCGTGGCTGGTGGTGATGCCCTGCATTAAATTTTTCGGCTCGCACACGGCCGTCCCAATCTATCCCAGCACCGTTCCTATCTCTGACATGACGCCGGATCTCCTCTGGGCGCGCTACATTCGCCCCATGGGCGCGGGGGCCGTTGCTGCCGCAGGCTTGATCACCTTGCTCAAGACGCTGCCGACCATTATTGCCGCCCTGCGCGCGGGCGCTAAAGACCTGGCCAAAGGCGCAGCAGGGGCCGCCGGCCAGCGCCGCACAGACCGCGACCTGAGCCTCAAATGGGCGCTGATCGGCGCGGGCGTTCTGATGCTGATGATGTGGGCGATGCTCACCTTTCACCCCGTCCCCGGCGCTCAGACTTCAGTCTTCAATAACCTGATGGCTGCGCTTCTCGTGGTGATTTTCGGGTTCCTCTTCGTAACCGTTTCATCGCGCATCACGGGATTAATCGGCACATCGTCGAACCCGATTTCTGGCATGGCCATTGCCACTCTTATGGCGACGTGCGCCATGTTTTTGATCATGGGATGGACTGCCCCGGCATTCTTCGCCCTGGCCATTAGCATTGGTGGCGTCGTTTGTATCGCGTCGGCCAACGCGGGCAATACATCGCAGGATTTAAAAACCGGCTTCCTCGTTGGCGCAACTCCCGGCAAGCAACAATTGGCGCTCATCATCGGCGTGGCTGTTTCAGTGATCGCGATCGGCTTCACGCTCAAAGGAATGGATGAGACGCTGGAGGAGTTCCAGACGGCAAACATCCCGGTGAACATGCAGAGCCTGCCACAGGGCGTGAGCGTTGCGGAAAACACAGGCTTTGGCCGCACACAGGTTCCTATCACCGGGGCGGACGGCAAGCCTACCGGCCAGCAAGTTTCTGTTCAGGGAATGACCGTGATCAATGCGCTCAATTCGCCTGTGGTCCCTGACGGCAGCTATTTTTACAATCCCCAGTCCGGCAAGATTGAAGTCCAGTGGGTGCATGGAATCGGCAGCAGAAACGCTGCTGCGCCGCAAGCCCGGCTCATGGCCACGGTGATCAACGGCATTCTCACCCACAAGCTGCCCTGGGGACTCATACTGCTGGGCGTCTTTCTGGTGATTGGAGTGGAGATTCTTGGAATCCGCTCGCTTTCGTTTGCCGTGGGCTTTTATATCCCGATCTCAACCACTCTGGCCATCTTCTGCGGCGGCCTGGTGCGCTGGCTGGTGGAGCGCGCTGCCAAAAAGGCCGGCGAGCACGCCGAAGAAAGCGACGTGAGCCCCGGCTCACTCTATGCCAGCGGACTGATCGCCGCCGGCGGCATCGTTGGTCTGCTGGGAATCGGCGTGAAATACATGGCGATCAAGAATTGGATCCCCGACGCCGTCTTGTCACTCAGCAGGAGGATTCCTTACCTGGCCGATGCACAGTGGCTCGCCGCTCTCATGTTTATTGTGCTGGCAGGATCGCTGTTCTACTTTGCCCGCAAGCCTCTGGAAGAGAAGAAGTAAATTTTCATCGCAAAGGACGCGAAGGGCATCTGTTCTCTCTTCGCGTCCTTAGCGACTTTTGCGAGCGACCTTTGCGGTGAACCGCTTTTGCCTCCTCTGCTAACATTCCCTGCGTCCTGCCGTCTTTTGCCTATGCCCAAAATTTCTTGTTCGTCGATGTCGGCTTCGCTCGGCCTATGCGTCGTGCTGGTGTGCTCTTGCGTGCCGCTTCATTCGCAGACGCGCTCTGCTTCTTCTTCGACAGCAATTCCAGCGGCGAGCCCCGCGCCTTCGACGCAGCTTGAGAACAACAAGCGCGTCCAGGACGTAAAGTTCTTCAGCAAAGCTCTTCAACGGGAAATGCAATATCGGGTGGTCCTGCCCAAGGATTATTTCAATAATGAAAATCGCTATCCCGTGCTTTACCTGCTGCACGGACTCACCGGGCATTACCGCAGCTTTGAAGCGCACTCCAACCTCACGCACTATCTGGAGCGCTACCAGCTCATCGCCGTGTCTATCGAAGGCGAGAACTCCTGGTACATCAATTCGGCCACCAATCCGAAAGAAAAGTGGGAAGACTATTTTCTGCAGGACGTACTTAGCGATGTAGGGGAGCGCTTCCGCATTAACGGCGGTGACGCGCGCGCCATCGCCGGGATCTCCAGCGGCGGCTATGCGGCCATCAATCTGGCGCTGAAATATCCCGGGCTGTTCTTCTTTGCCGGCAGCCTGAGCGGCGCGGTCACCGCTCCGCGCGACCCGGAGTTTGACAAGGCATTCAAGAGCTTCGGCTTCTCTGACATCTTTGGGCCGCCGGAGAGCAAGACGCGCAAAGAGAACGACGTCTTTCTGCTGGCGGAAAAAGCCGAGCCGCAGCACACCACTTTTATCTTTATGGCCTGCGGCACGGACGATGACACGATTATCGGCAATCACCAATTTGCTGACCTGCTGCGTAAAAAACATATCGCGTATGAGATGACAGAATTTCCCGGCCAGCATGAATGGTCATTCTGGGAAGCTGCACTGCCGCCGATGTTGCGTTCGCTGGCACGGCGCATGCCGGACGTGGTTGGCGTGGACCTGCGGTAATTTTCACCGCGGAGTCGCGGAGAACAACAAAAACTTACCGCGGATGAACGCGGATTTTCGCGGATCAGGAAAGACAAAACCCACCACTAAAGGCACGGAGGAAAACAGGAAAATTTGGCCGCGAATGCACGCGAACATACGCGAATCCTAAATCGAGAATTGATGTAAATTCGTGTTGATTTGCGTTGATTCACGGCTAACTCCCCTGCTTCTCTCTGTGTCTCTGTGCCTCCGTGGTAGGTTTGATCTCCTATAATCCTTGCGTGTCCATTGCTGACAACATAAATGGTATCCGTGAGCGCATCGCGCGCGCCGCAGCGCGTGTAGGCCGCAGCGCTGAATCGATCACGCTGATGGCCGTGAGCAAGACCGTGGAACCAGAGCGGATCAAAGAAGCCTACGCGGCCGGGCTGCGCATTTTTGGCGAGAACCGCGTACAGGAGTTTGAAGGTAAGTCCACCGGGCTGAGCGAACTGAAAGACGCTGAGTGGCATTTGATCGGCCATCTGCAAAGCAACAAGGCAAAGAAAGCTGCCGAGCTGTTTCACGCCATCGATTCAGTCGATTCGCTTCGGCTGGCGGAAAGGCTCAACCAAGCCGCGGCGGAGTCGAATAAGACGCTGGCAGTGCTGATCGAAATCAAGGTCGGCCAGGAAGAGAGCAAAGCCGGGATACCTCTGGATTCTCCGGCGCTTGAAAATATTCTGCGCGCCGCGCCGCAGCTTCCAAACCTCCAAATACGTGGGCTGATGACTGTGCCGCCATTTACTGACGATCCTGAAGGCGCGCGGCCATATTTCCGACTGCTGCGTGACCTGCGCGATCAAATCGCAGTGCGCAAGCTGCCCGCCATCCAGATGGACGTTCTTTCCATGGGTATGTCGCATGACTTTGAAGTCGCCATTGAAGAAGGATCGACCTGCGTGCGCGTAGGCACGGCCATATTCGGCGCGCGGCCAAAGCCGGCATGATTCCCCTGCACGAAACCGCTAAAGGAATCAGCTTCTCTGTGAAGGTCCACCCTCGCGCCCGCAAAAACGCCATAGCCGGGATAGTTGGTGACGCTTTGAAGCTGGCGCTCACCGCGCCGCCGGTCGAAGGCAAAGCCAACCAGGCGGTGATTGAATTCTTTGCGGATTTGTTTGCAATTCCGCGCTCGTCCGTTACCATAGCCAGCGGTGAAACCAGCCGCAACAAAACAGTGCGAATCGCGGGTGTAAGCAAGCCTGTGGCAGAGCGGAAGCTGGCGGAAAAATTGAAGTCGTAAATTTGAAATTTGCCCGACGAGGTGACATCTTGTCCTTTTCTGAACGCCTGGAGCAGATAAAGACCGGCTTTGAACGGCCATTCTGGGTCGCCAACGTCACTGAATTGTTCGAGCGGCTCTCGTATTACGCCGCGTTCGCTTCACTGGCGCGCTACCTGCATGAGGCGCTGAAGTTCCCCGTGCAACAGGCCAGCTTTCTGACGGGGCTTTTCGGTGGTCTCGTCTGGTTCCTCGCCGCGTTCGGCGGGACTGTGGCGGATCGCCTGGGCTTCCGCCGCGCTCTTTCACTGGCTTATCTGATCCTGAGCGTCTCATATTTTCTGCTGGGATCACTGGCTGCGCCATGGCTGGGGCCTATACGCGACCATATGCCGTTATGGTTACTGGTCGGATTTATTCTTGCTCTCCCTGCTCTCGGCATAGCGCTGGTGAAACCGTCTGTGGTTGGCACCACGGCGCGCGCGTCCAATGAAAACGTTCGCTCTATTGGATATTCCATCTACTACACGCTCGTAAATATTGGTGGCTTTGCTGGACCTTATGTAGCGTCCTGGGTCCATCGCAACATGAGCGTCGAGAATGTTTTCCGCGTCGCGGCGGTAAGCGTGTTCGCTATGTTCTTCGCCGTGCTGATTTTCTTCCGTGAACCCCGCCGCTCGGGTGAAGTCCAGACTACCAGCCTGGGTCAGGCCGCAAAAAACTTTGGCACAGTGCTCTCCAACCCCAGGTTCATGCTTTTTCTGCTGATCTTTTCCGGCTATTGGATCGTTTACTGGCAGGAGTTCATCATTCTTCCTGTGTACGTGCATGATTACATCAATCCCAACACCGATACGGAGCTCATGCTGGTCACGGGGCCGGCATTAGTGATCGCTCTAACCATGGCGCTGAACCTGGCTATGCAGAAAGTAGCTTCGTTCCGCGCGATCACGCTCGGAACCCTTGTCTCGGCAGTCGCATGGATTCTGCTGGCGATTCATCCCACGGTACTGATGGCGTATTTAACCTTGGCCGTGGTGGCCATTGGCGAGATCATTCAATCTCCTCGATATTACGAATACATCTCCCGCCTGGCGCCTCCGGGACAACAAGGCACATACATGGGCTTTGCTTTTCTTCCCATCGGGATCGGCTCGTTCATCGGCGGCCCCTTCGGAGGCTGGCTCATTCATCACTTCGGCGAGGTCACTCATCAGCCGCAGCAGATGTGGTGGGTGATTACTGGTATCGGATTACTGACGGCGCTGCTGCTGTGGATCTATGACCGGACGCTGATGCCTGCGAAGGAGCCAGCAAAGGCTGCGGCGTAGAGCTGAAAACCTTACCACTGATTCACACGGATAACACTGCCATGCGCCACAGGTAGATTTTCTTCCAGTCGGACAAGCGACAGCGCCGCACTAAAGCTTGCGTTTGGAAACCTGTCCAGAACAAAGCTGGAAACAGCGTATCCCCAACACGTACTTCTCAATCGCTAAAGTCGTACGCCTTCTTGTAATACTCATACCAGGCGCGCGTATCAGTGTCGTTCGGTAGATGCTCTGAGAGAAATTTGAGCTCTGCCAGCATTTTGTCGGCCCGCGAGTCGTTGAGATACAGATCCATCAAGCGCCAACGATATTCAAGCTCGTTCGGCGCGAGCGACTCAGCTTTTTCATAGCATGCCATCGCTTTCGTAATCCAATTCATCTCGAACAAGTAGAGATCGCCCAGCGAAGCATAGTTCGCAGCGTCATTCGGAGCGGCACGTATACGGTCTTCCATCGCATCCACCACTTGCGCCAGCGCAAAAGGATAGACGGGCCGTGCAGGCGTGTGCGCGTGCTTGCCGTAAACCGCGCTTTCCATTTGCGGCATTCCCATCGCCCGCAGCTGAGGCAGAAACGGGTTGTCGGCGTACTTCACAAGGAAGTTCACATCGTCCTCAAAACGATGGAAATAGGTCCACGACTTGGGTTCGTCAACGTACCATAAGCCGTCTGTGCCTCGACGAAGTACAAACGGCAGATTAGATTTGCCGGGCTGCGGTATCAGGAGCGCAAGATCATTGGCGTACAGGAGCCGGTACGGAGTTGCGGATTGAAAAAACTCAAAGATCCTCTTCAGCTGCCACTCGTCGCGCGGCACCGCGGCGCGGAAAATCCGGCTTCCTTCCGTCAGCAATGGTAGCCGCGGGTCACCCACTCCCAGTTCCAATGACAACAGGTACCGCTGCAATGTGGTGTTGGCGTCCCTGGATGACCTGAACTGGCTCAACTGCGCCTGAGGGAGGTGCTGAATCGCCCGCGTGTAATCGTCCAGGCTTTTACTGTACCCATGCACCAGCGCGCCAGCGCCGCCCGACAGGAATTCGGCGTTAAGCCACTCGGGCCGCTGCTTCGACACCGGCTCGATTTTCGATCCCATGCCACGCAGATTGGTAGTAATGATCAGCTCGGACAGAAAATCCTGTGGAACCTCGGACAACATATACGTCCTCGCGGCATCTTCCATATGCCCGCAGTAGGAATCGGTAATCTCGCCTTCCAGCGCATAGGACACCTCAATCTTGAGCAGGTTATCTTTGACGCTGTAAAGGTACAAGATCCCCCGGCCGTCGCGGCGCGCACCGATCCGGAGCTTCGAGAAGAGCTCGGATGCGGTCCCCTCAATGGTCTTACCCTCTGGGAGCGCCGGCAGCAAAACCAGAGCGTTTTCTATTCCCGATTTCTTCTCGGCGAGCTTCAGGCTCATCCGGAGCGCCAGATCAAAATCGTGGCTGCTGGTCTCATTGATGAGCACATACCTGTCGCGCTTTGGTTCACGAGTGTGCTGCCAAAGGAACAGACCGCCAATAACGGCAACGCCTAAAACCAATGCGAGACTGGCCCGACTGGCCATGCGCTCAGGAAGCCGCGTCATGAGCAAACTCCTTCGCGAGCCGTTGTGGGGCCGCATGGTCCCGCGCCGGTCTTCTCGTCTCGTCCTTCAAGGGATTCAGAAATCGCCAAAGACGCTAGTTTTACTGCCGCTGCTTGAATAGTGAACAAGAAACGGTTCGGTTGAACTGGGATTGAGTCCGTAGATCGAGCGATCCCGTCCCTCATTTTTAAGCACGACGACCGGTGTTTCATGCCCACCATAGAGGCGAAAAATGCCTGCGGCGCGCAACTGCGTGTCGTTCAGCACCACGTATGGGTATTCACTTTCAGCAGGCGGGTACAGTCCCAGTTCAAGTCGGTTTCTTCCTTTGGCATCGTAAAAGAAGAGTCCCGGCCCTCCGCCCTCTGAAAAAGCAAGCTCTGCTCGCGCCTTTCCGGACGCGTCAACCAGCCGAATCCTCTGGGCAGACATAACTTCCTGTCTCGTTGCGACAGGTTCTGCCGGCGGATGCGCGCCGGAACCTGGGTGCTGGACCTGAGCCAGGACATAGGCGCCCAAAAGTCCTCCGATAAACCCGGAGAACAGGCCTGCAAGATAGAATTTGCGCATGATCAAAAGACCTCGGCTCCCGAGAATAATGTGACCTGTTCCTGTCTTTTTGGCCGGAGAGCGTGAGAGATTGTACATCAAGTGCTCAGACTTGATTGGAGCGGCCCACAACGCAAAATTAGTATTCTTATGAATACCGTAGACCCATCGAAAAGAGAACAATATCCCTCCGGCCCCTCGCGCGCTGATAAAGTGCACGCGCTCGCGTCACGCCGTGGTTATTCCTGTCGACGACCATTTCTATTCTTCGGCATTCTCCAGCCTCACGGTAATCACGGTTTAGCTGCTGGGATGACGGTAGTTTCCTTTTTGCCGCTTTTGCGGCATCATGCCGCATGGCCAATGAAGAACATCTCAAGATACTCAAGCAAGGAGTCGACAAGTGGAACGAGTGGCGGTCAACGAATCTTGATATAGTTCCTGACCTCAATGGGGCGGACCTTGGCGGAGCGAATCTCTCGTTAATAAATCTCATTGGTGCAGATGTCAACCGGGCGGATTTCAACAGGGCTAAACTCCGCGGGGCTAAACTCAACGATGCGAACCTCAACAAGGCCACCCTCGCCGGAGCGGACCTCGCAGGAGCAGATCTCACTAATGCAAACCTCAACGAGGCGATGCTCATCATGGCGGATCTCACTGGAGTGCGCCTCAGAGGGGCAGACCTCGGTGAGGCGGACCTCAGCGGAACGGTCTTAACTGGTGCAGACCTCCACGACGTGGATCTCACCGATACAAACTTTACTGGGGCGGATCTCACAGGGGCAGACCTCACGGAAGCACGGGCATTCGAGACAATATTTGCGAATGTCGATCTGAGCATGGTAAAGGGAATTGAAGCGATAGAGCATGAGGGACCTTCTACAATCGGCATCAATACGATCTATCGGTCCAAGGGCAAGATTCCGCCTGAATTCCTGCGTGGCGCCGGTGTTCCCGACAACTTTATCGAGTACATGAGCTCGCTGGTGGGAACAGCCTTTGAGTTCTACTCCTGCTTCATCAGTTATTCAGGAAAAGACCAGGAGTTTGCCGACCGCCTGTTTGCCGATCTCCAGCATGAAGGCGTTCGTTGCTGGTTTGCTCCGCATCACGTTCAGGCGGGAAAGAAGCTGCATGAACAGATTGATGTTGCCATCCGTTTGCATGAAAAGCTTTTGCTGATCCTGTCACCCGACAGCATCAACAGCGAGTGGGTTAAAACCGAGATCGCCAAGGCGCGCAAACGCGAGAACGCGGAAGGCAAACAGGTGCTCTTCCCCGTCAGCCTTAATATTTCCTTCAAAGAACTGCAGACGTGGGAATGCTTTGACGCCGACCGCGGCAAGGACTCAGCCCGCGAAATCCGCGAATACTACATTCCGGATTTCACTGAGTGGAAGAACCACGACCAATACCAGGAACAGTTCAAGAAGCTGCTACGCGATCTGAAGAAATGATGTTTTTTGTTGTGCTCCGCTTCGCTGGTCCTTTTCCAACGCGCTCCGCTGCGCTGCGCGCGGATCTCCACCCCGCCACGCGAAGCGCGCGTCGGGGACCCCGGGGCCTGCGGCGCAAGGAAGAATCTCTTTTCTTTGCTTACCCGGCTTTTCGCTGCGCTCAGTCTGGGCTTAAGCCCAGACCTATCCCATCCAGCGGCGCGCCGGGACTCGGAAACGTGACCGGGCTATTTCCAGACGTCCCGCCGAGGCGGGACTGGAGCATAGTGGGTTGAAGTTTGTTCTTGCTTTCGTGAAAAACGGGACAGGGTGACGCTAAATTCGTTTTGTCTGGGTCTATGTTTATGCTTGACTGCTTGGCGAACAAAAGGTAAATTAAATTACTTTCCTCCCAGCGAGGAGAAGCAGTATCGGACGATCTTTGAAAACATAGCAATCAGCAGACACAGAACTCAGCAGTCAGCCGAGAATGGTGCCTCTAACCCGTTGCGACCCTCTGCCGACCGAACAGTAAAAACGGAAAAACAGTGCTGAAATTGAGGGCGATTGGAGCCCTGAAAAGCGGGAAAAAGAGGGGTCGACAGGCCCTCAGTCTTGGGTGACCTTGGGTGGAAATGGGTGTACATAGGGGGTAGGGGGAGGGGGTAGGGGGAGGGGGTCGGCTGAAGGCGCAGGCAGAGGGTTGCAGATCAGATTGCCAAAATCGCCGGAATTGCCAAAATTGGGTAATTGAAGGGCTGAGAACCCGACATCGCACGTGATCGAAAAAGCAAGACCGCGATGCAGGCTTGACCAAAATACCGATCATCAGAGCCGCGGAGATCCGTCGTCGCTGGATCGTCGTTGGAATAGGGATCCCTCGCTGCGCTCGGGATTTAAGAAATCGCCGACATCGCACGTAATCGGAAAAGCAAGAACCGTGACCCAGGCTTGAATGGAAAATTTGTCAGCAGAGCCACGAAGATTGATCGATCCCAAAAAGCATTGTTCTGATAGGGGTCCCTCGCTGCGCTCGGGACTTGAGAGAAATGTGTTTAAATAGAAGAACCACTTATGGATTTGAAAGCTATTCAGTCAGCCCTGCATGAACGCAACATTGATGCCTGGCTGTTTTATGACCATCACCATCGCGATCCCATTGGTTACAAAGTGCTGGGACTGCCCGAAGGGCTGATGGTAACGCGCCGCTGGTTTTACATTATTCCCCGCGAGGGCGAGCCGACGAAGCTGGTGCATCGCATTGAGGCGGGGCATCTGGATTCAGTGCCGGGCGCAAAGCGCGAGTACTCCAGCTGGCGCGAACTCTGGGACAACCTGCAGGCCATGCTGGTACGCCATCGCACGGTGGCCATGCAGTATTCGCCCAACAACCTGATTCCTTATATTGGGCTTGTGGATGCCGGGACGGTGGAGCTGGTCCGCAGCTTTGGCAAGGAGATTGTAAGTTCCGGCGATCTGGTGGCGAAGTTTGAAGCCGCATGGAGCGAAGAGCAGATCGCCAGCCATTTTGCCGCGCGTGATGCCATTGACGCCATTGTGCCGGAATGCTTTAAGGAAATTGGCCGGCGCGTCCGCAAGGGCAGCGTCACGGAGTATCAAATCCAGCAGTGGCTGGCGGAGGCTTTCCGCCGCGAAAGCCTGATCACGGAAGACCTGCCGATTGTAGCGGTGAATGCCAACAGCGGCAATCCGCATTACGGGCCCAGCGCGGAAACGTCGTCGGCGATCAAAGATGGCGATTTTGTGCTGCTGGATATCTGGGCAAAAAAGAATACGCCGGAGGCCGTCTATTACGACATTACATGGACCGGAGTGCTGGGCACGCCGACGGAAAAACACGTCGAGATTTTTAACATTGTGAGCGGCGCGCGCGATGCGGGCATCAAGAAAGTTGTGGAAGCTTTTGCCGGCAAGCGACGCATCGCGGGCTGGGAAGTGGACCAGGCGACGCGCGAGCACATTACCAACGCGGGTTACGCGCAATACTTTACGCATCGCACGGGGCATTCCATCGGCGTAAACGTGCATGGCAACGGCGCGAACATGGATAACCTTGAGACCAAGGACGACCGCGAGATCATCCCGAACACCTGCTTTTCCATTGAGCCGGGCATCTATCTGCCGGAATTTGGCGTGCGCAGTGAAGTAAACGTGCTCACCCGCAACGGCGCGGCTGAGGTAACAGGTAAAATACAAAACGAATTGGTCATTATTTAATGGCGAAAACAGAAACCACTACACAAGACGCGCCAGCCACCACAGCGGCAGTTCCCTTTACCGGAATGGCGGCCATGGCCCCGCTGATCGGCTGGCTGATACCCGGCGCGGGCCATTTGATTCAGAAGCGCTGGATACGCGGCCTGCTCCTCTTTGGCTCCGTGGCAGGAATGTTTGCCTTTGGGCTGGCGATGCAGGGCAAAGTCTATCAGCCCAACACGGGCGATCTGCTGGATATCCTGGGCTTCATCGGCGATCTGGGCTCAGGAGCGTTTTACTTTATGGCGCGGATTTTTGAATGGGGCGGCACTTCCATCACGTCCGCCGTGGCCGACTATGGAACAAAATTCATTGTCGTGGCCGGTCTCTTGAACATTATGGCAGCCGTTGACGCATACCACATCGCGATTGGGAAAAAACCATGATGCTGGCACTGCAACTCTCTCACTTCACCGCAGCAACGCTGTTTGCGTTCTTCTTTTCTATCGTGTTCGGGATTACGCAGCGCAACACACCGAACGAAATGATCCGGTACGGAGCTTATTGCTTTGCCATGGCGTTGGGCGGACTGTTTGTTGCCGGATGGTTTATGTGGCTATTGCACCATTAGGATTTATGTCGCTCCGCTCCAAAACCGCCAGAGTTCATTCTCCGCATAGAGATCGTCTCGCACCTGTTGCGCGCGGCTCGGCAACACTCTGGCCTCGCCGCTAATCGAAGCTAGCTGGTAAACGAATAAGCCGAGAATTTCACAAATGAACACGAATCGAAAAAACTTAGAGATCCAGCTAGTTCTTTTTTTGATTTGCGTTTGTTCGCGTGATTCGCGGCTGATCTGTTTGCTACTTCGGCTCTGATCCATTCTTAATCGGCTGTCCGTTGTAGATAATTCGCGTCCTCACGCCGAAACGCTTGTAGCGCGTGTACTTCAACGTCTCGCGAATGTGCACATCGCCACTTTTGAAATGCAGGAAATCATCCGCACTAGTATAGGTTGGGAACCAGTATTGTCCGTCCACCTGCTCGCGATACGTGACGAATTTGGGGCTTAGGTTTTCTTTGTCTCTCTTGTGCGTGTCAGGAACGTTCTTGCCGCAGGTCTTCACGATCTGAAAATCGCGATTGTCAACCCAGATTCGTCCCTTGAAAAAGCGCGGTCCGCCGTCTTTGTCCACTTTCTTTGGCGCGACGTCAAAAACATATGTGTCCAGTTCGTCTACGTGCTGCTGGCCCGCATATAGGATGTTGTATTGCGGAAGGTCTTCCGTGGTCAGCACAAAAGGCAGATGATTACGGAAATCGTCAAAGTCTTCCTTAGTAAGCATCACGCGCGTGAGCGTGTTCATGGGCGCATAAGTCACATTTTCAATGCGCTTTCCCTGATCGTCGTACAGGACGTCGGTAGTTTCCTTGAATTGGCCGTCCACGGTATCGCCGTCCAGGGTTTCAACGCTTACCTCTTGCGTATAGGTATAGTGATTACGCGCTTCCTTGAAGATCGCTTCCTGTCCGGCAAATTTCTGGATCAAGTCTTGTACGCTGATGCTTTGTGGCGGCGCAGAATTTAGCGGGCCATCGCCGGCTTCGCAATTGGTCTGGGCGGTTAAAAGCAGTGGGGCGAGGGCGCAAATCGCCAAGGTAATAATTTTCAACGCAAAAGGCGTTGCGCACGCATGCAACGTGAATCTTGGATGCCGCATAGTTTTCCTAAAGGATTTCTCTCTGATTTAGATGCGCGCGGAGAGCCAACCGCAGCACGAGTCAGGCGGGCTTAACAAATAAAAACGAAAAGGCCAATCCCTTGAGGAAATGGCCCTTTGGAACTAAGAAAACAGCCTTCGATCAGAATTACGGCTTTTTATCCGGCGTCTTTGGACTGGCTTTGGGATCATCTTTCGGATCTTCTTTGGCTTCGCCTTTGTAGATGATCCTGGTTTTCGAGCCGAAGCGCTTGTAATTGGTCAGCTTGATGATCTCGCGCATGTGAACGTCATTCTGGCGGAAATGCAGGACGTCGTCTGCTCGAATATAGGTGGGGAACCAATACTTGCCATCAATCTGCTCGCGATACGTCACGAATTTCGGCGAGAGATTTTCTTCCACCTTCTTCTTTTTCTTGGTGGCGATTGCATCCGGCACAGTCTTGCCGCAGCTCTTCACAATCTGCAAGTCATGGTTGTCAACCCATATGCGTCCCTGGAAGTAGCGCTGCCCCTTGACGATCGTCTTGGGTGCGATATCGAAAACGTAGGTATCGACTTCATCCTGGCGCTGCTGCCCAACGTAAAGCAAGTTGTATTGGGGCAGATCAGAGGTGGTCAGGACAAAGGCCATCTTGTAACGAAAATCCTCATAGTCTTCACGGCTCAGGATCAACTGGCGCAAGGTATTTTGCGGCGCTAAGGTAACGTTTTCTATGCGTCCGCCTTTATCGTCATACGTGATGTCCTGCACCAGCCGGAATTCGCCGCTTACGGTGTTGCCGTCCAACTCCTGCACCGTGATGTCCTGCGTATAAACATAATTGTTGAGGGCCTGGCGAAAAACTTCTTCTTTGGCTCCAAATTTCTCAATAATCTGTTGCGGCGTCATGCCTTGCGGCTGGGCAGGATTCATGGGGCCTGTGCCTTCATCGCAATTCGTTTGCGCCACCAGCGCCGCCGGGAGCAATAGCAACCCATATATGAGGACACGCAGAGTAGTCTTGGGAAGATTCATTCCATTTCCTTTTAAAAATGCCGGACTGAAAACGCCAGCCTATACAGAACGTCCATGATTGCATGCTGGCCTGAAACCGCAAAAAGGTTTTACACTAACTTGCTCTTCTCAGGAGACCGCATGCGCCGCTTTACGCTATTAATCGTTTCAGCCATGGCTATTTTACTCATGGGAGGCGTTTTTGTTCAGCTTTCCGCCCAGCCTGCGGCAAAAAAGCCTTTCACCTTTGAAGACATGATGTCCCTAAAGCGCATTGGCGGTCCGGCGATCTCGCCAGACGGTAAATGGGTGCTGTTTGCCGTTGTGGACGTTGATCTGAAAGAGAATAAACGGACTTCCCATCTCTGGGTGGTTCCGACGGCGGGCGGCCCGGCCCGGCAACTCCCGGCGACCGCAGCGGGCGAGAGTGGCGGACATTGGTCGCCTGATGGAAAGAGTTATCTCTACCTGAGTGCGGCGGAAGGCGGCACGCAGGTTTGGGTGAGGGGCTTTGACTCGGCTTCAGGCACGCCCAGCGGCGCGGCCACGAAAATTACCAGCATCTCCACGGAAGCCGACGGCGCTATCTGGTCGCCCGACGGCAAAAATATAGTTTTTATTTCTGAAGTTTTTCCCGGCTGCATGGACGACACCTGCAACAAATTCAGCGATGAAGAGCGCGCAAAGTCCAAAGTTAAGGCCATGGTGTTTGAGCATCTCCTGTTCCGGCACTGGAACCATTACACCAGCGGCAAGCGCAGCCATCTTTTTGTTGTTTCGGCAGAAAGCGGAGTGGCAAAAGACCTGACTCCAGGCGACCATGATGTTCCGCCGTTCAGCATGGGTGGGCAGGATCCGTATGCGATCTCTCCGGACAGCAAGGAGGTCGCCTTCACCAGCAACTGGGATGAAGTAGGCGCAACCAGCACAAACAATGACATTTTTGTGGTGCCCATCACTGGCGGCGAACCCAAAAAACTCAGCACCAGCCTCGGCGGCGACTCCACTCCGCTTTATTCGCCGGACGGCCAGTGGCTGGCATGGCGCATGCAGAAACGCGCCGGTTATGAGAGCGACCGCTTCAGGCTGGTGGTGTACGACCGCAAAAGCGGCGAGATCAAAAACCTGACTGAAAATTTTGATCAGTGGGTGGAAACCATCGCCTGGTCGCCGGATTCGAAGTTTATTTATTTCACATCGGAAAAAGAAGGCGCATCGCCAATCTACCGGCTGAATCTCCCTGTGGTCCTGGCCGCGGGCCGTCCGACGCAAACAGGCATAAGACCCATTGAAGAGATCCTCGGCGGCACCAATGACGAGTTGAACGTCTCCGCCGATGGCAAGACGATGGTCTTTACTCAGCTCTCTGTGGCGGCGCCTAGCGAGGTTTACAAAATCGCGCTCGAAGGTCAGACATCCGGCTCAACTGCAAAGCCCGGCAGGACCGGCCCCACCTCTACCATGGCATACAAGTCGAACTATGTTGCTGAAGAACTTAGCCACCTGAACGATGCGACGCTGGCAAAGGTCGACATGCAACCGGTGGAATCATTCTGGTTTGCCGGGGCTGGTGGGACCAAGGTCCAGGGATTTATGGTGAAGCCGCCACGGTTCAACAAGGACGCGAAATATCCCGTGAAGTTTCTGATCCACGGCGGACCGCAAGGCCAGTGGGGCGACGAATGGTCCTACCGCTGGAATGCCGAGCTTTTTGCCGCCGATGGCTACATTGTGATCATGATTAATCCTCGCGGCTCCACGGGCTACGGGCAGGCGTTTGTGGATGGCGTGAACAAAGATTGGGGCGGCAAGCCTTACATTGATCTGATGAACGGGCTTGATTATGCGGAAAAAACTTATCCGTTCATCGACAAAGACCGCGAGTGCGCTCTGGGAGCGAGCTATGGCGGTTACATGATTGATTGGGTCCTTGGGCACACCAATCGATTCAAGTGCCTTGTCTCGCATGATGGCATGTTCAACACGGAAAGCACTTACGGCAGCACGGAAGAGCTGTGGTACCCTGAGTGGGAGTTTGGCGATACACCGTGGACAAACCGCGAAAGTTATCGCAAATGGTCGCCACACCTTTTTGCCGCGCAGTTCAAGACGCCGACGCTCGTTGTCCATAGCCAGCTTGATTACAGGTTTGACGTCTCTGAAGGCTTCCAGCTATTTACCACCCTGCAACGGCTGAATATCCCTTCAAAAATGCTGTACTTCCCCGATGAAGGACACTGGATACTCAAACCGCAAAATAGCGAGCTATGGTACAAGACCGTGAATGGGTGGGTGGATAGCTACCTGAAAAGGTAGTTCTTGAGAAGTAGTTTTTCTGAAATCCCGACCCTGAGCTCGCCGAAGGGGAGGGAGCCCTATAGCTACGAGAGTCCCATGGTTGCAATAGGGTTCCTTCGCTTCGCTCGGGATGAAACGCAAGTGCTACAATCCAAACCGTGCTGAAACAGGCTCTAACAATCCTATTTTTGCTGGCGCCAGCGGCGGCCGTGGGGCAAGACCAGCAACCCGCGCCAACGCCCAGCGCTCAGCCCACCGCGCCTTCGCCAGACGGCAAGCCGCAGGTGAAGGTGAATTACCTGAACGTCTGTACGCCGGGAACCGATGAACAAGCGATTATCAAGAGCGCGCTGGCGGCAGTGCAGTCCAAGCCGGCCTTCAGCACGGATTTTGAGCTTTCCCGCGGACGCACTTCGCTGAAAGACGCTCCCGACGCGAAGTATGTCCGGCTGCGCAGGGACTTTGCGGCGGAGTCTCCGCTGCTTACGGCGCAGTACTCCATGAGCACGGACGCAACCAATACGGTCGAGATCCTGGTGCTGCGGCCGCGCGATCCCAAGGATTTTCTCCAGGTGGTGATGGAAGACCGCATGTCTGCCAGCGCGGCCAAGCCGCTTTCCCTTTTGCAGGTGGATACGCCGACTTCACGCGTGAGAGTTGAGCGGCTCAACAAGAGTTCTGCCGTGCTGTCGCGCTGTGAGGAGGTTGACCAGAGCGCCTACGAACCAGTGTTCCACCAGGCGTCTGAAATCATGACGCAATATCGCGCGGCGCTGGGACTGCGGACGGCCTTCCGCTCAGATCTAGCGTGGCTTAACGCCAATGCCAAGGCGACCGTGCCTGTTCCCAAGCGGAAACCGGCCGCGGCCAAGCACTGAAACTAAATCGAAGGTCATGAATCTAATGGATGCCATGGAAAATTCCGTTCGCGATACAGTGGTGCTCGGCACCGGTTGCGCCGGCCTTACGGCCGCCATCTACGCCGCACGCGCCAACCTGAAACCGCTGGTGGTTGAAGGCCACGAGCCCGGCGGCCAGCTCTCGCTTACCACTCTGGTAGAAAACTTTCCCGGCTTCCCTGACGGCATCCAGGGGCCTGAGCTGATTGAGAACATGCGCAAGCAGGCGGCGCGCTTTGGCGCCGAATACATGCGCGGGCACCTGGTAAAGGCGGACTTGAACCAGCGGCCCTTTAAGCTCGACTTTGGCGGTGATAAGGCCGTCCTGACGCGCACACTCATCATCGCCAGCGGAGCCTCAGCGCGATGGCTGGGACTGCCGAATGAGCACAAGCTGATCGGCCATGGCGTTTCTTCATGCGCCACGTGCGACGGTTTCTTTTTCAAGGGCAAACCGATTACGGTGATTGGCGGCGGCGATTCCGCTATGGAAGAAGCATTGTTCTTAAGCCGCTTTGCCACCAAGGTCACAATCATCCATCGGCGGGAACACTTCCGCGCCTCCAAGATCATGCTGGACCGCGCACGCAAGCACGAGAAAATCGAGTTCCTTACGGACACGATGGTGGAAGATGTTCTCGACCCGAGCCAGAAAGAAGTCACGGCGCTCAAGCTGAAAAACCTGAAGACCGGCAAGGTCTGGGACTTCCCCACCAGCGCCATGTTTCTGGGCATTGGCCACGAGCCGAACGCCAAGATGTTTACCGGCCAGCTTGATATGGACGATGACGGGTACCTCAAGACCCGCGACTTTGTGATGACTCGCGTGCCCGGAGTCTTTGCCTGTGGCGACGTGCAGGACCGCCGCTATCGCCAGGCGATTACCGCCGCGGGATCAGGCTGCGCCGCGGCCATTGAAGCGGAGAAGTTTCTGGAAGAGCATGGACGATAAAAGGGTTGAATAAGAGGCTAGATGCGGTAATCTTTTCCTATGAGCACCTTTTACGTCATGGTGGAATGCCTGCCCTGGCTCGCGTTGGTTGGGTTCGGACTTTATTTCCTACTCACGGCTTTGGTCCCATCTTGGCGGGACAAGAACTGGAAGCACTGGGCTTTTTATGGCTATCAAACTTTCAATCAAAACCCAAACTCATGGCTGGTGCAGTTAGGATTTGCGCAACCGCCCAAGCCGGTCGCTCAAGGAGATTTTGACGAGAAGTCCGCCGCATTGTTGTATTGGGTTCTTGCAGCTCTGTTTTTATTGATGGGGATTGGCGGGCTCGTTTTGATTGTCTACCGCAGTATTCCCTGAGCAAACATTTCCTCTGTTCTGCCGGCTTGTGTTAAAAAAGTAAGTTCTTTTCTATGCCCTCATCTCAGACCATCCTGGAGCGCCGTTGTTAAGGGCCGCCTTCATTTCCCTTTCAGAAAGTAAGTCTCTGCGCTCTGCGGCGGAGAAAACGTGGATTGGCCAGCGCCTTTCGCGCCGTTTTGTGGCCGGCACCACCATTGAAGACGCACTTGCCGCCACTCAGGCCATGAACAAGCTTGGCCTGAGCGTGAGCGTGGACAATCTGGGAGAAAACGTTACCAACGCCGATGAAGCCCGGCACAGCGCGCAGCTTTACCACCAGATGCTGGACCAGATGAACGCGCAGGGGCTGAATGCCAACGTAAGTTTAAAGCTCACGCACATGGGGCTGGACGTGGATGAGGCGATGGCCTATGAGATCGCATCCGGCGTGGTGCAGCACGCGGCGCGGATCAACAATTTTGTCCGCATAGACATGGAAGGCTCGCCGTATACGCAGCGGACGCTCGACTTCGTCCACAAGTTGCATAGCCAGCCGGAAAACGCGGGGCACGTCGGCGCGGTGATCCAGTCTTATCTTTTCCGCAGTGAAAAAGATGTGGAAGAGCTGCTAGCGCAGCGGATACGGATACGCTTGTGCAAAGGCGCGTACAAAGAACCGCCGGAAGTCGCGTTCCCCAAAAAGGCCGACGTGGACGCGAACTACGTCAAACTGATGAAGATGCTGCTGAAAAGCGGCGTGTATCACGGCATCGCCACGCACGATGAAAACATGATCCGGGCGACAATTGAGTTCGCCCAGAAGGAAAAGATAGCGGCCTCGACGTTTGAGTTCCAGATGCTCTATGGAGTGCGTCGCGACCTGCAGCAGAAGCTGGTGAAAGAAGGCTGGCGCTGCCGCGTCTATATCCCGTTTGGGACTGAATGGTACCCCTATCTGATGCGGCGGCTGGCGGAGCGTCCGGCGAACGCGATTTTTATTTTGAAGAACCTTTTCCGGTAGTTCTTACCGCGGATTTGCGCAGATAAACGCTGATAAAACCAAAGGCCAGTTGTAGCCGCGAAATTTCTCGAATGAACACGAATCAAATTAAATTCGCGTTTTTCGCGTTGATTCGCGGCTGAATTTTTCTGATCGGCGCTTATGTGTGGCGAGCTTCAACACTTCTTCTTCAACTCCTCAAGCGAATACTTTGTCCCACGCCAGGTGATGGCGCCGTCGCGCAGGGCGAGGAAGGCGGACTGCAAAGTAGCGAAGTTGAATACCAGCGCGGCAATGGGACAGGTGAGAAACATCCATGGAGAGTTGGCCATATATCGCCCGGTGAGGGTGTAAGCCAGCGCAATCATGGCGACGGCCACGGCGAACGGAGCGCGTGCCCAGCCGGGAGCCAGCAGAAGCCCTAAGAAAGGACAGACGCACAGAAAGAATGTAACGGCGCAGACAGCCAGCACCAGGCTGATGCGAAATCGCAAAAAGGCAAAAAGATTTTTCTCCAGGTTGGCGACTACGCCGGCTGCTCCAACGGCCCAGCGCAGGCTCACGAGGTCAGGGCCAAAGACTACATCCTGCCGAAGCCCGGCGCTCTTGATGGACTCCCCGAGTTTGATATCGTCGACGACCTCGAGGCGGAGCTTTTCGTATGTGCCAATGGCATCATAGGCCGAGCGGCGAATCAGGTTGAACGCGCCGACGCCAATGTGGTCGCGCGCCTTGGGATCGCGCACCTTCCACGGTCGCATGGCAAAGCTGGCCATGACCTGCGGAAACGAAATCATCATGCGCTCGCCCAGTGTTTTCATGTGCGCGGTGGGAAAAAGCACAAGATGGTCGGTTGCGGTCCTGGTGGCGTAGTGAATCGCGCGGCGCAGAGTGTCAGGGTGAAAGACGCAATCAGCGTCAGTGAACAGGAGCCAGTCGCTGTTGGTCTGTTGCGCGGCGTTTCTTTGTGCGGCGTCTCTCTGTGAACCCAGCCACATGGCATGCACTTTGCCCAGCCAGCCTGCAGGCAAGTCGCGCACATGGATGACTCGTAGCTTACCGGCGGAGGCAGGTTCTGCGGCGAGACGTTCCATGATCGCACCGGTCTGGTCAGTGGAGCGATCATTGACGGCGACGATCTGGTACTGGGGATAATTGAGTTGCAGAAGAGATCGTAAAGCGGCTTCGATCTCGGCTTCTTCATTGCGCGCGGGAACAACAATCGTGAGCGAAGGCGGAGCCGTATCTCGCGGCGGATTCCATCCGGGTTGAGTGAGGTCGGTGACTTCAGAAAAATGCAGCGCTAGCTGCACGGCGGGAACAAGCCAGATTAGCAAGAGGAGCAGACCTGAAATCCAGTAAAGCAATGTCCAGTCAAATACGATCATGCGTCCTGGACCTGGAAACGGGGCGCAAACTTTGCACCATAAAGAAGGATGAGGCCGGAGAGGCCGGCGGCGACGAAGGCCACCCAGAAAGCTGTCTGTAACGATCCGGTCTTGTCAGAGATACGGCCGATCAGCGTGGGGGAAAAGGCGTCTCCCAGCAGATGAATGATAAAGACGTTTACGGCCAGCGCGGTGGAGCGAATACTGGCGCTTACGGAATTGACTAGCGCCGCGTTCGTGGGGCCGGTGCCGACTAAGACAAAAAACACGGCAACAAACATGGCCGGAAACATCAATGAGCCCGTGGCATAAATGGCAGCCACCATGAACGGCACAGCTAAGAGCATGGCGAAGCCGGAGAACGAATAATACGCGCCGTAAAAGCGCCGGAGCAGGCGATCGCCAATCCAGCCGCCCAGCAGCGTTGCGCCAATGCCATTGATGATCACGATAATGCTGAAGTCGATATTGGCGGTCTTTAGATCCAGACCGCGCAGGCGAACGAGGAAAGTCGGAATCCAGACCTGCATGCCGCCCATGGCAAAGGTATAGGCGGCCATGCCGAGAGTGGAAGTGATGAATGCGCCGTTACGGACGAGTCCGCGAAGCATCTCCCATGTGGTGCCCGCCGATGCGGTTTTTTCATGTTGACCGCGCGGCGGCTCAGGAATAAACCAGAGCAATAATGCCAGCAGGAAGCCGGGAATTCCGGCGGCCATAAACGGCACTCGCCAACTGCCAAAATAGTGCGCCAGATAGCCGCCGACAAAGTATCCGGCGGCGCTGCCCACGGGCAATCCCAGAAAAAAGATGGAGAGCATGCGGCCGCGCTTGAGCGTCGGGAACGAATCGGCGATCAGCGTGGGAGCGATCGTCGCGTAACTGGCTTCACCAATGCCGACGATGGCGTGACGAAAAAGAAGCTGGTTATAGTCACGCACGAACCATGTAAGAAAGGTGAAGCCGCTCCAGATAAAGATCCCGAAGACCACGATGTTTTTGCGCGCGAAGCGGTCGCCCATCCAGCCCACAACAGGCGCGGCAAACATATAA
>Ga0070734_10001107_pt1 | contig 42774 bp, 31 predicted proteins | sample Coa_R1_8_FD_66444 | JGI IMG/M metagenome (GOLD analysis project Ga0070734, IMG submission 66444) | Surface soil microbial communities from Centralia Pennsylvania, which are recovering from an underground coalmine fire - Coalmine... | ecosystem: Environmental > Terrestrial > Soil > Unclassified ...
CGATCCCACCGAGGGGCAGGTGCTGCTCGATGGCGTAGACCTGCGGGAATACGATCTGGACGATCTCTATCGCGAAATCGGGGTCATCTTCCAGGATTTCATGCGCTACGAGATGACGGCTCGGGAAAACATCGCCGTCGGAAAGATCGAAGAGGTTAACAATCTGTCTCTGCTGAAAGCGGCTGCCGAAAAAAGCATGGCTGACGATGTGGTCCGGAAACTGCCGGGAGAATATGAACAACAACTTGGCCGTCGCTTTGAAAATGGAGTCGATCTTTCCGGCGGCGAATGGCAGAAGCTCGCTCTGGGCCGTGCTTACCTTCGGGATGCCCAGGTTCTGATTCTGGACGAGCCCACGGCGGCTCTCGATGCGCGCAGCGAGTTCGAAGTCTTCCAGCGCTTCGCGGAGTTGACCTCTGGCAAGATGGCGCTGTTCATCTCGCATCGCTTCTCGACTGTCCGCATGGCTGACCGCATCATTGTGTTGCAAAATGGAAGGATCGCCGAAGATGGCGATCACGACCAGTTGTTCCGCCTCGGCGGTCACTACGCCGAAATGTTCGAACTGCAAGCTGCGAATTATCGCTGAAAGCATTCGCCGGGACCTTACAGCTCAAAATGCCGCGAAACACACACATTGAGATTGTCGCCGCCGCAGAACCAGCTGGTGAGCGGAATGGCTCTGGCGTTGATTCCAAACAACTGCAGGCCAAAGCGGAAGAATTGGCAGGCGCTCTGGCCTGGCTGCCGAACACCGCATCCTCGCAAGTGCTACCCGAGCGCAGTTCTACCCTGGCGCGGGCTTTTAAGCCCATCTTTTCCGCTCTCGCCTCTGCCAATCCGAAGCAGCCGGCGGCCGACGATTTCCGCTGGCTTTACGACAACGAACGCATAGTCGAGACCGAGCTGCAAAACACCGTCGGCGATTTGCGCTTCCAGACCGATTTGCCGCATGTGCGCAATGCGGCGGGAGAGGTGATTCCCCGGCCGTTGGGTCTGGCCCAGGGATTTCTGGAAGCAGTCTCATGCGAATTTTCCGAGCCGGAATTTGTCACCTTCGTCGAGGCTTTTCAGAAAAAGACAGTTTTGCAGTCGCACGAACTGCAGGCTCTGGTGCCGTCGTTAAAGTTGATCCTTCTGGAGCGGATCGCAGCTGGGGCCAGGCAGGTTCTACGCGATCCACACGACAATTCGCAGAATCTTGCCCTCTACATCCGCAGCTTGCAGGATGTAGGGCACACATCGTGGCACGAGACGCTCGAGTTGCTGAACGTCATTGACCGTTTGCTGCGGGAAGATCCGGCAGGCGCCTATGCGCAAATGGATTCGGAAAGCCGGCAGTATTACCGACGAAAGCTGGCCAATATTGCCGAGCACTCGGATTTCCCCGAGTTGAAAGTCGCGGAACGCGTGGTTGCTCTGGCCCGCGATGCCGGCACTCGCACGTATTCCGATCCCCGGATCGCGTTGCGCGAATCCCATGTCGGTTATTACCTGATGGACAAGGGCACGGCGCTGCTGGAGAAAGAGGTTGGATTCCGGCCGCCCTTCAAGCAGAAGCTGCAGCGGGCGATCAAGCGCCATCCCGATGAGTTCATCCTGATCGGGAACGCGCTGCTGACGCTCGTTATTACCTCTCTTGCAGTATTTTGGCTGACGGACCCGCTCAGTTCTCTCGGGATCATTCTCTTATCTTTGTTGATCTTCCTGCTGCCCAGCTCGCAGAGCGCCGTGCAGTTGATGAATTATCTGGTCACCACAATCCTGCCGCCGGAGATTCTGGCCAAGCTTGATCTCGAGGACGGGGTTCCGGACGATTGCGTGACGATGGTCGCCGTCCCAACACTCCTGTTGAACGAAAAACAGGTGCGCGGCCTGGTGGACGATCTGGAAGTGCGTTTCCTCGGGAATCACGATCCGAATATTCATTTTGCGCTGCTGAGCGATCTTCCCGATTCACGCGAGCCGGCACGTGAGGATAGTCCGCTGATCACGCTCTGCACGGAGCTGATCGAAAAGCTGAATCAGAAATATGCCAGCCGGAAGATTGGATCATTCTTCCTCTTTCATCGTCATCGTGTGTACAACCCGCGCGAGAAGGCGTGGATGGGCTGGGAGCGGAAACGTGGAAAGCTGCTCGACCTGAACAAGCTGTTGCGCGGGCAATACGACAGCTTCCCGGTGAAGATCGGAAATCTGGAAGTGCTGCCCCGGGTTCGTTATGTGATCACGCTCGACTCCGACACCGAGCTTCCGCGCGGAACGGCGCAAAGGCTGATCGGCACGATGGCGCATCCGCTGAACCAGGCGATCATTGATCCGGTGAAAAATATCGTGGTCGCCGGATACGGAATCCTGCAGCCGCGGGTGGGCGTGAGTGTGCAAAGCACGACGCGCTCGCGGCTGGCTGCAATCTTCGCGGGTGAAACCGGAATTGATATCTACACTCGCGCGATCTCCGACGCCTACCAGGACCTTTATGGCGAAGGCAGTTTTACCGGGAAAGGGATCTACGAGGTGGATTCCGTGCACCGCGTATTAGATCGGCGCTTTCCCCGCAATGCCCTGCTCAGCCATGATCTCATCGAGGGCGCTTACGCCCGCGCGGGACTGGTAAGCGATATCGAGGTGATCGAGGGCTATCCGTCGCACTACAGCGCGTACAATCGCCGCAAACACCGCTGGTTGCGCGGCGACTGGCAGATCGCCGGATGGCTGTTCCCGTCCGTGCCGACGGAATCCTCCGACCAGGTGCCGAACCCGATTTCACTCCTGTCGCGCTGGAAAATTTTAGATAACCTTCGCCGCAGCCTGGTGGAACCGGCGACCTGCCTCCTTTTTGTTGCTGGATGGTTCAGCAACGAGCCTGGTCTGTGGACCCTGATCGCGTTGACGGTGCTGTTCCTCCCCACGCTGTTCCAGTTCGGAGTGGATGTCGTGCGGGCACTTTCCAAGCTCAGTTGGGGTGGCTTGCGCGGGGCCGGAACCGGGCTTTATACGGCCGGCGCCAACGTTCTTTTTACCCTGATCTTTTTGCCGCATCAGACCCTGCTCTCGCTCGACGCTGTCGCCCGAGCGCTCGTGCGACGCTTTGTCACCCAGCGTCGCCTTCTGGAATGGGAAACGGCCGCCGAAGCCGAGCTCGCCACCCGGCGCGGACCAGTTGACACCTATCTCACCTGGACGCCCGTGCTGACGATCATTCTGGGATTCATGGTGTGGGCCTATTCGCAACGAGCGCTGTTCGTCGCGCTTCCGATTCTGGTGCTCTGGGCCAGCAGCAGCCTGGTAGCTTCCTGGCTTAATCGTCCACCCATCCCGGGCCGAAATCAGATCTCGGTGAATGACGTGCGATTCCTGCGTCGGATCGCGCTCGGTACATGGCGCTACTTCGCCGAATTCAGCACCGCTGAGCACAATTGGCTAATCCCGGACAATGTACAGGAGGATCCGCTAGTGGTTGCGGCGCGTGTTTCGCCGACGAATGTCGGCCTGCTGCTGAATGCGCGCCAGGTCGCGTGCGAGTTCGGATACTTGACCGTTCCGGAATTTGCGAAACAGAGTCTGCAGACGCTGGGAACGATGTCCGCGCTGGAGAAGTACCGTGGACATCTGCTCAACTGGTACGACACGCGAACCCTTCAGCCGCTTTCTCCGCGCTTCGTTTCTTCGGTGGACAACGGTAATCTGCTGGCTTCCCTTTGGACGCTTCAGCAAGGCTGCGTTGAGCGCCTGCGGCAGCCGGTTCTGCAGCCTTCTTTAGCCGAAGGGTTGCGGGATTATCTGCGGCTCCTGGCGAAAAGCCGGGCCATCCCGAAAAAAGTGCTTTCGAACTTCGAGCAGCACTATGGAACGGACAAATGGCTGGCGTGCATGCTGGAAATCCCGGAATCGATTTTCAGCCAAGCCGAACTGCAAGCAAAGCATCCCGACCGCGTAACGGTGTTGAAGTGGTTCCTGGAGGAAGCGGGCCGCCGCGTGCGCAGCGTTCGCGAGACAGTTGAAAATTATGCGCCGTGGTTCTCGCCGGAATTCGCCGAGTTTCGCTCTGATCCGGCGCTGAATCCGCAGCAGCTCGATCACATCGCCCTGCAACAGCTGCCGGATTTCATCGACAAGCTGATCACGCGCGTGAACTGGGCCGCCCACGCACGCGAGGATCAGAGAGAAATGTCGGAGCGTTTCCGCGAAAGACTTGAGGCGGCCAAAGAGAATGCGCAGCAACTGATAACGGACCTGGAAAACGTCGCTCTGCTCGCCGGCACTTTAGCCGAGGGCATGGATTTCGGCTTCATGCTGAATCCGCGGCGCAAGCTGGTTTCGGTCGGCTATCACGTCGACAAAGATATTCTCGAGCCTGCCTGCTACGACCTGCTGGCCACCGAATCGCGCACGGCCATCTTTGTGGCGATCGCGAAGGAAGATATACCCCAGGAAACCTGGTTCCAGCTGGGCCGCTCGCACACGCTGGACGCGGGCCGGCCCGTGCTGCTCTCCTGGAGCGGCACGACATTTGAGTACCTGATGCCGTCGCTGTGGATGAAGTCGTATCACAATACGTTACTGGAGAAGTCGCGCGTGGCGGCCGTTCGATCGCAGCAGGAATATGCCGAGCGCAAGGGCGTCCCCTGGGGAATCAGCGAGTCGGCACATTCGAAACTCGATGACGCGGGCAACTACGGTTACTACGCTTTCGGACTGCCCGGCCTCTCCATGCATAAGCCGGAAGTCGATTCGCTGGTGATCTCGCCCTATTCGACTCTGTTGGCGGTGAGCGTGGACCCGCCGGCTGCACTCGAGAATTTGCGAAGAATGCAGTCGATGGGGTGGTTCGGCCCTTATGGCTTCTATGAGTCGGCTGACTTTTCTGTGCGCCGCAGCTTCTGGCGAAAAAATCATCAGATCGTGCGCTGCTGGATGGCCCATCATCAGGGAATGAGCATACTGGCCTTAGCGAACTTCCTCAATGACAATACCGTGCAGAAGTGGTTTCACGCGGAGCCGCGTGTGCAGGCCACGGAATTGTTGTTGCAGGAAAAGCCGGTGGCGCGCATGCGCGAGAAACCCCGCAGATCTGCTGTTGCTTAGCGGCAGAACCCAGTAAAATTCACGCATGCCCCGAACGACTGGCGTTGCTCGCGTTTTTCTGCTGCTGTTCGTCTTTGCTCTTCACGCGGCCGCGCAGACCCGCCCCGAAACCATCACGGTCGACGCCGGTGCGCCATCAACTCCCTTCCCGCATTTTTGGGAGCAGATGTTCGGCTCAGGCCGCGCAATTCTCAGCCTCCGCGATGATTATCGTCAGGATTTGCGCTCGGTAAAGCAAATCACCGGATTTCAATACGTCCGCTTTCACGCCATTTTTCATGACGAAGTCGGCCTCTACAGCGAGGATGCCAAGGGCACTCCGGTCTTCAATTTTTCCTATGTCGACCAGATCTACGACGGGTTGCTGGCGAATGGCGTGAAGCCGTTTGTGGAATTAAGTTTCATGCCGAAGGATCTCGCCTCTGCCCCGGTCCTGCAGGCGTTCTGGTACAAGCCCAACGTGGCGCCGCCCAAAGACTGGAACAAGTGGGATGAAATGATTTCCGCTTTTGCCCAGCACCTGATCGATCGCTACGGCCTCCCCGAGGTGGCGAGCTGGTACTTCGAAGTGTGGAATGAACCGAACCTCGACTTCTGGGGCGGCGATCCGAAGCAGGCCACCTATTGGGAGCTGTACGACCACACGGCGGCGGCGCTCAAGAAAGTGAGCCCGAAACTGCGCGTCGGAGGGCCAGCTACCGCGCAGGCCGCCTGGGTGCCGCAGTTCCTTGAGCACTGCGAAGAGAAACATGTTCCTGTGGACTTCGTTTCCTCGCACGTATATGCGAATGACACGTCAAAAGACGTTTTCGGTACGAATGAAGATATTCCTCGTAATCAGATGGTCTGCCGTGCGGTGAAAAAAGTGCACGAGCAGATTCAGCGCTCGACGAAGCCGAACCTGCCGCTGATCTGGAGCGAGTTCAATGCCAGCTACAAGAACGAACCGGATGTGACCGATTCGGTTTATATGGGACCGTGGCTGGCCGATACGATCCGGCAGTGTGACGGGTTAGTGGACATCATGTCGTACTGGACCTTCTCCGACGTGTTCGAGGAACAAGGCGTGGTGAAAACCCCTTTCTACGGCGGATACGGTTTGATCGCAGAAGACGACATCCCCAAACCGGCCTTCAATGCATTTAAAATCCTGCACCGATTGGGAAGTGAGCGTTTGCGGGTAGACTCCAACTCCGCGCTCGTGACGCGAAACGCCGACGGCTCGCTCGTGCTCGCTTTATGGAATTACGCGGAACCCGGAGCCGCCGGTGAATCAGAGAATCTAACGCTGAGCTTGAAAAACACGCACGCGCAGAAGGCGATGATCTGGCGGGTGGACAGCGATCATGGAGATTCGCAAAAGCTCGACCGCCAGATGGGCGAGCCGCGTTTTCCTGCGAGAGAGCAGATCCGTCAATTGCAGGCTGCGGCGGAATCAGCCGGTCCGGAAATCCAGGCTGTACACAATCAGCAGCTCATCCTAACCCTGCCGCCCCATGGCTTGATCGTTCTGGAGCTCAAATAAAAGCAGGCTCGTCTCAGACGAGCCTGCTCTGCTGGTTATCGTTCCAGTTATCGGTGGCTCGGCCTCACCGGCGATTGCAAAATGAACAGGTGCGCCCGTTTTGCGGAAGCTGAACCCGAGGAGTTTTGTTCCACGAAAACTCCTCCAGCCACTTGCCCGCTGTTATCGGTTTCGATAAACGGGAAGGTGGTCCCGTCGACACTGTAAAACGTCAAGCCAAAGCCGCCGTTTAAGGTGCTGTTGTTGTTATTGCCGGCGTTTGCACTGATTGTGCCACGCCCCGTCGAATCCGGGGGAGTGTAAGTCCCGCTCAGCTGCAGGGCGAAATTCGGTCCACCACCCGGGGCATAATTCTCGTCGATCACTCCGCTCACCGTCGCCCCGCTGGAATTTGCCGTGAATTCGGCTATGTCATCCACTTCAACCGGACTTCCCGTTCCGAACGAGGAGCTGTTTGGATTGACCCCGCTGAGATTCAGCCCGTAGCCCTGGGCCGCGGTAAAGGTCGTGCCGCTCGTCTGCGGAAATGCCGCGCCCATCAACAACCCGGAGTTATCGATTTCCAGCAACAGTACTCCCCCGGCCGAAGGATAGGCGGCAAAACTCGATCCCACGAATCCGGTCAGGTTGCCAAGCGTGAAGCGCCCAGTGCCACCTGCGGTGTATGTACCGGAGAATCCGACCCCGTTTGTCACCGTGCCATTGTTGTTTACATCCAGACTTGATGCGGTGGTGATGTTCCCGCTGCCGTCGGTCACCAGAAAACCACCCGCTGCGATCGAACTCGCGATGCCACCAACCAGCGTGAACGCCATCGTCCCAGTCGGCATGGCTGTGCTCGATTGCGTATACGCATCCCCCGAGAGCGTGCCCTTCGTATCCATCTCAATCAGCTTTAAGTGTCCCGCGCTTACCGGGAACACATCGTACGTGAGCGCGAATGACCCCGCCGTCAAACTGCTCATGGGTGTCGCCGACGGGCCAACCACAACCGTTCCCGAAAGCGTTTGATCTGCGGAGACAATGCCGTTCAGATTGAAATCTTCCAGGCCGGAGATTGCTCCGCCAGAGCCGACTGCGAAATTTCCCACCGTGCTCAGCGTGCTTCCGCCACCAGACGTGGAGCCGCCATACACGCCGGACATGATGAATGCGTAAGTGCCGGTAGGCGTTGCGCCAGAAGATGCCAGTTCAAGGGTGCCGCTGCCACTGCCGAAGCCGTCGAATTCCGTCACCAGCCCGCCCGCACTGTCTTGCAGCACAAAGTCCAGGGTGATGGAGCTCAGTCCCGAAATACCCGAAATCTGCAGCGTCGCCTGGCCGCGTCCATCGGCGCCCACGGAATAATTACTGCTCGTGATCGAAGCGTCGGGGATGGTCCCCGAAAGCTGATCGTTGATGTCCAGTGCGCCTCCGCTAATGGCACCGCTGCCATTTGCTTTGAAATTGCCCACCATCGCGTACGGGCCACCGCTGGAGTCGGTTCCAGATGCCGAGAACACATAGGTCCCGTTGAGATTGCTGTTGCTGAAGGCACCCGTAGGGGGCGCCACTCCTCGCGTGACTCCGCTGCCGCCTCCGCATCCTGCAAGAAATGCAAACGACAACGCAACCACGGGTAGAGCAAGAAGAGTACTGCGTGACATAACTTCCCCCTGAGCAATCATTCGTTTCCGGATCGAATCTCGCTTCAGCTCGGCACGCGAGATTCCCGCTAAATTCAACCCGAATCTAGAGAATAAGTAGCGGCAGCTGAAGAAAAATTCCCGTCAACCGGTTACGGATGTACCTCGGCCTCTTCTGCCGCGAGCTTTCGTAAAGAATTGTCAAAGGGAGCTCTGGCAATTCCTCTCTCGGTAATGATGGCAGCGATGTACTTGGCAGGAGTTACATCGAACGCAGGGTTTTCGATGCCGACGCCGTCTGGAACCATTTGCCGGCCCGCAATATGCGTAACCTCTTTGGCATTGCGCTGCTCGATAGGAATTTTGCTGCCGTCTGGACACGCCAGGTCGACGGTGGAGATCGGCGCAGCTACATAAAACGGAATGTTATGTTCCTTGGCCAACACTGCGACGGTGTATGTGCCGATCTTGTTGGCGACGTCGCCATTGGCGGCAATGCGATCGGCGCCGACCACGATGGCCGCGATCTTGCCTTGGCCCATCATCGCGCCGGCCATGTTGTCGGAAATGACCGTGGTTGGAATTCCGTCTTTCATCAGCTCCCAGGCAGTCAGTCGTGAGCCTTGCAAAAACGGGCGCGTCTCGTCGGCGTAAACATGAATCTTCTTGCCTTGCTCGACCGCGGCGCGAATTACACCCAGCGCTGTCCCATAACCAGCCGTCGCCAGCGCGCCCGCGTTACAGTGCGTGAGCACTCCGCCTTCTGATGGGATGAGCGCCGCGCCGTGGCGTCCCATCGCCTGATTCGCGGCGATGTCCTCGGCGTGCATGCGTTGTGCCTCTTCGATGAACGCTTGCTTGATCTGGGGAATCGGGCGAATTCGGATGCGCTCGAATTTTTCCTGCATGCGCCGGATCGCCCAAAACAGGTTTACGGCCGTGGGGCGAGTCTTGCCGATGACGTCGCAAATCTGGTCGAAATCGCGCTTGAGATCGCCCGTGGTTTCGGCTTTGGAGTTCTTCACGCCGAGGGCGATCCCCATGCCGGCGGCAACGCCGATCGCAGGCGCGCCGCGCACGACCATGTTGCGGATCACGTCTGCCACCTGCTCGTGCGTTTTGCAGGTCACATACACTTCTTCGGTCGGCAACTTCGTCTGATCGAGGAAGCGGACGCCCTGCTCAGTCCATTCAAGAGTCTGGATCATCGGTAATCAATCACTGAGTCATTGAATCATTTAATCCCGCTTGCAGTGATTCAATGCCTGAATGTCTAAATGCTTCAATGGCGCTCAGGCCTTGTGCGCTTCACAGCGGGTTCGAGGAGAGTTGGTGACCGCTGGGCGGCCGCACAATTCGCAAACGGCTGACACGGCGAAAACTGGTCCGGTGTCCCCCTCGTGCAAAACGTGCTCCCTGCGCACCTCGGCTGCTTTGAAAATTGCAATGAACGGTGCGGGCGCGGCCGCTTTCACCACGTTCGGACGGCCGTTCGCTTCTTCGCGCTCCACCAGGCACATTGTGCCTACGATCTCGAATCCGAACTCGCGGGCTGCTTCGATAGCTTGAACCGTCGAGGCTCCGGTCGTGCAGACGTCATCCACGATCACTACCTTGGCGCCTTTTTCGCGGAAGCCTTCGATGCGCTGTCCGGTGCCGTGCTGCTTATCGGCTTTGCGCACGAGAAATCCGCTCAACTGCCCGCTGAGCACCGCAACGGCAACGACAATCGGGTCAGCCCCCATGGTGAGTCCCCCGATGGCGTGCGGTTTCCATCCTTGCCGCTTGATTTCGTCCAGGAACACTTCTCCGGTCAGCCGGGAGCCCTTAGCGTCGAGCGTCGTCGTGCGGCAGTCAATGTAATAGTCGCTGGTTCCCCCGGAGGAAAGTTTGAATTCGCCCAGGCGGAATGACTTTTGTGCCAGCACTCCGAGCAGCTGTTCGCGAGCGGAAGACATGGAAAATCTACGATAACACGTTGTTGGCACGACCAGTCGCCAGAGGGGCAAGCCACGCCCCGTGCAGGAGCAGCGCGTGTTACCCTGATTCTTCGGGCAAAAAGGCCCCATTCCAGAGTCTTCATCGAGGTTATACATTGAAAACCCTGCGCAGGGAATCTTCCCGGCTTGTGCATCTCTTGCTTCCATCCATGGTCTGCCTTCTGACGCTGGCCGCCACTGCATTCGCCGACGGCACGCGCACCTGGGAGCAATCGAAGTTTGATGATCTCGCCAAGGGCACGGCCAATGGCGTCGCGATTCGCAGTGTTGGCGGCCTGGAACTGGCCCCCGCGTTCAAGATGCTCTATGCATCCCCGTCCACCTACATCTGGGCGGTTGCTTCCGACGATGCTGGCAACGTATATGCCGCTACTGGAGCGCCGGCACGCGTGTATCGGATTACGCCGGATGGAAAATCCGCGATTATTTTCGAGCCGCAGGAGTTGCAGGTGCAGACGCTGGAAGTGGCTCCCGATGGCGTGATCTACGCCGGAACCGCGCCGGATGGCAAAGTGTACAAGATCGAGCACAAGCCCGGAGAAAAATCAGCCGGCAAATCGGAGAGCAAAGATTCCGGCAAGGACGCCAAGCCCGCTCTCGATCCCTCCTGGAGTTCATCGGTTTACTTCGCGCCGGGAACGAAATACATCTGGGACCTCGCCCTCGACAAGTCGGGGAATCTTTTCATCGCCACCGGGGATCACGGCGAGATCTACAAAGTGACGCCTAAGGGCGATCATTCGCTTTTTTTCAAGAGCGACGAAACACACATCCGCGTGCTGGCCTTTGATTCGCAGGGAAATTTGATTGCGGGAACCGATGGCAGCGGGCTGGTGTATCGCATCTCGCCTTCGGGTGACGGGTTCGTCCTTTACAGCGCGCCGAAAAAAGAAATTACAGCGCTGGCGCTGGATCGCGCCGGGAATATCTATGCTGCCGCTGTCGGGGAAAAGAAACCGGGAGCCTCCGGCATCACGCTGGGAAACACCACAAACACTCTCACCATGGGCAATCCTTCTCCCATGGCGACGGGACCGCAAGCGCCTGGGCTCTCCATGACGCCGACTCCGATGTCGATGCCGATGGGCCAGTTTCCATTTCCTGGAAACGGGTCGACGGGAGGTTCTGACGTGTACCAGATCGCGCCCGACGGCTCGCCGTCGCGAATCTGGAGTTCGCATGAGGACATCGTTTATGCGCTGGCGTTCGATTCCCAGAACCGACTGCTGGCGGGCACCGGAAACCGCGGCCATGTCTTTGCGATCACGGGTCCGGACGAATTTTCCGACCTGCTCAAGGCCCCGGTGTCGCAGATCACCGGATTCGCCAAAGCTCCGGGCGGCGGCCTGTATGCCGCAAGCAGCAATCTCGGAAAAGTTTTCTTGCTGGGGCCGGCCCCGGAAAATGAAGGCACGTACGAAAGCGATGTGTTTGACGCGAAAATTTTTTCGCGCTGGGGACGCGCGGAATTCCTGGGAGCCGGAAATGTCGAACTGCTGGCGCGCAGCGGCAACGTCGACAATCCCGACCGGAATTGGAGTCCCTGGAAAAAAGTCGACCTAAGAGGCAACGCGGAGACGGGTGTTCCGCCGGCCCGCTATGCGCAATGGAAAGCCGTGCTCCACTCGGGGAGCACCAAGCCGATGGTGGATAGTGTGACGCTCTATTACTTGCCGCGCAATGTCGCGCCCGAGATCGAAGATGTTTCGGTGCAGGTCGGAGTCCGCTACCAGCCGCTTTCGAAACAGCCGGGTATCACGATGGGCACCACCGACATCAGCGGTGTCAGTACACCTCATTTCGAGGCGCCGATTCCGAGCACGCATGACCGCGATGCCATTGGAGTCAAGTGGACCGCTCACGACGAGAACGACGATCAGCTTGTCTACTCGATTTACTACCGCGGCGATGGCGAATCCCGCTGGCTGCTTTTGAAGGACGATCTGACCGACAAGGCTTACTCGTTTGACGCCAGCTTGCTCCCCGACGGCGGATACGTGGTGAAGGTCGTGGCTTCCGACGCTCCTTCGCATTCGCCGGGCGACGCGCTGACGGCAGAAAGAGTCAGCCATCGCTTTGAAGTGGATACCACGCCGCCACGGATCGAGAATCTCAGTGCATCCTCCGATGGCAAGCAGATTCATGTGTATTTCCACGCTGAGGACAATTTCTCGCCCATCAAGCGCGCCGAATATTCCGTAGATGCCGGAGAGTGGAAATACGTAGATCCGATGGGCCAGATTTCGGATTCGAAAGCGGAAGATTACGACTTCAAAGTTGATATCGATCCCAAGCAAACGGCCCCGGAGCACGTGGTTGTAGTGCGTGTTTACGATAAGTACGACAACATGGACGCGGCGAAAACGATCATCCGAGCGAAGTAAACCGCAGCGGTCAGGGTTCGGAATCTGGACATGTCCCGTTGGCCTCTTTTTGCGCTTTGATTCAGCGCGGAAAATGGCTGTATGCCGGGTCGCAAATCTGCCCCATTTAAGCCTTTCTTCCTCTGGTCTGCAATCTCTTTGCTGGCGCTGGGCCTGAGCGCCTGTTCTGGAGTTTCCCATTCCGCTGCAAACACCGGCGGACCGGGTGGAAATGGCCCGGGCACCGGCGGCGGAAATCTCTCCTGCAGCGGCATGTCCGTCGGGCAGACTGCTTCGTTAAATGGTTTTGTTCCCTTTACCGGTAGCAGCCTCTGGAACACCGATATTTCTGGCGCTCCCGTCGATCCCAATTCAGCCGCAATCATGAGCAACTGGGTGGGATCAGTGAATCTGCATCCGGACTGGGGAACGGATCCAACGTATGGCATCCCCTACGTCGTGGTGAATGGATCCCAGCCTCTGGTGAATCTGAATCTGGGCGCGTATCCGGACGAAAGCGATCCCGGGCCGATGCCGGTCCCCGCCAACGCTCCGATTGAAGGCGGCTCCTCGAGCTCCGGCGACCGCCATGTCCTCGTGCTGAACAACGCAAACTGCTTTTTGTACGAACTCTATAACGCTTCACCCAATTCGGACGGAAGCTGGAACGCCGACTCGACCGCCGTATGGGACCTGCTCGGCAATGAGCAGCGCCCGTACACGTGGACTTCGGCGGACGCCGCCGGGCTTCCGATTTTTCCCGGGCTGGTACGCTATGACGAAGTTGCGTCCGGCGCCATCCATCACGCCTTCCGCTTCACGCTCTCGCATACGCGAGCGGCATTTACGCCTCCGGCATCGCACTGGGCCGCCAGCACCAGCGACGCGACGGCACCGCCTATGGGCATGAGACTGCGGCTAAAAGCGAGCTACGATATCTCTGGTTTCGACGCGCAGATGCAGGTCATTCTGACCGCCATGCAGAAGTACGGCTTGATCCTCGCCGACAATGGAAGTTCGTTGTTCGTCACGGGAGTTTCGGACACCCGCTGGGGATCGGATTTGGACACTCTCAAAACCGTTCCGTCCTCCGCATTCGAAGTCGTGCAGATGAACCCGGTCTATACCAGTTCGAATTATCCAACCGGGAATGCACCCGGCATTTCGAGCTTCACGGCTTCCGCAGCTCATGTGGCCGCGGGCGGAAGCATAACGCTGTCCTGGAGCACATCGGGCGAGCAGTACGTGATCGTGTCGCCGGGAGCGGGCGCAGTGCGGGGAACTAGCGTCGTGGTGAATCCTGCCGTCAGCACGACTTACACACTTTATGCCACCAATCAATATGGCCGCGCGTCCGCAACCGTAACGGTCAATGTTCCTTAGTTCCTTAGTTGTCCCACTCGGACGTGCGGGCCCGGGCGCCAGCGCCCTAACGCTATGCGGCTGCAAGGTAGATGTACCGCAAGATAAACAGCGCAGTCAGAATCCAGATGACGACACTCACTTCGCGGAACTTCCCGGCGGCGATCTTCACCACCGTGTAGGAAATCACTCCCAGGCTTAGGCCGGTGGCGATGCTGAAGGTGAGCGGCGTGGCGAGCAAGGTCACGAATGCAGGAATCGCTTCGGTGAAGTCCGGCCAGTCTACGCGTCCGATGGATTCGGTCATCAGCGCCCCGACCAGAATCAGCGCTGGAGCAGTGGCATATCCGGGAATCGCTCCCGCCAACGGAGCGCAAAACGTGGCCAGCAGGAACAAAGCTGCAACAAAGATATTGCTCAGCCCGGTCTTGGCCCCGGCTGCGACTCCCGCCGCGCTCTCGATGTAACTGGTCACGGTAGAGGTTCCCGTCAAAGAGCCGAAGATTGTCCCCACGGCATCGGAGACTAGGGCCCGGCCCACGCGCGGAATTTTCCCGTTCACCACGAACCCGCCCTGCTCGCAGACCCCGACCAGGGTTCCAACGTTGTCGAAAAGATCCACAAACAGAAAAACGAAGATGATTTCAAACAGCCCCAGGTGCAGAGCTCCGCGCAAATCGAGCTGCAGCCACGTGGACGAGGGATGCGGAAGCGAGAAGAAGGCGGTGGGCCAGCGCTGCATCCCGCGAAGAATTCCCAGCAGAGTTGTGGCCGCGATGCCGATGAGAATCGAGCCGTGAATCTTGCGCGCCATCAAAATGAGCATGATGGCCAATCCAACGCAGGCAAGCTGGGTTTCGTGATTGGAAAATGTACCCAGCCCGACAAAAGTTGCAGCATTCGCGACCACGAGCTTGGAGTTGCGCAGCCCCACAAACGCGATGAACATCCCGATCCCGCCAGCCGTCGAGTGCTTGAGGCAATCGGGGATGCCGTTGACGATCTGCTCCCGCACGCGCGTGACCGTGAGGAACAGGAACACGACGCCCGAGAAAAAGATCACGCCCAGCGCTGTCCGCCAAGGCACATGCATTCCCAGGCACACGACATAGGTGAAATAAGCATTCAACGACATGCCGGGAGCGAGCGCGATGGGATAGTTGGCGTAGAGTCCCATTACGAGCGTCGCGGCGGCTGCGGCAATGCAGGTGGCGAACAGCACGCCGTCGATCGGCATGCCGGTTTCCGACAACATTTTCGGGTTTACCGCAACGATGTACGACATCGTAAGGAACGTGGTGACTCCGCCGAGGAATTCGCCGCGAATCGAAGCCTGATTCTCGCGAAGCCGAAAGAGGCGCTCCAGTAAGCCTGTTCTCTCGTTGCCGGGAATGGTTGTTTGCGTCGCCATGCGGATGGAAGCCGACATTCTACGGCATTCCTCCACAAAAGGGCGCACCGGATTTATGCGAATTCTTGATGGAAAAAAGAGAAGAAACGCCCGGTCACGATAACGTCTCGCCGCGCTCGACGATGTTGGTCACCTTTGCCTCGGTCTGCTCGATTTGCAGGGCCTTCATATCTGTAAGCGGACCGGCATGGCGCAGTTCGGGGAAAAGCCATGCCCAAATAGCGATCACGACCAGCGTCCCCACTCCCCCCAACACTACGGCGGGCACGGTTCCGAACCATTGCGCCGTGACTCCCGACTCAAATTGGCCGAACTCGTTTGAGGTCCCGATGAAAATCATATCGACGGCGGTGACGCGCCCACGCATTTCGTCCGGCGTCGCGAGTTGGGTAAGCGTGGCGCGGATGATGACGCTGATCATGTCGCTCGCGCCGAGCAGCAACAGCGAGATCAGTGAAAGAGTGAGGCTCCGCGATAATCCGAAGATGATCGTGAACACACCGAATCCCGCTACCGCCCAGAGCAGTGTGGGCCCGGAGCGCCCTCGCAGCGGATAGTGCGCCAGAAGCACCGCCATGATCGCGGCTCCGACTCCGGGCGCCGTTCGAAGCAGGCCGAGCCCCCATGGACCCGTGTGCAGAATCTCGCGCGCATAGACAGGTAGCAAGGCCACGGCTCCGCCAAGCAGCACGGCGAACAGGTCAAGCGAGATGGCCCCAAGGATCAGCTTCCGGTTCCAGATGAAATGCAGCCCCGCGAATACGTTTTTCAGCGTCATGCTCCGCGGCGATGTGACCTGGCGCGGCTTCGCCTTGTACTGCGGCTTGATGCGGAACGAGGACGCCATCGCGCCGATCGCCGTCACCATGGCAAACACGTAAACCGCACCGGGCCCGCGCGCGATGGCATAGAGAATCCCGCCAAACGACGGTCCCAGGATCGTGGCCGCCTGAAAAATCGTCGCATTCCAGGCCACCGCATTGGGAAAATCCTCCTCCGGAACCAGTTGCGGCAGGATCGAGCGGCTGGCCGTGCTGTTGAACGATCGCACGACGCCGATCAAAACCAGCACAACATAGATTTCAGTCACACCCTGAAAGGGCCTGCGGGTGAGCGCAAGGAGCAAAGCAAAGCAGACGGCGTATCCGGCATAAGCGGCCGAGAGCACGTCCCGGCGTTCGTAGCGGTCCGAAGCGTGGCCGGAGATCGGGAAGAGCAGGATTCCCGGTAGAAACTGCGCCAGGCCAACCAGACCCAGATCCAGTGGACGTTTGGTGATGTCATAGACTTGCCACCCTACGGCGACCGCTTGCATCTCCACCGCGGCGACGATGAGAAAGCGCGCAACCTGGAAAATGGTGAACGCGGGATGGGTGAACGCGGCGCGTCCAGCTCTGGCGTCGGCAGGGGTGGGCATGAATCCCTAATCTGACACACAAACCGGGGGCGTGGATGCAAAGATATTTGTTGGCGAAGGATAACCAGCGGTCCCCGAGTGGCTTCTGATCTCGGGTTCTCTGTTTCAAAGAAGTGGGCTCGCTTACATCTAGCCCTGACCAGCTACGGCAGAACTTGCATTGGGAGAGTACAGCTCGACTCGATTTCGGCCATTCTTCTTTGCCGCATACAAGCTCACATCAGCTTCGTGCAGAAACTCAGATGGTGAACAGTCGTGATGTATCGAGGTCGAAGTTACGCCCATGCTGACCGTTGCTGAAGCTTTCCCGTGTGCCGTCTGAATGGGCTCTTGGGCGACGGTCTTGCGAATTTCGTCCGCGCGCCGTGCGCCATTTGCCAGATTACAGCCGGGAAGAATGATCAGGAACTCTTCCCCGCCATATCGCCCCACCACGTCATAGGCCCGCAAATCTGCTTTCAGCCGCCGAGAGACTTCTTTCAACACGTCATCGCCTGCAGCGTGACCCAGCGTGTCATTGATGCGCTTGAAGTGATCGATGTCGGCCAGAATCACCGAGACGGGCTTCTCTTCGCGGCCGCAGCGGGCAAATTCGCGATCCAGCGCCGCCAGGATCTCCGAGCGGTTGAGCAAGTTGGTCAAAAAATCGTGAGTCGCTGCGAACCGCAGAGACTGTTGCAACTCCAAAATTCGTTTCCCCACATTGATCCGCGAGCGCAGTTCCGTCGCATCGACGGGCTTGGAAAGATAATCGTCGGCGCCCGCTTCCATCGCTGTGATGCGATCCTGCTTCTGCGCCTTTGCGGTTAGCATTACCGTATAGATGTAATTTCCCTGGCTGATCTTGCGAATCCGGCGCAGCACGTCAATGCCGTCGAGACCGGGAAGAAGCCAGTCCAGCAGCGCCAGATCGGGTGGATTCGGCGACTCAAGAATCTTGACCGCTTCGGTGCCGCTGCCCACGGCGACGTATTCGAATCCCCACTCCGTGAGGTAGGCGCCCAGTTTGCGGCGCTCAATGTAGGAATCTTCCACCAACAGAATCTTCATACGCACACTCGTTCGGATGGTGCCAGTTCAATGAGGAAGTAACAAGTTACTGCCGGGTAACGAAAGGCCATGTCTCCCTCGTTGACTCACAAACGGGTTGTGGACCGGACGGAACTCAGGCTTCCAGCCCCGGCGCGTTAGCGCCGCAACCTTCCACGAATCACCATCCCCATCAGGATTCCGAGCGCGACCGCACCGATGAGCCGCCGGTTTGACCCGAAACGGATAAAACGTGTTGTGTTCGGTGTGATCTCGACCACACCCACAGGTACGGCTCTAAAACCGCCACCACCTCCGCCACCTCCTGCCTGTGGACGGCCATCCTGGGTGCTCTCCCGCTCGTTCATTCCCCCGCCTCCGCCCCCAAAGCCGCAGCCAACTTTGGCGACTGGTATCACCTTCTTGCCTTCTACGATCACCGGTTCGCCAAAAACCGTATTTACGCTCGCCTTGTTCATCAGATTTTCCGAGATTTGTTGCAGGATGGCTTGAACTTCCATCGGGTGCTCCTCACAGCAGAACTCACAACTTTCGAATCCGGTCCGTGTGGGATGCAAGCGAACCTGTGCGGGTTATTTTGGATTCCAAATAATTCAGGGGCAAAATCAAGAATCAGGCGAGGACTGGCGCACCGGCAATCCCAGCGGTGCCAAAGACTCGACGGTATCGTTGGATTTCCTCCGGGCTACCTAGCGCTTTGCAGTAATTGTCGGAGAGCTTCACCGCCGGGCGGCCCTCGGCGCTAGAAACCTTGCAGATCAGACTGATAGGGTCGAACCCTCCGCCGTCGTTCGGATTGCATCCGCGAAAATCATTGGTCAGCAGAGTTCCCCAGCCGGCGCTGAAGCGGATGCGCCGATCCGGCGTCCATTTGTCACGATCATGAAAGTCTGCCGCACTTCGGAAATCCGCCGGACTCATACCGGATTTAGGCTGTCCCATGAAGTAAGCGTGAAGCGCAAGAATCGCATCCACATCCAGAGTATCGGAGGCGATCAGCAGCTTCTCCTTGGGGTCCCGGCCGCGCGACTCAAGCCACTCGATGAACTCATCTCCCGCAACAAAAGGATCTTTGCTGTCGACACGCTGGCCGGTCCAGTCGGCGACCCAGTCGGGGGCTCCGGCGAGGAATTGCGTTGTGCCAAACGTGTCAGGCAGCATGACCAGCAGAGCTCCCTGATAGGTCTGCTGCCAGAGTTCGAGCACTTTGTACTGCGATGCTTTCAAGGCGGCATCGTCGTCGGCGAGCGCCGCCATCACCATGGGAATTTCGTGCGCGTTGGTGCCGATGGCTTCCAGGTCGTGCTTGTGAGCAAGGAATGCATTGGAAGTTCCGATGAAGTTGCTGCCTAGATTCGAGGCCATTGCGTCCACTACATATTCCTGCCATAGAAAGCTGTGGCGGCGGCGAGTCCCAAAATCGCCGACGCTGAGTCCGGGTACACCCCGCAGGCGTTCGATTTTTCCCCAAAGCTTTGTTTTCGCGCGAGCATAGAGGATGTCGATGCCAAATTCATTCAGCGTCTTCAAATGCGCGCGCGTCTTCAATTCGTCGAGGATGGCCAGCGAATACAGCTCCCACATCGTGGTCTCGGTCCAGAGGCCGTCGAAGCTGAGATGGATCTGGCCGTCGCGCACCGAGAGCTGATAATCGGATAACCGGAAATCTTGTTCCAGCCATTCGAGGAACTCCGGTGCGAAGATGCCCCGCACCCCATAGAACGTGTTGCCCGCCAGCCACACCAATTCCGATTTGCGAAAACGGAGGCCGCGTACGTGCTGCAGCTGCACCTTCAGTTCTTCGATGTGAATCGTATCGGCAATGCGAACCGAAGAGTGCCGGTTGTAGAGAGAGAATTCCACGCGCGTCTTCGGGAAGTGCTTCCAGATGAACTGCAGCATCAACAGCTTGTAAAAGTCGGTGTCGAGCAGCGAACGGACGATGGGATCCAGTTCCCAGTTATGGTTATGCGCGCGTTCGGCCAGATTGATGATCATGAAAGAAAAACTGATCCTTTAACAGTTTAGAGGATAACCGCAAAGAACCGGCGCTAGAATCGGAGCATGCAGTTCCTGCGAGCCCTGGGATGGCTGGCCTGCGTCGTGTACTCGACCATTCCTTTGTTCTGGTTCATGGTGCATCCGCGGGCGCATGTCTGGCGCAAGGAGGAGCGTTCCCCATTCCGAGTGCTGGTTCCGGCATGGATCTTGATGTGGGTTGGTGTGGGCGCGCTCACTGGACCGTGGCGTCATGTCATCCTGTACTCGACAGCATGGACGTGGTTTCCTGCGGGCCTGCTTTTTCTGAGTGGATTTCTTCTGTACTTGCGTTCGGGTGCCAACTTCAGCCTGGCTCACCTGGGGGGCTTACCCGAGGTCCGCTCGAATCATCGTGAACACCGCTTGGTAACTTCCGGCATTCGTGCCCATGTGCGGCATCCTGTGTATCTGGGGCACCTCTGCGAGATGCTGGCATGGAGTCTCGGCACCGGATTGATCGTTTGCTGGCTTCTCACTGGCTTCGCCATGGCGACCGGGACAGTTATGATCCGCATGGAAGATGCGGAACTCGCAAGGCGCTTCGGGCAAGATTACGTCCGCTATCGGGACCGGGTGGGCGCCGTAATTCCCAGGCTGCGAGCCTGATTTGCGTTATTTCGAGCCAGCGCTGTCCTTGACCGCCACCTACGCGGATGTTAGCTTCGGTTTCACACCTCATCGAGGGGCACTGTTCTGAGTCGGGAAGAAAAGCCGCATCCAGCCATTGATCTCTCGCCCTCGATAGTTCACTCCTCAAAGATCGACCGGCGCGATTTTCTGGTGCGATTCTGTCAAAGTGCAGGGGCAACATTGGTCGTCCCCCAATTATGGGGCTGGTTGGGACCACGATCGCTGGCGCATAACAACACCGTCGCAACAGACCCATTTCAGTTTCATCCTCATTATCGTTCCGAGCGTCCGCTGGATTCGGTGCTGCGGAAGGTTGAGCCCGGTCAGGACGAGTTCATCAGCGAAAAGTATGCCGCCGAAATCGGCGCCATTCTGGCAAGATGGAGCGCGGCGCTGTTGCAATCCCCCCGCGAGTTGCAGGTGATCGCCGATTCGCTGGCTGATGATTTTTCCGGCGGATCATTTGAGCCGGCTCATTCGCGGCTCGTGCGCTCGGATTCGCTGCTCGAAATTCAGCGCGACGAGTTTCCCGACGCAGGCAAGCTAGACCGATCGGCATTTCTTCACAACTTTGCTTCGACATTGAACCCGTTCTCGAAGATCGTCACCGCGGAATTTCAGATTACGAGTATCACGCCCAACGGCACTTCCGGTTCGCGCTGGCAGACGCGCGTGCGCTACGAACTCGTAGGGTCTGTTTCCGGCTTCCATCGCGAACAGAGGGTCGGCAGTTGGTCTTTGACCTGGAAAATGCTCAGCCCGCGAAAATTTTCGCTGCTGCAATGGCACCCGCTCGAGGAGACGCAAGCGCGATCGCACGCTCCTGTTTATGCGGATATCGCCTTGGCCGCGCTCGGAAACAATGCGTCGTATGCGGAGCAGATGCTGCATGGCAGCGACTATTGGCGCACAGTTCTGGACGGCGCCTGTGGTATCGATATTTACGGCCATAATGGAGTTTCGATCGCCGATATCGATAACGACGGCCTTGATGATTTCTACGTCTGCCAGCCCGCAGGCCTACCCAACCGGCTTTATCGGAATCGCGGAGACGGAACCTTCGAGGACATCACCGTGTCCTCAGGACTCGGAATACTCGAGAACACCGCCTGCGCCCTGTTTGCTGATTTCAGCAATCGCGGAATGCAAGACGTCATTCTCGTCCGCACTAGCGGGCCCGTTCTTTATGTGAACGAGGGAGCCGGGAAATTCCGGCTCAAGCCTGGCGCATTCCGGTTCACGAATTCTCCCCAGGGAACTTTCACCGGCGCGGCAGTAGCCGACTACGATCGCGATGGATGGCTCGACATCTACTTTTGTCTGTACGCGTATTACCAGGGAACGGGTCAGTACAAATATCCTTCGCCCTACCACGATGCCAACAATGGCCCGCCCAACTTCCTGATGCGCAACAATCGGGACGGCACATTTCGCGATGTGACCGCTGAATCGGGACTGCAACAGAACAACACCCGCTACAGCTTTTGCTGTGCCTGGAGCGACTACAACCACGATGGCTGGCCCGATTTGTACGTAGTCAATGATTTCGGGAGAAAAAACCTTTACCGCAACAACGGAAACGGCACGTTCACCGACGTCGCCGCGGAAACAGGAGCGGAAGACGTCGGCGCCGGGATGAGTGTCAGCTGGCTCGATTACGACAACGATGGCGCTCCGGATCTCTACATCGCCAACATGTGGACCGCGGCTGGCGAGCGCGTCTCCACCCAGGAGAATTTCAAGCCAGAGTCCAAGCAGGCAATACGGGCGCTTTATCAGAAGCACGCGATGGGAAATTCCTTGCTCCACAATCGCGGGGCGCGCTTTGAAGACGCAACCTTGCTCTCCGGTCCTGGCATGGGGCGCTGGTCGTGGTCGAGTGATGCCCTCGATTTCGATCACGACGGATTCGCGGACCTGTACATCACCAATGGCATGGTGTCCGGGCCTTCCCGCGACGACCTGAACAGTTTTTTCTGGCGGCAAGTGGTCGCTCACTCGCCGGATGAGCCTCGCGCTTCCCGGGATTATGAGCAAGGCTGGAACGCGATCAATGAACTCATCCGCTCCGACGGCACTTGGAGCGGGTATGAGCGGAATGTTTTTTACGTGAACAACCACGATGGCACGTTCTCCGACGTTTCCGGCGCGCTGGGGCTCGATTTCCTTGAAGACGGCCGGTCCTTCGCCCTAGCGGATTTCGATGGAGACGGGCGGGTTGAAATTTTTCTGAAGAATCGCAATGCCCCGCAGTTACGGCTGCTGAAGAATGTCGCCGGGAAGCTTCCTCCCTCGATTTCGTTCCGCCTGCAGGGAACGAAAAGCAATCGTGATGCGATTGGCGCGGTCATCACCGTTGAAACCGGAACCGGCCGGCAAACGCGCATGGTGCAGGCTGGTTCTGGATTCCTGTCGCAACACAGCAAAGAAATCTTCTTCGGTTTAGGTGATGCGAAGCTCCCCGTTGCGGCGACCATTCAGTGGCCGAGTGGGGCGGTGCAGTCGCTGAAAAATCTGCCGCTGAACCACCGGATCTGGGTGCAGGAAGGAGTTGATCCCTCGCGCATCGAAGCTTTCAGAAGCTCTGAGCGGCGGTTTCCCGCTCAGGCTGAAGCCGTTCCCGAATCAGACTCGCTTCCTGCGACATCTGAAACCTGGCTTCTGCAGCCGATGCAGGCCCCTGACTTTCCCCTCGCCGAGCAGGCGCAACCGCCGCTTGCCCTGGCACGCCTCAGGAACAAGCCGCTGGTAATGACGCTCTCCGCTGCGCAGTCGCAGACTTGGCCGTCAGACCTGCAAGCGCTCACTCGGATCGCCACTCGCAATTCGGGATTGCAGGTTTTGGCAATGGATATTGGAGAGGGCGCCGGATACCCCGCGACGACATTCACGCTTGACCGCAAACCAGGATTTCCTCCAATCCTGCGTCCGTCCCAAGATGTCGCCTCCATCTACAACATTCTTTATCGGCAAATGTTCGATCGCCATCGTGATCTCACGCTCCCCACATCGTTTCTGATCAATGCGCAGGGCGAGATCGTGAAGGTGTATCAGGGAGCAATCGATCCAGACCAGGTGGAAAAGGATTCCGCCGAGATCCCCGCTGACGACGCTGCAAGGCTTGCCCGCAGCCTTCCCTTTCCAATTCCCGGGCATTCGCTCGAGTTCGGCCGCAACTATCTTTCCTTGGGAGCGCTTTTCTTTCAGCGTGGATACTTGGACCAGGCGGAAGCAGCCTTCCAGCAGGCCTCTCACGATGATCCCGGCAGCGCGGAGGCGCTCTACGGAATTGGCAGCGTTTATTTGAATCAGAATAAGAATGCCGCAGCGCGCGAGGTCTTCGAACGCGCGGTGAAACTGCAACCCAGCTATCCCGATACGATTCCCGATTCCTGGAATAATCTTGGCGTCCTTGCCACACGCGAGGGGCGGATCGACGACGCGATCGCGTCGTTTCAGAAAGCTCTGCAGGTGAATCCGCATCATGTCGCCGCCCTCGACAACATCGGAAATGCCTATCGCATGCAGAAACGATGGGAAGATGCGCAGAAAGTTCTGCTGCAGGCCGTCGAACTCGCGCCGCACGATCCCGAGGCGAACTACAGCTTGGGCATGGTCTACGCGCAGACCGATCAGCCGGACAAGGCGGAGTCGCACCTGCAACAAGCGTTGAAAGAGCGCCCCGATTATCCGGAGGCACTGAATAATTTAGGAATCCTCTATCTACTGACGCGGCGACGGGATCAGGCCGTCCAGAGTTTTGAGCGATGCATTCGTGTTGCTCCGGGGTTCGATCAGGCGTATCTGAATCTGGCCCGCGTTTATGCGCTGGAAGGGGCGCGCGACCAGGCTCGGAATTTGCTGCTCCAACTGCTCAAACAGCATCCCGATCACGTGCAAGCCAGGCAGATGATGGAGCAGTTGCAGGATTGAGCCTCGAACCGCGAGCGCCAGATGAAAAGACCACTTCTGGCAACATCGCCCAGAAGTGCGCCCCCGCCGTTTGTTATGGCTTCGGAGTCGGTGCTCTTAGCAGTTCAACAAACATCTTGTAGAACTTGTTCGTATCGAGATCCACCTGAATTTCCATCGGCGGACCGATGATCTTCGGCTTGTCCGCTTCCGACCAACTCAATGTGTCTCCGTAACCGGCGCCGCGGCTCAGATCCATATCCAGGTAACGCGTCTCCTTCGCCGTAATGATACTGGGGTCGATCCAGGCCGCCGCAGCCAGTTCGTCCCACAGATAGTTGTACTTACCTCGCACTCGCGCGTAATTCGCAATGTATTTTGCCGACGGCGTTTCGCTCGATTTGATCTCATCAATCAATTGCTGGGTAAGACGCGTCTTCACCGAGATGTCAACCGTGGTGCAGATCACCTTCTTCCACGGCGCCATCAGGGCCACGTGCGCTGCCTCAGGGTCGAACCACAAATTGAATTCATGCCGTGGCGTGTTCGTAAATTCGGGGTCGTCAGTGACCGGATTCAAGCTGGCCCCCATGAACACAAGTTCTTTGACCAGGCTCGGAAATTGCGGATCGAGGGCGATGGCGAGCGCGAGGTTGGTCATGGGCCCGCCCTCGTAGATCGTGATCTCGTTGGGATACTTGTGCACCATGCGGACGAGAAAGTGTGCGGCATCTTCATCGACCGGCTTGGTGGCTGGCTTGCCTTCCGGCATTTCGCCGAGTTCGTCAGGCGGATGATACCGCCGCGGCGTCCATGCCCCCACCCACGGCACGAACCCGAACTGCTGCTCCCAAAGTTCCGTTTCATCCTTGCGCCGAACCAGCGGATACTCCGCGCCGGGCACAACCGGGATATCCGTTCGCCCCAGAAGCTCCAGCATGCGCAACGTGTGCGCCACTTCTTCTTTCAACCACTCGTCGCCCGTCACCACGGTGATTCCGAGGACCTCTGCTCGCGGCGACTGGATCAGTAGCATCATTGACTGCTGATCGGTTCCCGCGGGCCCCGCCGCGTCTTGATCGATGATCACCTTCCTTTTCCCAGTTTCTGCCGCGTACAGCAAGCCGCTGAAAAGAAAAGTCAGCAGCGCTAGACGAACCAGTTTCATCCCAACCTCCCGGTTTTCTGTGTGTAGCTTGCAGTCTTGCGAACGAAAGAAGCTGGCGCTTAGAATTCCCGATAGGCGCGCAGCCGTGTACCTGCTGCTATCTGTCTTCCTGTCATGATTCGTTTTCGGGAGCTTCCAGTTGCGATCTTTAAGCGTGCACCGCTCACCTGTGCAGCGGTCATCCTGGTCACGCTCACTGCCCTGGCCCAGAACCAACAGTCCCGCGACGAATCCACATTGTACGGCACCGTGCGCGACGCACAAGGCAAGGCGATTTCTTCTGCCGTCATTCGTCTGCGAGCGAATGGCGAAGCGAACGAGATCACGGCTCAATCCGACAGAGAGGGGAAATACACGTTTGCTTCGTTGCCCGGGGGAGCGTACACACTGCGAGTCACCCGCGCGGGGTATGCCGAGGCCAAGGTTGCATCGTTTCCCTTGAAAGCTCGCGAGGCAAAAAATCTGGATCTCACACTCCAAACCTTGTCCCCGCCCCAGCCCGTTTCCAGTAATTCTCCCCAGTTCTTCGATCAGCCGCAGTTCACAGTTTCCGGGGTTACCGATGCCGCCTATCCGGGCGGGCATGGCTCGGACACAGTCGTACGAACCAAGGATTCTCTCGCCAAGGCAACCGCAAGCCTCGCGAACCCCGAAGCGGCCACCCCCGCCGTTCCGTCAGATGAGGAGAAATCTTTGCGCGCAGACCTGCAGCGCGATCCTCATAATTTCGAAGCCAACAGCGGATTGGGCCGTCTTCTCGTGAACGAGGGCAAGAGCAAGGAAGCGATTCCTTACTTGCAGAATGCGGCCGGGAGCAAGCCGGGAGATTACCGGAATTCGCTCGAATTGGCTACCGCCTTCGCAAATGCCGGAGACTTTCCGCAAGCCCGCGATCAAGCGCAGCCCCTTCTTGCTGGTCACGATAACGCCGAAGTGCATCATCTCTTGGCTGACGTCCAGGAGAAGCTTGGTGACCCGCTGGCGGCGGTTCGCGAATATCAGCGGGCGGCCGAATTGGATCCCAGCGAGCCGAACCTTTTTGATTGGGGGTCAGAGTTGCTGCTTCACCATGCTTCAGAACCCGCCGAGCAAGTATTCACCAGGGGTAGCCACTTGTTTCCGGGTTCCAGCCGCATGCTGATTGGCCTCGGCGCAGCAGAATTCGGGCAGGGAAATGATGAACGCGCAGCGCACTGGATTTGCCGAGCTTCGGATCTCGATCCCGAAGACCCCATCCCGTACCGCTTTCTGGCAAAAATGCAGGCCGTCGGGAATCTCTCCGAACCTGTGCTCGATCGCCTGCATCGCTTCCTCACGTCGCATCCCGACAGCGCCGAAGCGAATTTCTTCTACGCTGCGGCACTCATGAAACAGAACCCGAATTCGCCGGAGCACTACTCCGCCATCGAGCCTCTTCTGAAGAAGGCGGTTGCGCTCGATCCAAAGTATGGGGCGGCATATCTGCAGCTGGGCATCGTTCATTTGCAGAGCGACGCTTTCCCGCAGGCGATTGCAGATTTCCGCCAGGCCATCCAGGTTTCGTCTGACCCGAGCGATTTGGAAGAGGCGCATTTTCGCCTGGCGCGAGCGTATCGAGAATCAGGAAAAACCGAGGAAGCCAAAGCCGAAATTCAGCTTTATCAGCAAATGGCTCAGGAGTCGGCACAGCGGAGCGAACGCCAGCGGCGCGAGATTCGCCAGTTTGTGTATACGCTGCGTGATCAACCGGCCCCCCCGAGCCACTAGCCAAAACCCTGCCGGCGACTTGCCACCCAAAAACTTGGGTGTATAATCCCGCTCCGTGGATCTGTGGGACTCACGTGGTCCCAATCAACCCCTGCGAGGAACCATGTCGGAAACAAAAGAAGACAATTTCGCCAGTCGTGCCGCAACCTACTTTGTTTTCGTATTTCTCATTGCGGCCATCGTTGAGACAACGTTAGCCAGCTTAGGCCACTAGAAGTTCCATTCGTTCCAGTCCAGGATTTCCAGCGCAGAGCCCGAATCCGCGGCCGCTGCGCTGTTGTGTCTGCTCAACCTCTTAATCGCCACGCTGTGTTACACTTTTTGCTTCGTAGAGAGACCAGTTCCGGCGCAGGACTTCCGATTACCAAATGCTTTTTTCCAAAGAATATGTGGGCTACCTGGCCCGCGAAGTCACCAAGAAACTGATTGCCGCAAAGATGATCGAGACCACCGCGGTCCCGGCAGTGACCGAGCGTGTGCATACCGCTCTGCTCGACGAGTTGTCGCTCGAAGACCGCATCAATGACGAAGTCCGCGTGATCCTCGAAGCCTATTCCGACGAAATGCGCAAGACCGGCGCGAATTATCAGGAAATGTTCCGCAAGGTGAAGAACGAACTCCTGCGCAAGTACAAGGCGGTGCTGTGAGACTCAGCCGCGACAAGGTCAACGTTCTGGCACGAGCCGTGGCCGACGTGCTCAAGCAGATGGACGAAGTCGAGTTCGTGGAGGACCCCAACACCATTCGCCAGGAGACCCGTAAATTCCTGGAAGAACTGCTCAATCAGGAAGAGAAGATCGACCTGTCCGCCCGGCAGAAAATTGAGAGCCAAAAACGCACCATCCTCGAAGGCTCCCAGGAGTGGGACATTCTCTACCGCAAGTACTACAACGAGGAAGTCAAGAAACTCGGGTTTTAAGTGCCACCGGCCTCCTGTACAAGGGGAGAGTTAGACGGCATTCGCCGCCTCGTTGATTCGCCCAGACTCTACTTCGCCCCTCGTAACATTCCCACCACTCGTTCGTAGTCATCCACCGTCGAGTATTCAATCACAATCTTTCCTTTTCCCTTTCGATCCCGAATCTTCACCCGCACGCCTAACAGCCGCTCCAGATCCATTTGCGCGGCGCGCACATTCGGATCCACCCAGCGCGCTCCGCTCTTCTTTCTTTCCTCTCCGGGCATTCCCGGAAACGATTCGAGCCAGCCCTCCATCTGCATCACTAGCTTTTCGATCTGCTCGATCGTATAGCCGTGCTTCACCGCGTACAGTGCTGCCTTCGTGATCTTGTCGTTATCATCCAGCTTCAGCAGTTCCTTGGCCTCGGCAAACTTGATTTTCTTCTCGGCCAGCAACTGCATCACCTGTCGCGGCAGCTTCAGCAACCGCATGTAATTCGAGATCGACTCGCGCGACAATCCCACGCGCTGTCCAATCTCGGCCTGCGTCAGATTGAATTCCTCGCTCAATACCCGGAACGCTTCTGCCTGCTCCAGCGGGCTCAGATCTTCTCGCTGCAGGTTCTCGACAATCGTCATCTCCGCCGCCTGCTGCTCGGAGATACGCCGCACCATCGCCGGAATCGTCGTCTTGCCGGCTTTCCTCGAAGCATGCAATCGCCGTTCGCCCAGTACCAGGACGTATCGTCCATCTTCCGCTGCGGGACGCACTACGATCGGCTGCACCACCCCATTTACCTTGATCGACTCTGCGAGTTCGTCCAGCGCTGCCCCGTCCTGCACATACCGGGTCTGAAAAGGATTCTTGTCAATGTCCCCAATTTCCAGGTTGACCACCAGATTGCCAGGAATCCGCGATTCCGCCTGCGCGAGAATCGTGATGCTTTCCTGCTGAGCGGACGTCTCCCCGGGCCATGTGGGGGCAGCCGCCCTCGGCTGTCCGGCCGAGCGAAGCTCGGCAGCAATGCCGCCATCGGATTCAACCGAAGTGCTGGGAGAGGCCTCCTCGACCACAGCCCGAATAACAGGAATTACCGCCGGACTGATCTCACCAGATGTGGGGACAGCCTCCCCCGGCTGTCCGGCCGAGCGAGCCTCGGCAGTGCTGGAATCGCCGCTGTATTGCGGGGTTACCTGAGAAGCCGGCGCTACCATTCGCGGCCGCGGCAACAGCGACTCCAACCCGCGCCCCAGAGCCCGTCGCTTCTCCATCTTTTCTTTCTCTGCAGGATGCCCCGCCTTATTCTCCGCCGCTGCTGTCGTCGTCATCTTCTCTTTCACCTTGTCATCCTGAGGCGCGCTCTTTGCTCCGTAGGCTTGCCCTGAGCTTGCCAAAGGGATATGCATTCTGTCTCTGCCCAATCGCCACAACGGTCACCCCACATCCGGCGGAATTGCCAGTCAAGCTGCTCCTCCGGCCGTATATCGATATCCATCGATCTAATATATTGATGGACATCGATCTAACGGAGATCGATCTAAGCTGTCTTATCCATCTCCGCAGCGGCGGGAGCCTCCACCTGCTCTCCCCTGTGCTCCTCCGTTGCTCCCGTGCTGATTTCCTCCGCGGGGGTCTCGGACGAAGCCAACGCAACCTGTCGCCCGATAATCTCCTTGGCGAGTCGTATGTAACTCTCCGCGCCCTTCGACCGCGGATCGTACACCAGCGCCGGCTTGCCATGGCTCGGCGCTTCAGCCAGCCGAATGTTTCGCGGGACGCTCGTCGCGCAAAGCTTATCGCCAAAGAAGTTCTTCAGCTCAGTCATGACCTGCTGCGCTAGGTTGGTGCGGTCATCAAACATCGTCAGCACCACACCGTCAATGGCCAGCGACGGATTCAGCCCTTCACGAATGCGCTCGATCGTGTCGAGCAGTTCGCTGATACCCTCAAGCGCAAAGTACTCCCCTTGCATGGGAATGAGCACAGCATCCGCAGCTACGAGCGCGTTCAGGGTTAGGAGGTCAAGAGCTGGTGGGCAGTCCAACACAACGAACTGGAATCGATCACGGAGAGGCGCAAGCGCGTCGCGCATGCGAAACTCGCGCCCGTCAGCGTCCACCAGCTCAAGATTTGCGCCGATCAGGTTCTTGTGCGCAGGAATGAGCCACAGTTGTTCGAGCTCGGTCGTGAGCAACGCCTCTTCAGCGGTGGCGGCTCCCATGAGCAGATGGTAAGAACTGATCCGGTCAGGATCCTTGGGAAACCCCAGACCGCTGGTCGCATTCGATTGCGGATCGCAGTCGACCAGCAGCGTGTTGACTTCAGCGGCCGCAAAGGATGCGGCCAGGTTGATGGCAGTCGTAGTCTTCCCAACGCCACCTTTCTGGTTGGCAACGGCGATTACGCGTCCCATTGAGTTGTTAGGAGATCCAGAGCTACCCGGCAGCATAATCCGCATTGCAATTCAAAGCAATGCTGAAGTGCTGTGCATGAAGGTGAATTCATGTGCAAAAAGTGTTCCTCTAGGAACATTCTTCAAGGATTTGCGATCGGCAAGCTTGCCTGCGGATGTGAAATATGTTCCTGCAGGAACATTCCGTGACGCCTCTGCGGAGAGGTAAGCGGCTCAGCCATCCTCAGGGGAGGACCTGCCCAGAGGGGATGTGCCCCGTCCGCCCAAAGCCCCATGCCTTCATGACCGCCGAGGGGGCCCAGACAGGCAGCACTCGGATGGTCATGTTCCTGAGGGAACATATCTCAAATTTCTGTCGTTTATCCTTTTGCTTTTGAGAAGCAGAGAAGTGTTCCTGCAGGAACACTCGGGTAGGAAGACGAAGCCCCTAGGGACCGATTCATTGGCGTAAGAATCTGATCGGGTAGTGGTAATTTCCACTTTGTTAATATTATGCCTATGTAGACGTATATATAGACTTTATTATGCAAGTAGTTTCCCACAACATAGAGTAAAACAGCATTATTATCCCACTTTCGTTAACATGTTAACTGGTTTGGTTACCCATCTATATGGGCGATTGCAAGGATTCTATGGTCGGAGAGCGGGATGGGTTCGACTTGCCACGTCGGATTGGACCATTCGGGATGGCGGAGAGCGAGCTGAGACAACGCTGCTTTTGCACTCGAGAGCTGAGCAGTGCTGATGAGCAGGGCAAGGCGGCCTGCTGGCGCGACCAGGCCAGCGGCTATGGGGAGGCTGGATTCGAAGCGTTCGACGGCGCGGAGTGTCACGATGTCAAACCTTCTACCGACGAGGGATTCGGCGCGAGCATTCAATATATTGATGTCCATCAATGTAAGGGCGCGGGCGAGTTCGCGGAGGAAGATCGTTTTCTTATGATTGGATTCAACGAGCGTCAGTAAGATCTCGGGGGCCCAGAGCTTGATGGGCATGCCGGGGAATCCGGCGCCGGAGCCGATGTCGGCAACGGTAACGGCGAGGCCTAAAGGCCGATTTTCTTTTTCGCCATCGACGCCGCCCTGAAGGGCCGCTCTTCCAGAGTCGCCCGCTGTTTCACAGTCGTCCGATGTTCCACGCTCGCGCAAACTTCCGCGCTCGGCCGATTTTCCTGTCTGGTCCGGTTTTCCGCTCTCGTTCGATTTTCCGGAATCGTTCAATTCTCCTCGCTCGACCGGGAGGCGAGCGCCGAACGAACGCTTTGCAAACAGGTGGCGGGCCGCGAAGAGGCTTTCGCCGAAGTGGCGGGTGACGATTTCCTGGGGATCGCGCACGGCGGTGAGATTGATGCGGGCGTTCCAGCGCTGAAGTAGATCGATGTACATCGATATATGACGGAAGTCGTCACTGGTTAGTTTGTCCGCTTCGCGGGCACCGAAACGGGATTCAGACTCTCCCAGGAATGGCGTGAGGAGTTCGGCGATGCGGGCAGGGTGCATGGAATTTCCGATTGTAGATTGACGATTGCCGCTTGGCGAGATGGAGAAGCCCCCAGGTGGGATGATGATAGGAATTTCCCAATTAGCAACTTCGGGCCAGAAGTGGAGCGAGTGGATGATGATGAGGGGGCGCTATTTTCGTCTTAGGTCCAGTTGTAGCCCCGTCTCGCTCTTGTTGCGGGGGGACGGACGAGGGGCTCGTCGTCACGTGGACGTGCCAGGTGGCCTGTAAAGTGGTGGTGCCTGGTGATTTCAGGGGAGTGGAAATTGGCTCTTGCACACTGCGTGATCGCTTGTATCTTAGATTCTTGTTCAGGAAAGCGATGTATTCAGGGGGATGAGTGAATCGCTCGTATCTGCGCCTGGTGGCGCTCACCATATCGGGTAGCCTCGCGACGGTTCTCTTCACCCCGACGGTCAGCCGATACATCCACGAGGAAAAGACTTCATCGCATCAGTGGTTTGTCGCTCTGCTCGCAGCGGGTCTCATCGTGGCTGCAGGGCTCGGGCTGCGATGGGTTCTGCAGGTTCTTGAGAGCGGGGTGGACAGTGTCGCTGCTTTGCAGGCGCAATTTGTGAGTGAGCAGCTGGATGATCGTTGGGTCGGCACTGCGATTTTCGCTTCCGCGGCTCTCAGCCTTTTCCTGGAGCTGGCAATCATAAGGTGGCAGGCTGCAATTTTTCCTCTGTTCGCTTTTTATAAGAATTTGTCTTTGCTGGCGTGCTTTGCAGGCCTGGGGATCGGGTATGCGTTGGCGAGCGCCCGGCGGGCCGTCTTGTTTTTCACTTTGCCGCTGTTGTGCTGGCAGTTCCTGCTGATGATTGCCATGCGGTATGGCTTGTCTTCCACGCAATTTCAGGCCTTGTACGCGCTTCCTTTTCGAGAGCAGATGAACATGGGGATCTCCCCTGCGGCGCGGGCATGGGACGTGCTGCCCAGCTATTTTTTGATGGCGGTGGCGTTCCTGCTGACCGCCCTGGCATTTCTGCCGGTTGGCCAGTTATGTGGTTCGCTGATGGAGCGGCGCCCCAAGCTAGCCGGATATGGCCTGAATCTGCTGGGCAGTTTGGGCGGCGTGCTCCTGATGTTTTTCGTGAGCGCGTTTTGGACTCCGCCGACGATCTGGTTCCTGCTCTCGTTTGCAGTCTTGATGTGCTTCTATGTGCGGCGGTCGCAGGTTCTGTTGGTCGGCGGAGTTTTTGCCGTGCTGGCGCTGATTGTCCTCGAATGGCCGGTGGCCCCGATGTTTCAGCGAATCTATTCTCCATACCAGGTGCTTGAGGTGCGGCGAAATAGCCTTGGCCTGATGGAGATTGAGGCGGCCGGACACTATCATCAGCGCGTTTTTGATTTCGCCGATAATGCGAATCTGCCGCCGTACCTTCAGACGATCAAGGCATATTACGATCTGCCGTACCAGGTCTCGCCGCATCCGAAGCATGTGCTGGTAGTAGGCGCAGGCACCGGCAATGACGTGGCTGCGGCTTTGCGCGCAGGGGCGGAGCATGTGGATGCAGTTGAAATCGATCCGGCCATTCTGATGCTGGGGCGGAGCGGGCATCCCGAGCATCCGTACAGCAGCCCACGAGTCCGTGCGGTCGTGAACGATGCTCGTTCGTTCCTGCGGAATACAAACGAGCAGTACGATCTGATTGTTTTTGGTCTTCTCGATTCACACACTTTGCTGAGCCAGGCCTCGAGCGTGCGCCTGGATTCCTTTGTCTATACTGAGCAGGCTTTTCAGGAAGCTCGATCGCACCTGAAGCCGGGAGGAATGGTCTCGCTGGCGTTCGCAGTGTTGTCGGATCAGTTAGGCCGGAAGATCTATCTCATGTTGAAGGAGGCGTTCGGCCATGCTCCGTTGAGCATCGGCGTGGGCTATGACGGAGCCGTGGTGTTCCTGGTATCCCCGGAGGAGGAAATTTCTCCGCCGGCGGTTGTGAGCCGCGCGGGATTCTCGGTCGTTTCGACGTACGCCAACCCAAATCTGCAAGCAGATGTTTCGACCGACGACTGGCCGTTTTTCTACATGCCGCGGCGAGTGTATCCGTCTTCGTACTTAGTGATGATCGCTCTTATCCTGATTTTGACGTGCATCATGATCCGAAGATTACTTCCGGGGAGAGTGCAGCCGGGGAATCTTCCTTTTTTGCTGCTGGGCGCGGGGTTCATGCTGATCGAAACCAAAAGTATTACGGAGCTGGGACTGACGTTCGGCAACTCGTGGCAGGTGATCGGAGTGGTGATTGCCGGGATCATGGTGATGGCGTATCTCGCGAATCTCGTGGTATTGCGATTCGACCTCACGCGCACCTGGCTGCCTTACACTCTGCTTCTGGCGGTTCTGGCGGTGGGTTGGTGGGTTGCGGGAGTGGGTGGACTGCCGTCGAACTGGATAGGACGGATCGGGATGGTCGTGCTGCTGACTTCGCCGTTGTTTTTCTCCGGAATTATTTTCTCGACCCTACTCAAAAACCGCAGCGTGATTTCGCAAGTGATGGCCGCGAATTTATTCGGAGCCATGTGCGGCGGCCTTCTGGAATACAACTCGATGTATTTCGGGTTTCGCTTTCTGTATCTCATGGCGGCGGTGTTGTACGTGATGGCATTTGTCTGGGAGTTGCTGGCCTGGAAGTCTCCGAGTTTGGAGACGGCGCCCGCGAGCGTGAGAAGTGCGGAACTTTAGTTTCTAACAACGACAAGCAGGGATGCGATCGACAGCAGTTTGGCGAAGTGCCCGGGCGTTCCGAAGCCTGGGCACTTCGCAGTTTGCAGGTCAATTGATGGTGAAGGTGAGCGGGGCGGATTTGCCCCCGCCGGGGCCGGCGTTTTCGATGATGATCTGCGCTGTTCCGGGAGAAGCAATTTTGGTCCATGGGACGTAGAGTTTCAGCTGCGTCGAGTTGAGATATTGCGCATACAGCGGCTTGCCATTCCAGAGGACGACCGAGCCGGGAACGAACCCCGAACCTTTAATTGTGAGAGTGAAATTCCAGCCACCATGCTTCGCGCTGGTGCGCGAGAGGGAGAGCGGTGCCGGTATGGGCTTGCTGGCGTGAACGACGGCCAGCAGAAGGGTAGGGCTCTGCAGCAATGCCGTCTGAATCGGAGTGCTGGGGCAACAGCTGTTGTTTTGAATGTTAAACGCCAGTCCGCTGGTGCCCCACAGGATAAAGCTGGACGCGGGGCTGCCACTCATTTCGGCAAGGCTGGCGATCGCGATCGGTGTGAATTCTGAGAGGCTGTAACTGGTGATCCCTAGAGAATTGAAGAAGGGAGTTGTTCCGAGCGCGAAAGCCCGGCCAAGGGCAGAGTCAGGCAGGATCTGAACGTTAGAACAGCAGCAGCAACCATTGACTCCGATATCGAAGGTCCCGGTCAACAACCCCGTTGTGGGATTGAAAACCTGGCCTTGGTCGCCATAGATCAAACCGGCCGCATACTGGATGTCGGCGCCATACACCAAGCCACTCCACGTCTGAGCGATGGTCCCACCGGTTGCGCTGACGGTAATCTTGTTGAGCTCGCCACTGTAGTAGCCGTACAGAGTTGTTCCGCTCGCAAACTCGAGGTCGCTGACGCTGACCGAGGAAATCGAGTTCGCGAGCTTCGTGGAATCAGTAAAGAACACAACGGACTCCGTGCCGCAGCAACCCGAAGGTGCGAGCGCGACGGCGATAGTGTGTGTGTCAGTGGGAGACACCTTCAGATCGGCGGCGGTGTAGATGCCACTACCGGTCGTTCCCAAACTAACGTTGATGTCGAGCGTGAAATTGGGAAGGACCATGCGCTGCACGGAGCCGTCGCCGTTGAGACCGACGTACAGATACTTGCCATCTGCGGAAAGAGCGAGTTTCGTCGGTTCACTACCGGCATAGTGGTAGGCCGTGACGACACCGGTCGTCGGATTAATCACGGCGATGCTGTTGCCATTGACGCCGTAGCTGCTGGGCAGCGAGGCATAAATCAGTTGCGCGAACGGATCCCAGACCAGATCGTTCGCGGGAAGATCGAGAATGGTCATCGTCACTGGATAGGTCACGTCCAGACTCACCGGGGAAGAGAGCCCGCCGGGCGCGGGATTGGAAACCGCGAGTTCCACGATCCCAGCGGACGCGAGATTGGCAGCACTGGCCTGGGCTTGCAGCTGTCCGGAACTCAGGTACGTCGTGGTAAGGGCAGTTCCATTCCACAGCACCTTGGCCCCCGTCTGGAAATTGGAGCCGCTGAGAATGATCGAGGTGGCCGCGTTGCCTGCTACGAGGGAACTTGGCGAGACACTCTGCACGATTGGATCAAGGCCGACGATATTGAAATTGGAACTGGTCGATCCGTTCGCGTTGGTTACCGCAATGGCGTACGTTCCGGTCGAACTCAGATCCGAGGCAGGCACGACGGCTTTCAATTCCGTGGCGCTGACGAACGTAGTTGCCAATGGGGTTCCGTAACCAAAATAGGCCAAGGAGGTAGAGAGAAACCCAGAACCAGTGATGGTGACTGTGGTCGCCGCGCTGTTTTGGTAGACGCTGGCGGGCGAGAGGGATGTGATGGTGGGGCCCGGGTTTCCGCCGGTGCCTTCAAGCGGAATGAGAATGGCCGTAGTCACGCCCAGGACTGAGATCTGCAGACTGGCCGAACGCGCTCCCAGCGCAGCAGGCGTGAATGAAACGGGAAGCTGGCAATACTGTCCGGCAGAGATCGTGCCGACGCACGTTCCAAGAAGGCTGAAGTCGGCATTATTCGTTCCGGTAATGGAAATCGCGGAGATGACCGCAGCAGCCGCAGTCGTATTGTCCAGGTAGACGATTGTCGATCCTGACGACTTCAGAGGAATCGTTCCAAACTGCACGGGATCAGGAAAGACGGTTATTGGCACCTGGGCGGAGGACGGCAGGGTCCAGCAGAGCAGGCACACGGCGGCGATGGCCAGAAAAAATCTTGTTTTCATTTGTCGTAATCCTCGACGGGAAATTCCCCAGAAAGCCCCACAAATAGGGGGACGCATTCTACATTCAATTGTGATTTCTGACGCGAGAATTCTGTGTTTATACGGAAGTTGTAAAATGCAAAGTTTTGCAGTGGCCGTTGCAAAATTCAGCAGTAAAGCATTGGTGCTTGCCAAATCTGTATTGCACGGCACTTTTGTCGGTGAAACTCACCTCAGAGCTGGAGGAAGGCGGCTTCGGCGGCGCGGCGGAGAGGGGTCAGACGCTATCGTGTGTATTCGCGGACTTGGCCGTCAACCGTGACGGCTACATATTTTTGGGAGCTGAGGTCGCGGAATTGGACTACTTTGCGACCGGCGCGCGCCAGCTTGCCCCAGTTGCTGGGCTTTTCGGGATTCTGCTCGATCGCCCGATATTCGCGGCCGTCCATGAGGAAGCGTGTTGTGCGGAGGCGCTGGGATCCGGTGCGCCTGACAGGCGAGATGCGGTTCTCGACCTTAACCTGATTGGAATTCAGGAGTTGGGCGGCGACCGAGGCGAGAATCTCGTGATTGAGCATCTGTTCTTCCAGTCTAGAAGAGAATGAGGTCCGTCGTCGGGCTTGCGAGGACGTACGAGATTTTTCACAACGGGGAGCACCGGAAGGATTCTTCTCACTTTCCTTAACCGGGCTGCGTGGCAAAAATTGCCCAATGGCCGCAAAAGAATCAAGGAAAGCGGGAAATTTTTCCAGGCTCAGGAATTACTGATTTTTCGGAAGCCGGACTCAACCGCGTTCGTAGGCGTGCTTTTTTTCGAGCTCTTCGATGGCTTGCTGGCGGAGCTTTTCGAAGCGCGGCGCTTGCGACATTAATCCCTGCGTGGCTTCGGCCCAGTCTCCGTCGATGCGGAGCAGGCCTTGGCCGGCGACCAGGCGCGCGGCGATTTCGACCAGATGCTGCGGCGTGGTTTGCAGGTATTGCGCTTCGGCAGGATCGGCGATCCAGATAGGCCTGCTCGCGCTTCCGGTTGCGGCTCCATTCGCCGCGAGTGCCGTCCCCAGCTTGGTTTCCCAAAAGACTTTTTTCTCGATGAACTCGGCTGTGTCTTCGTCAGTGGCTTTGCCGAAAACCCATTGCTGGCGCTTGAAATCGTAATGGCGGCTGGAGAATGGGACGGGAAGAAGTTTGCCGGAGCGGACGAATTCGATCTGGCGGCGATCGACTTCCTTGCGGAGCGCATTGATTACCGGAGCCTCGGCATCCTTGGGATCGAGCGAGGGCATGACTTCGCGCACGGTTTGCGACAGGTTCACGGCTATCAAGGCATGCAGGCCGTCGGAGCCTTCCAGGTGGATGTCTCCGTGCAGAACCCAGAAATCGGATCCGGAGGTTGAGGCGCGGAAGGGCCAGTCGAGGTGGAAGGTAAGCGGCAGTCCGGTCAGGGTGACCCAGACACGGTGGGGATGAGATTCAGAGGCGGACATTGCAGTTTTATTTTATCGAAAGTTCCGGCGAGCCCTGGCGCATTGTTAGGGGCGCGAGAACTTCAGATTCAGCGTCTCCACCCTAAACTCGCAAAGTGCGCGAGTTTAGGATGGGGCACCCGCACCCGCCAGAGCGCTCGCTTGCTTCGCTTCGCGGGCGGACGAAATGCGTCCGCCCCTACACAAGCTAGCTGGCCTTGGGGCGCTTTACTTTGGTGCTCATACGGAGGAGCTTGCGGACGGTGCCAGTGGGCAGAGCTTTCATCTGGTCGTAAAGTTCGGTGACCGCTTCGAAGAATCCAGCCATGGCTTCGAGGCGTTCGCGAGTGTAGTCGACGCCGGGTTCTTTCGGATCGAGATCAGCGAGGCAGCGGCGGAGGATTTCGCGGGTGGGATCGATCTCGCGTCGCTTGCGCTGCTCGATAACCAGGCGAAACATCTCCCAGACATCTTTCATGGATTCGTAGTGCTCGCGGCGATCGCCGAGGACGTGGACGGCGCGCACGATTCCCCAGGTTTCCAGTTCGCGGATCGAGGTGCTGACGTTCGACCGGGCGACGCTGAGGGTGGCGGCAATCTCTTCGGCAGGCAACGGGTGCGGAGAAAGATAGAGCAGCGCGTGAATTTGGGCAACGGTGCGGTTGATGCCCCAGCGGGTGCCCATCTCGCCCCAATGAAGAATGTATTGCTGCTGGACGGCAGTGAGTTCGGCCATAACTTTTCTTTCAGTACAGACTGAATATACCGAATGGTTTGGTGGGAGTCAAGGACTCACCGGGAGGGTACGCTGGCTTCGCTCGCGGGCGGACGAAGGCGTCCGGCCCTGCGCTAGATCAGTCCGGCGCGGAGGCGGCGGAGGAAATCTTCAGCTTCCTGTTCGGCCTGGGCCTGCAGTTTCAGGTCGCCGGGAGCCTCGATGCTCACTTCCTGCAGGACGAGTTCTACCGCGTCTTTGGGTTTGAATCCCCTGCTGATGAGCTTGCGGATGCGGACCGTGAAACTTTCCGGGCCGTGAGACGGCATGCGGAAGGCGTGGTTGGCGCAGTCGTGAGTCCGGAACTTGGCGATTGCGAGGCGGTCGTAGGCGGTCTTGGCGTCAGGATCGTTGAGCAGCGTGGGAATGGGATCGTTCCACTCGCATGCGGAACAGATCCAACCCTGGAAGTTGCGGTCAATTCTCCAGAGAGGTTCGCGGGAGGGTTTTGAGTCCGGCTTACGGGTGGGATTTTGGTCTTTCAAACGCTGCCTCTTGCTTGCACACGCTTCCTGGCCCAAGACCCGTTAGACGGAATGGTAGCGGAAGTGTCGCGCGGCGTACATAGCAGGAGGGATTCGCCGGAGGAGAGGCCAGCAGATTCCTCGCTCTCGATGAAATGATAAGCGATTACAAAGGAATGCGTCAGCTACTTGGCGAAGAAGTAATCGAAAGATTTCACGGCGTGAAATTCGTCGTCTTTGATGTCGAAGACGGTGTAGAGCTTGGTGACGTAGAGGACGTCTTTGACCTTCTGGGTGAGATTGAGCAGCTTGAGTTCGCCGCCGGCGTTGCGGACGGTGGTGAAGGAGCCGACCAGTTCGCCGACCCCGGAGCTGTCGATGTAATCCACTTGGGAGAGGTTCAGGATGATCTTCTTCTTGCCTTCGCTGAGCAGATTCCGGACGGCGGAGCGGAGATCGTCAATCTCATCGCCGAGGACGATACGTCCGCGCAGGTCCAAGATGGTGACGTGCGCCACTTCGCGGGTATTGATGGCGAGAGACATGGCTCCGCCGGAATGGTAGTGGGTGCGGCGGGGCAAGTCAAATTCAAAGGATTACCGCGAGAACGCCAAGGAGACAGGACGACGTCAGGAGTGGGCGCCGTGGGGGCGGGTGTCGAGTTCGAGCGGCGGAAGCTTCGCTTCGGGCTGGATCCGGTCGCGGATTTCCTGGATCGGTGAGGTGATGATCGGGGTGGGGTACTCGGGATGGCGAAATTCAAGGTGCATGCCGCGGCCGACGTATTGCATCTTCAGCATCGAGCCTCCCCAAGTCGAGCCGGCGATGGCCACCTGCACGGGCTCAGGGCAGAACTCAGGATGGCCGGAGAGTAATGCCTCGCTTCCGCCAAGAAGCACGGCCGTGTAACGGTGGTGCATGGTCTGAATTTCCAGAACCGTGGACGGTGGAAGGTCGTTGAGAAACACCCCGCCTTCGATTTCCGACTGAATGATGCTGCTGTTGACATCGTCCGAGAGGTTGGGGTGAGGGTTAAACATACCGGGTTAGGGAAATAGGGTACTGGCTTTTCGCCCGGTCCACAAGGGTACTTTAGGCAGAGGCTGGCGACCGAGGAACATGCCCCATTAGAGGTAGGCAGAAGGGGCTTGGTTGCAGAGCTTTTTTCGGGTTTCCGGCAGGCTTTCCCTATATTTCAAGGGGTTTCAGCAGAGAGGACCAGAGCGGGCACGGACACAGATTCCTACGAAGGGAGCATTGCCGGTCTCGTCCTGACCAGTGCGAGAATGAACAGTATCCCGAAAAGGCCGTCAATTCCGGCGAATACGAGGTCGGAGCCGTGGAGGCGCTGCTGCAGATGGAGCACGATCAGGGAGGCGGCGTAGCCGAATTTCTCGAGAATCGAGGGCAACATCATCAAGCGAAAACGGGCGGGATCGCGGGCGATCACAAGGAAGGCAAACTGCCAGGCGAGACCGGCACTCAGAAATCCGTAGTAGAAGCCGGGGTGGGTGATGGGCGGCGGGTCCTTCTGGCCGATGACGTCAAACATGAAATAGAGCGGCGTGAGAACCAGGATGCCCCAGGCGAACGCGACATAGAAAACAATTCTGGCAAATCTCATGCGGGTGATTGTAGCCGACCGAAGGGGAACCGTTTTGTTCATCGATCATGGCTCAATGCGCATGGCTCATTGCTGCTCTGCGGATTTCCGCGAGAACATTCCCCAGCAGAACCGTGGGGCAATGGCGTAATTTACCTGCACGAGCACGATGGCCGCGATGCTGTAGTAGGTATCAAGGAAGCACAATGCGGCGCCGCAGGCATAAAGCGATTGCGCGATCACAATACGGCGGACCACGGCGGGGTGAATCTCGGGGGAAGTCTCATCGGAGAGCAGGGAATGCCGATTGGAGTAGCTCCAGCTCCAGTAGAGCGTCGCACCCAGTAAAAGAATATTGAACCAATAGACCAGCAGGGCCGTGCGATAGTGAATGTATTCCGCGAGCAGCGACGTGGTAAAAGGGACGAGGCAGACGACGCACAAAAACGAGATGTGAATCCAGGAGAGGTTGCGGTCGGCGCGCGCGAACTGGTTGAGTTGGGTCTGCTGTCCGACCCAGAAGATGCCGAGGGTCATCACGCTCATCAGAAAAATGAGCAGGCGCGGGGAGAGCGCGAGGAGCGCCTGCCAAAGGTCGTGCTCGGAGTGGACCGCGTGGCGGGCGGGGACGCGGAGATCGAGAACGAGGAGCGTCATGGCGACGGCGAAGATGCCGTCGCTGAGGGCGGCAAGGCGTTCGACGCTCTGTCCGGCAACGCGGTTGTACAGAGAGGGCATCGTAGAGAGTCTAGTGCTTGCAGCGAGCAAGGGCTAGAGGTCAGACGGTAGTAGACGGTAGTGGACGGGATCCGGGCATCGGGTTTACTGGAAGGATGCCAAATTCACCAATCCTGAAATCACAAGGTTCATGATTTAAGGATGGCGGACCCTCAGGACTTTTTCAGTTCAACCGGAAGGCGGGGTTGTTGGGAATTTTCTACCTTGACTGGCGGGAATGGGTCCGCACGTTTGTGATTTGCGGTTTGCTCGCGTTGCTGTGCGTCAGAGCATCCGCGCAGAATGCGTTATCTTCTCCGTCGCCGAGTTCTGCTTCGAACTCGCTCCCCGAGAATCCGACGCCGCAGAATCTGGCGGAGCGAAATTCAAGTTCGTCTGCTCAGCGTCAAACCCAGGTCGAACCGGAGCCGCAAACCTCGTCTTCGCAGGAGAAAAGTGATAATCCGGCGCAGGCTGCGGCGGATAAGACCAAGGATCTGACCATCGAGGCGGCGAAGGCGACGAAAAAAATGGGCGAGGAAACTTTTGTACGGGCGCGAGAATGGGAGTACAGGCTTCTCACGGGACCTTACATTCCCCGCTATGCTCCGCTCATCTCGTTAACCGGGCAGGAGCGCGAGCGGATCTATCTGGAGCAGACCCTGACGACGCCA
>Ga0070734_10001110_pt1 | contig 42663 bp, 37 predicted proteins | sample Coa_R1_8_FD_66444 | JGI IMG/M metagenome (GOLD analysis project Ga0070734, IMG submission 66444) | Surface soil microbial communities from Centralia Pennsylvania, which are recovering from an underground coalmine fire - Coalmine... | ecosystem: Environmental > Terrestrial > Soil > Unclassified ...
CGATCAACTGGCCTTGTCGTGGGAGGTTGGCGCCTGACGCGGCCGCCGTGTTGATCCAGCCGAAACCGGAGGCGATTGTCTCGCCCGCCGTGCAGGCGCCGACGCGGCCGCCGGCACCATAGCAGGTGGGGGCCGTCTGGGGGCTGACCGTGCTCGGGTTGATCAATGCAGTGCGATTGAAGATGTTGGTGAACTCCGCCCGGACAGCGAGGCTGTAGCGTTCGGTGAAATGGAACAAGCGTCCGATTCCGAAGTTCTCCACTGGCCGTCGCTGCTGCCGAAAGGCGGACCAGTACTCCGCGCCGCCGAAAGTGCCAGGAGCGGGATTGGTCCACGCTGCCGGATTTAAAACGATAGTCTTCTGCGGGTCGAAACAGTGGCAGTTGATATCTGTGAGATAGAACGGCTGCCCGGTAGGGATCTGATACTGGCTAGCGCTCGTCGCAGACGAGGGGCTCACGAAGGTGAGGTTGGACATCAAAGCATTGGCGAGCGAGCCCGGGTAGCCGGCGGTGGTCGCCGCCGGAGCCGCCAGAGGCAGTCCGCTGGCCCACGCCCCGAACGCGTCGATGGTCCAATCGCGAACTATGTGCGACACAATCGTGGGCCCCCATGCGGGCAACGTGTAGTCGAGGCTGAGGCGAGTCACAAAAGGTTGATTGTACTGCCCAATGCACTTCGCGAGAGAGTAGTTGCCGGGGTCGGGTGTTCCGCAGAAGCTATCGAGCGACTTGGACCAGGTAAAGGCGAAGGTGGCCTGAAGGCCATGGGAAAGCCGCTTGGTGGCCGTCGTCTGAAGCGAGTTATACCAGGTCTCGCCCAAAGGCGCTTCGACCGGAGTGAGGCCGCCGTTGAATTGCGGGAATGGTCTCAACGCCTGGGCCACACTGGCGGTCAGCGGGAAGCCCGCAAACGGAATCCGATTCTGGAAGCGGCCGGCCGCCGCGCTGCCGATCGGCGCCAGCAGGATTGCCAAATCGGCCGGATTGCTGAGACTCAGTCCGTACTGGCTCAAAAGCTGCGGGCTGAGGTAGTTGTAGTTCACCATCTGGCCGCCAGAGGCGTTATAGGTCGGCCACCAGACTCCGCGGTTGCCGACATAAGAGGCATCAACCACCAGATTGGAAGTGATTTCGCGCTGGATGGTGAAACTGTATTGGTACTGGCGGACCGGTCTTCCAGCGTTCTGGTCCATATCTTGCGGACCCGTGCCGGGGACGACTCCGCCGATCGGATAGTAGCCGGGGCTTAAATTCGGCCACGCGATCTGAGCGGCCGTGAGAGGGGAGCCGTTAATCGTTACGCCCTGCCCCCAGGTCATCACACCCTGGCCTGGGACGCTCGGGCCGAAGGGATTGCTGGCGGAGGCGTTACCAGACGCGTTGCCGAAGATCTGGCCCGCGCCCACCCCCGAGTAGACGACGCCGAAGCCCCCTCGAAGCACAGTCTTCGCTATTGCCTGATACGCGAACCCGAGGCGCGGTCCAAATGCCCAGGGATAGTTTTTCGCGAATTGGCAGTTGCAGTTGGCTTGGTAAACCGTCGCCCCCGGGTGCCCCCCGGCAGTGGGGTTCGCCAGCTTCGGCGCAAAGTTCGGGGAACGGCCGTACTGCTCCGTATAGTATGTGGAGTAATCCCAGCGCAGGCCGTAATCCAGGGTGAGTTTCGGCGTGATCTTCCAGCTATCCTGCGCATACAGTCCCAATTGGTGATGTCCGAAGCGAGCATCGTAGGTCGGATCGATATTGGCGTGGTCCACCGAGCCCAGCAGGAAACTCGCATAGGGGAAGCCCGGGGTATAGGCTCCGCTGCCATTAGCGGAGCTCGTTCCATTGATAAGACTCACCTGGTAGGGCTCGGCGGTTTGCGCGTTGGAGAAGCCGAAAACTTTTTGGGCAACGCCAGTCTCATAAAACCCGGTCAGGTCCAGGCTTCCCCCAAACTTCAAAGTGTGATTCTGCCTTACCCAGGTCACGCTGGCGACGTTGTTGAAAACCGAAAAAAGATCGTCGGCGCGGGGAGGGGGGCCGAGATAGGTTGCGCCGCCGCCCAAGCTATTGAGGAGGCCGGTGACGTCGGGGAATGACGTCGGGCTGGTGAAGGCCTGACTGCAGAGACCGAGATTACCGCAGGAATCGTAAACGGGGGTGACGGACGGGCGTGCCAGATCGTCGTAGTTGAAACCGACTCCCAGGTGCAACAGAACCGTCGGCGTGATGATGCGGTCGTAGTTGAGGCGCTCGGTATTCGTGGAGGTCGCCGCGCCAAAGGAGCCGGAAATGGGTTGAGGCAACCCGTCGTCGCCGAAGCAGGTCGAGCAGGGGCTGCCCAAACTGCTCCAGTAAAAGGAAAGCTTGTCCTTGGGCCCGATGATTTGGTCAAGTTTGAGCGATGGAATCAGGATCGTGCGGCCGGCATCCTCCGTGTTCTGGAAATTATTGAGGGCGCTGTTGACATTGCATATGCCGCCCGCGACGCAGAACGGCGCGGGGTACAGTGCCTGCATCTTCAGAGAAACCGGGTCCATCCGCGTGGCCGGGATGATGTTGCCGGGAAATGGGTCCGCGATTATTTGTCCATTGGCGGCGGCGTGAGCGGTAAGGGGATCAAAGATCTCATTGGCGAGGATCGGAGCGCCGCTGGGATCCGTTCCGAGACTGTGAAAGCCCGCGGCAGCTTCCGCACCGCTGAAATTGCCAGCTCGATACGCCGCCGTGGGAATCGTGATTGGGTTCGGCAGAGCGATCTTGTGCTGCAGTTCCTGCTCCCAACCGAAGAAGAAGAACGTCCTGTCGTGGCCATTGTAGACTTTGGGAATCCATACCGGACCGCCCAGAGTCAAGCCATAGTCGTTGCGGTTGGTCTGCGGGCGCGTTAATTGGCCATGGCCGTTATCCGTGAACGGCACCCCCGCGTTCAAAGCCGCATTCTCCAGATAGTCATAGAGGCTGCCATGAAACTGGTTGGTGCCCGACTTCATCACCATGTTCACTACCGCACCGCCGGTTTGCCCGTATTCGGCTGAGTAGTTGCTGGTCTGGACGGTGAATTCCTGGATCGAGTCCTGGCCAGGTTGGTTTTCCTGTTGGGAATACTGCGCCATGGGGTTGGTGTTGTTCATGCCGTCAACCAGCGCTGTCTCCGTCCCGTACGGATTGCCGTTGATCTGGACCACCAGACCAACCGCATTATTATTGGGGCCGAGCGCCAGCGCCCCGGGCAGCATCTCCGTCCCAGCATAGGGGTTGCGAATGCCGAAAGTGTCCGCGCCGACTTGGAGCAGCGGCAACTGGTCCATGATTTGCGTGGCGATGGTCTGGCTCAACTCGCCGCTCTCTGTCTTGAGCAGCGGAGCCGCTGCCTGGATGGTGACCGACTCGGTCGTGGCGCCGACCTCCAGCGTGGCGTCAACACGAATCGTCTGGGCGTTTTGCACGGCGAGGCTCGGCCGAATAAACTTTTTAAATCCGGGCGCGTTAATCGTCAGCTCATAGGTTCCCGCGGGCAACGCGGACAAGGTGTAGTTTCCGGTGGTTGAACTGGCAGCCGGATATTTAGCGTTGGTCTCGCTGTTGCGAGCTTCGATGGAGGCGCCGGCCACCACCGCGCCGGTCACATCCACGACCGTGCCGGTGATCGTACCCCCGGTTTGAGCCAGAGCGGCTCCCGAGATCAAAGACAAACTCACCACCACTGCTGAAAAGCGCATGTCCCCTCCTCTCGTTGATTCAGTCGTTGCACGACGCAAATCAAACTCAGGACCGCCATGCCCCCGGGCGAACTCTCAAGGGAGTCTATTCCATCTCCCTGCCGGAGTCAAAGTGCGAGTGGCAAGTGCGGCTGGCGAGTGTCAGGGCAAGGTCGTTCTATCGCTGCTCCAATTCCGCTATTCGCCGTTGACGCGAGATCCACATCGGGGGAGCTACTTTTTCCCGTCGATGAGCGAATACGGCGTCGATGAATCCCGTTGAAAGAGGATACCCCCGGGATGGTCGCGTGCGTACAGGAAGGCATTGAGCAAATCGAGCGATGCCTTGCCGGGGTGGACAAGGTAGTTGATCACCAGGAAGCGCAGTTCGAGGTTCGGATGCGAAAGGCCTTTTTCGTTGAAGGCGCTCGGAAGGTTCAGTGACGTTGCGCCGAAGTTATTCAGTTGCCGGTCGGTCTGCAGGTTCCAACTGATATGGGTCAGGGCCAAGTTCACTTGGAACGCGGCCAAGGTGGAGTCCCACTTGCGGCCCGATGCGCCGGCAATCTGCCCGGCGGCAAAAGCATCGGCGCGCATTTCTTCCTGCTTTCCCGATCCAAGCGACGCTACCAGTGAGGAGATGGCTGGGTTATCTGGGAGCTTCGCAGGCTGGATGTGCCCAAGTTCGTGCAGGAGGATGATCGCCAGCGCATCGCCCGGATCGAGATCCATAGTGCCTGTGGTGTCCTTGCCGAAAAATGGCGTAAGCTGGTTTTTCCAATCCCGGTTGATGAAGATGCAGCCGCCGTCCGCGACGATGGCGACGTCCGCGTCGGAGACAAAGGCGCCATGCACCAGCGAGACGGGAATGGATTTCTGGCCTGAAGAGGGTTTCAACGCGCCGGTGACCAGGCGAAAATGCCCGGAGGGGTCGAGAATCGCATTCGCCTTAGTGACGGCCCCGTCCAGTTGCTCCGGGTGCACTGCCCAGGCTTCGAAGCCATACTGCTCCGGCTGGCACACAGGCCAGAATGCCTCCCGACGGCAGCCGGCAAGCAACGCAATCGCGGCGAGCAGTGAAATACGCGCCATACAGGCCACCGCTGTGCCTAATGCTTCGCTATCGTCTGGCGTAGCTGGTCGAGTATATCTTGCGCGGAGGAGGCGTCCGGTGCCTTAACCAGATCTTTGCGCGCATTCATTGCCGCCGTCTGCAGTGAGACAGCGTCGTTGTAGAAGCCATCAGAAATGTCCTTGGCCTTGGCCGAGAGTCCGGTGCAAATAGCGGCTCCAGCGGCGATGAGCCCGACGGTGCGCGTAAACCGCGCCGACTGGTCCTTCACGACATCCGCAATCGTTTGAGGGTTGGGGGCGGCAACCGCGAGGGTTCGGCCCCGATATCCGGCGAGCAGCGTGATTAGCGCGGTCAAGAGAAACGCCAGCCAGTCGCCGCCCGTGGCGGCATAGCGGGCCCATTCGCTATAGCGGAAACGCTGGTCCATGCGTTCGCGGGCACCGGCGAGTTGCTTCTGTATGTCTGCGCCTGGAAGCTGGGCATTCCCGTCAAATGCGTGCGTGTCTTCGAGGATTCGGGGCTCGGTCCGGCCGAGTCACTGCGCAAGTGACCACACAATCCAGAATGCCAGCGCCGCCAGCAATACGAATCCCACAATCGTTAGCGGCGCAAAGCGATTTGCCATACAGCTCCCCGATCAGAGCCGTATGGTAGCCCATCTCGGCTGTCTCCCACCCATCCTCGTCGCGGCTTGCCTCAAGCTAAAGCCTTGCCGTACAGTGCCAGTAGACGGCCCCAAGCCTTCTCGGCCTGTTCCATGTTGTAGACCGTTGTGTCGGGAGGGCACCAGCCATGCATGGCCGGGTAGACTTCGATTTCGGCGGAGAGGTTCGCCTTGGCCAACGTCTCCTTGAGAACGTTCTTGTCATTGGGCGAAGTCTTATCGTCACTTTCCGCGATCGCTATCAAAAACTGCGCGTGAGACTTGGCGGCCTCAAGATGCGGGCTGTTCGGCATATTGGTCACCAACGCGGCCCCGTGGAAGGTAGCCACTGCTCCAATACGATCGGGCACAGCGCCCGCGGTCCGAAATGCTTCAAAGCCGCCCATGCAATAACCCTGCGTGCCGATTTTCCGATTCTTTGCAACGGACGGCTGCTGGTCCAGCCACCCAACGAACGCTTTGGCGTCGGTAATTTGGACCGTCACGTCTTTGGTTAGACCTTGCATCAACGGCATTACCTGTGGAATTGGGGTTGCACCGCCGTTTTCCGCGGTGGGAGCTTTCTTTGTGCGGTAAAACGGATTCACCACCAGCACCGCATATCCCGATTCGGCGAGCCGTTTGCCCATCTGCCGGAACGCCGGCCGCAGCCCGAAGATATCCGGCCAGACCAGAACGCCCGCTGCCGTTCCGGTTGACGGATGCACGAAATAGCAATCCGCCGTGCCATCCGGCGTCTTTACGTTCACTTCCGCTTCGGTGACGGCCACCGCATTAGCGACCTGCGGCAACATCATGGCCACGCCTGCGCCCAACATCATGCCGAATTGCTTTCGTGTCACCAAACCGCGAGCCTCATACTCTTGCCGGTCTTTCTCAAAATTATCCTGGTCACACATGTTCGCTCCTCGTCGACGCCGATTGCGCGGTAGACCGCACGCGTCACGAAACATTTTATACTCTCCGGGCGTGCTGTGAGTGCTAATCGGCGCTCAGGCGGAGCTTGTGGGATTCGTCGCGTTCCTGTAGCCTGAAGAGCTGAATCATCCCGACAGCGCAACAGAATCTATGAGTGCTCCACAGAATCGCCGATGGGTCTTGATCAAGCGACCCATTGGCATGGTCCAGCGCACGGATTTTGAGTTTTCGAATGCGCCGGCCGGCGCACCGGGGCCCGGCGAGGTCTTGCTCCGTGTGCTTTACTTATCGCTCGACCCTGCTATGCGCGGATGGATGAACGAAAGCAAGTCTTACATTCCCCCCGTCGGCTTGGGCGAGGTGATGCGGGCAATCGGCCTCGGCCGCGTGGTTGCCTCGAACGACCCGAGCGTGAGGCCAGGCGAGCTTGCCACCGGATTGACCGGGGTGCAGGATTATTCCGTCATTGCATCGAAGAATCTGAACAAGGTGGACCCGAACCTGGCGCCGCTGCCGCGCTACCTCGGCGCCCTCGGCGGCACAGGCTTGACTGCCTATTTCGGTTTGCTCGAAGTAGGCCAGCCCAAGCCGGGCGAGACAGTCGTGGTATCAGGCGCGGCCGGGGCAACCGGCTCCATAGTGGGCCAAATCGCCAAAATCCTTGGATGCCGTGCAGTAGGTATCGCTGGTGGCGCCGCCAAATGCAAATATCTCACGGAGGAACTGGGCTTTGATGCTGCCATCGATTACAAAGGTGAAGACGTACGCGCGGAATTGAGCCGGCACTGTCCCAATGGGGTGAATGTCTTCTTCGACAACGTCGGAGGCGAGATCCTGGATGTCGTGCTCGCGCAGTTGGCACGCAAGGCGCGGGTAGTATTGTGCGGCGCCATTTCGCAATACAATAATGCCGCGGACGTGCGGGGGCCGAAGAACTACCTGTCACTCCTGATCAACAGCGCGCGCATGGAAGGGTTTATTGTTTTCAACTACGCGCAGCGTTACGGTGAGGGAGTCCAGTCCCTCGCGGCCTGGCTTGCGGAGGGGAAGATTAAAGCGCGAGAAGATATCATCGCAGGGCTCGAAAATTTCCCGGAAGCGTTCCTCAAGCTATTTCGTGGGGAGAATTTCGGAAAGCTGCTCATCAAGGTCGCCGAGGACTGATTCTAGACATGTGGAATGCGGGCCGTAATCCTGTAAACTTGGGAGAAATGGGATTTGCATTTGCGGTGGCTGCGATTCTGGTTGGGCCGCTATCGGCGCAATGGTTGCACACACCAACGCCTGGAGTCCCGCGCACTGCGGACGGCAAGCCCGACTTCACGGCGCCTGCGCCCAAGGCGGCCGATGGTCATCCGGACCTTTCCGGCGTTTGGATGCCCAATACCAGAGCCCTTCAGGACCTTGCGGTCGACATGAAGCCCAGCGACGTGCCGTATCAACCGTGGGCCGAGAAGGTGTTCCAAGCTCGAGCCAATGGAGCCAAAGGCAAGGACGATCCCGCGGCCCACTGCGTGCCAGGAATGCCCAAGTTAATCGTGCTGCCGTATCCGTATAAGATTTTTCAGATGCCCGGAGTGACGCTCATCCTATACGAGGGCTTCACTACGTTCCGCCAGATTTTCACAGACGGGCGGGAGTTGCCGAAGGATCCCCAACCTTCGTGGATAGGGTACTCCGTCGGCAGATGGGACGGCGATACGTTCGTAGTGGACACGGTTGGAATCAACGACCAAACTTGGATGGATAACGCGGGACGTCCACATAGCGACGCATTACACACGATTGAGCGTTACCGGCGCCGCAACTTCGGAAGCATGGATGTAACGATTACTTTCGACGATCCGAAAGCTTACACCAAGCCATGGACGGTGAATGAGAGTCCCTCGCGGCTGGTGGTGGGACAGGATCTGTTGGAGTACGTGTGCACGGAGAATAATAAGGACGTAGATCATCTGGTCGGAGACGGCCAGAAGTAGAGCTACCGCGGGGGCCTGTTTCTGTCGGCCTTCGGCAAGATGTCGGCCACACGTACAGCCCCTCATTTTTGGGCACCACCGGCGAACCTTTTGATTCCATCGGACTACCGCGCGCCGCATGGATTCAAGAGATCGTTTGACGGCCCTGCCCTCTGCGCCCCGATCTGGTGCGGGACTCCGCCGGCAACCTCTATGGGACTACAGTATTACGGAGGCTTCGGCGCGCAGGAGGAAATTTGCCGATCTATGAAAACCGCAAATTTCCTCTCGAAAAAGAAGGCGCGGTGCTCCGCATCGAGCCGGCCAACTAAGCCGTCAAGTCTGCCAACCGGCCGGAGGCCGGTCGCCTCCGGCCCGTCTGTCACAGACCCGGAAGAGAGCGACCTATGCCCCTTCCTTTAGAAGCGGTATTTCAACGCGAACTGCAGGTTGCGCGCACCCTGGGATGTGTTGATCACGCCCGTCGGCGCGCTCTTCTGATAATTCAAGTCCGACGTGTACCGCTGCGGAGTAAAGTCGCCGGGGATATCGTCAGTGGAATATCCGTTTACGGCGAAAATCGGCGTGTTGAACGCGTTGATGGCGTCGAACCGAAATTCCACCGATTGGCGTTCGGTGATCCGGAACTTTTTCGACACGCTCATATCGATCTGCTTCAGCCCGGGCCCGCGCTCGGTCGAGATGCCGCAAGTGCCGAGCCCGGAAGTGGGGATCGACATGGTGGTCGGATCGAACCAGATGTAGCCGCCGCCAATGAAGTTCTTGTACGGTGTGGCCTTGGACGGAGCATTGCAGTCCGGCCGTGGCTGGAAGTAGGCGCCGGTTGGGTCGTACCCGAATTGGATCATGGACATCGGGAAGCCGCCGTGTGCCGTCAGGATGGTGTCGTAGCGCCAGTCGCCCACGATCGCGTTGACCACTTTGCTGCTGCTCTTGAGGAAGGCGCGATCGTGCCCGAAGGGTAAGTCATAGTTGAGATAGGTGCTGAAGACGTGTGTGACATCGGCGTCGCACAGCCCATAATCCAGATTGACGTTATACACGTACTGTTGGAAGGCCACATCCGCGGTCGTTTGCGACACAGCCGAGTTTCCGTACCGTCCGTAATAACCCTGATTGTTCGTCAGGCACTTGGAGAAGCTGTAGTTGCCGCCGAACGCCAGCCCGTGTGCCAGGCGTTGTTGTACGGCCAACTGCAGGGCTTCGTAGTTCTGGATCGCAGTGGACGTGTTCAGACGCTGCTGGCCGGTGCCGTCGCTTTTGAGTGTGGGATTGCCAGCCAGGTACGGGCCGGGAACCGCGGTGCCGTTGGGCAGCAGATAATTCTGGCCCATATTGTAGATGGCCGCCAGGTGGTCGGTGTGCTGCCCGACATACCCGGCCTGGGCCGTGAGCGAATTGCCGAATTGCCGCTGGACCGTCAAGCTCCACTGATTGGACACCGCCGGCCGATAGTTGGGATCGGTGGCGTGCAGCCGCACTCCGGCGAAACACGAAGCCGGCGCCGATAAGACGTTAGCCACTGTGCAGGGCGCGCCCGCAGCGCCCAGCGCCGAGAAGCCCTGATCGAGCGTGACTTGGTTTGCTGGGATAGCCCCATTGGTGCCCAGGCCTCCCCACTGGCCAACCAGGTCATTGTTCCAAGGTGCATTCGTCGCCAGCCGGTTGAACTCTCCGGTCCCTTCCTGGAAACTCGAACGCGAGAAAGCGGCTCGCACGACTGTCTTGTCATCGACATTCCATGCCACTCCAACGCGCGGCAGGAAGTTCGCGATGCCGTTGTATTGGTTGTAGAGCGCCCTGCTGTTGCCGTTTACGCCCGCCAGCATGATCTGCCCGCTGTACATACCGAAGTTCGTTTCGCGGTTGCCGACTTCGTAGATCGGCGTGAAGAGCTGCCAGCGTACGCCGTAATTCAAGGTCAGATGGCTGTTGATGCGCCAGTCATCCTGAAAAAAGGCGCCGATGGCGTCATTGCGCTGTCCCACAGTGCCGGAATATCCCAGGCCATAACCCATGTAAGCCGGCAGGCCGAGGAAGAAGTCGGCTTCGGCGTTGCCCGTGTAGGTGCCGGTGAAGCCGATCTGCCCGGCGGCGCCGTCGCTGCTCGTCGCCGGAATGTAGTTGTTCCGATACCGGATCAGTTGGAAGCCGTACTTGAAGGAGTGCGTGTGATGAGTCCAGATCGCGGTGTCCGATACCTGGATGGCGGTCTGGTGAAAGAACTCCACGCCGTCGACGGTGCCGAACGCGAAGGATCCATTCTGCTTGCCTCCTAATGGCGCTCCCGCAAAATATAGGCCCGGCAGATAGGAGGTCGGCTGCCCCGGGATCAGGTTTGCCCCAGCGTTCGTACTCAGAGATTGCACGTTAGCTTCCGCCGGATCGTACGTCATACCCAAGCGGAAATCATTCACCAGGCTCGGGCTCACAGTGCGTGTGTATCCCAGAACCGCTTGCTGCAGCGGAAAGAGGTTTCCACCGTTGCTGCTGTACTGGAAGGCCTCCGAATTCACGACCGGTTGCTCGATGTGTTGCTGGGAATAGCGGGCGAAAAATCGGTCCTTATCGGTCGGCGCCCAGTCGGCCTTAATGTCGCCCTGGTTGCCGTGCGTATAGGTTGACTGCATGTCGTTCAGGTTGAACTTGGTGCCGTTGCTTCCTGGCGCTCCCGTCAAATTGGGCTTGGGCAGCGCATTCGCGATTTTGAGCGCGGTGGGGCTGATTCCCGTGATACAAGGATTCACCCCCATCTTTTGCCCCACGCCGCAGATCGCGGCCTGCGACAGGTTCGATGGCATCGCTACGTTGGTTCCTGGGTAGTGCAGCGCCACGCCGAGATCGGTCAAGTTGCCGCCCACGTCCGAGGAGGTAAAAGTAGTCAATGGCTGGGGAGTCGCGGGCTGATCGAACCGCGAACCCTGGAAATCGGCGAAGAAGAAAAGTTTGTCCTTCTTAATAGGTCCGCCGAACGTGCCGCCGTACTCGTTCCACCGCTGGCGCGCCGTCGGGAGGCCGTTGAAGTTGTTCGACCACTCGTTGGCATTAAAGAAATCGTTCCGCAGGAACTCGAACAGGTCGCCGTGATACTGGTTGGTTCCCGATTTCAGGGTGGCGTTTATGACGCCGCCCAGGAAGTGCCCGAACTCGGTCGGCGGATTGTTGGTGATGACTGAGAATTCGTCGATCGCATCGACGCTCGGAACGTATGCCACGCCGTTATCGACGAATTCATTGTTGTCTACGCCATCCAATACATAATAGTTGGCCTGCTCGCGATTCCCGTTTAAATTCGGACGGGCCGCGTTGAAGGTCTTCTGGCCGGTGTTGAACGAAGCCGGGCTGATCGAAACCGCGCCGGGCACCAGCAGAGTCAATTGGTTATAGTTGCGCGTTTCCAGCGGCAAGGTGGCAATGCTACTGGCTTGCATGACCGTGCCGACCTGTGTCGTTTCCGTTTGCAGCAAGGGAGTCGCGCTGGTTACCTCGAGAGTTTGCGACACCTGCCCCAACGTCAGCGCAAAATCCAAACGCGCCGTCTGGTTCAACACTAGGGTGAAGGCCGGGCGTAGCGCGGTCTGAAAGCCGGCCGCTTCCACGCGCACTTCGTAGTTGCCGACTGGTAGCCGCGGAAGGTTGTATTCGCCTGCCTCGTTCGTCTCGGCTTTCCAAACAGTCCCGCGCTCCACGTCGCGCGCCGTCACGGTCGCCTTAACGATGGATGCGCCCGTAGGGTCGGACACTTTTCCCGTGATCGCGCCAGTAACCTCCTGAGCCCACCCGAGAGAAGTCACAATCGGAACCAGCACCACAATCGACAGAATACGTCTCATAGAAACCTCAATTCTCTCTTTTCGTAACAGCTAAAAACTCTGATTCGGACGGGTCACCCCGGCCACCCAAAGCACCGTTTTCAAGGTCATCGTGGACCTGTCCACTCCCTCTGTCCAGTTCCAAACGGTTGCGTCCCGGTTACAAATAGGTTCGTTACGCACCGAACGTTTCTCATTTAAAAGAGCTTCCGGTCACTTTTGTATTTTCGAAACAACGCGCCGCACGACCTGCACCGCAGCCAGCCGGACCTGCGCCAGCGGCTCTTCCAATTTTTGGAGCGCCACGATCTGCGTCGCCGCCCATCCTTCCGGGGCGGGCTGCCCGCTATCCAGATAGTCCAGCGTCTTCAGACCAATACGCCCGACAGCCGAAAGATTCCGGGCCAGCGGGAGCACTTCTTTGAGCAGCGCGTTGCCCTCAGCCATGGGCTTCATCCGCGCCTCATTTTCCGCCCACTCGGTGAAAACCGCCCGCAGTTCTGGATTACCCGCATGTTCGAGATCTCGAACCGTTTCGCTCTCTGGCGGCACCGCGTCGACGAACCGGTTGAGAGGCACGCGGCTGGCGTTCTCGTTCAAATTCCGCCGCCCTGCTATCCCCAAAGCTTCGGAAGCCGCCGCCAGCACTCGGAGAGCTCCCGCGGGACGTCCTCCGGCCAGCCGGTCCAACATCGGACCGGCGGCGCTCCGGTGCTGGATGCCGGTCCATTCCAGCCAGCGGCTGATCGGCACCAGGCGTTCGTACATGGAATCGGTATCCGTAACCTCGCGCGGCGACCAGAATCGTTCCGCGATCGCCGCCATGCGTGGCCAGATGCGAGAATCGACCGTTTCCGCACTGACGTATTCCGACCACATGCAGGCCTCGGCACCTAGAATGTGGGGCACCGTCCGGGCATCCACACCCGCCAGCGGATCGACACGGTAGTGAACTGCCGCCGGCTGGAGCGCATCGAGGTAGTAGCCGAAAGAGAGAATCGACCGGTAGCCTTGCGCGGCAGCCTCGGCCATGGAAGCGCCTCCGCGCCAGGATTGAATCACCGTATCGGTAGCCAGCCCCGGGCCGGATACTTCATCCCAACCCACCATCATCTTCCCGTGCTTTTGCAGGATCTTCTGCACGCGGCGGTTGAAATATGCCTGGATTTCCCCGCTGTTGCTGAGATGATGTTCGCGTGCGAACGCCTGAATCGTGCCGGAACGCTTCCACTGCACCTCTTCGACTTCATCGCCGCCCATGTGGAAGTAAGGATCCGGAAACAGCGAGGCCATCTCTCCGAGCAGCCCGTCCAGAAACGAGTAAGTACTTTCCCGCGATGGATCCAGAGCCGGTTCAAAGATCCCCCACTTCCGTTCGATGGCGTACGGCCCCGGCGCGCTCCCCAATCCCGGGTAGCCGACCAGCCACGCGGTGGTGTGCCCCGGCATATCGAATTCCGGCACCACTCGAATCCCGCGGTCGCGGGCATACGCCACTACCTCCCGCACCTCGGCTTGCGTATAGAAATTCCCGTCGCTCCCCAACTGCTGAAGCTTCGGGAACTTCCTGCTTTCCACGCGAAACCCCTGATCGTCGGAGAGATGCCAGTGAAAAACGTTCAGCTTCACCGCGGCCATGGCATCGATATTCCGCTCCACCACCGCGACGGGCATCCAGTGCCGGCACACGTCTAGCATCAGCCCGCGCCAGGGAAATCGCGGCTGATCTTCGATGCGCACGGCAGGCGCTTGAAATCCAGCGGGGCCGGGAGCGATCAATTGCGAAAAGGTCTCGAACCCTCGCAAAATTCCGGTGAACGTGTTCGCCTGCAGACTCGCGCCATCCGACGAAACATCCAGTTGGTACGACTCGTCTTCGCCCAGTGCCAGGGTTTCGTCCTCACACTTCCGGCAGACCACTTGAAGGGCAGCGTGATTGCCTGGGACCAGGAGAATTCCCGTCTGCCGCGCAACACGCGCCGTAAAGCGATCCACTGCCGCGCGCAGGCGGGAATCCGTGCGGCCCTCGATCTGTACGCGGAAGCCGGCGTCGATTCGAAGAAATCCAGACCCTTCGACTACTTTTGCAGGCATCGGCATCAGCGCCAGCGGCGCGGCTTGCGCAAATGCGATCGGAAGCAGCAGCCAGGCGAGGCGCCCCATGCTATTGCCGCCCCCCTTCGGTCACGAGCGTTGCGGAAACCTCAGCTTCACCGGTCACCGAACTCCAGCCGCGCCGGGAGAGATCCCACCAGATGACTGCGCCGCCGATCAAGCCAATGCCGAACAGCAGCAGGCCCAGCGTCCATTCACCCAGCAGCAGTTTTCCCGTACCGAACAGAATTCCGTAAATCAACGCGCAGCCGCTGGCCCAATCGAGGGCGCAATACCAGCCATCGGTGGATTCGGGAATCTCGGGGACAAGGCGCGCCACCGGACGCCATCCCGCCACTCCGGGGCGCGAGCGCGCATAGAAACGGACGAGCGTCGATATCGGCTCCGGTTTCGTCAGGAAAGTCACTGCCAGCCACACCGCCGTGGTCACCGCGACCGTCAGCATCATGAGCTTGGCGAAATCGACCGGGTCATCTGCATTGAGGCCGCCGCCCAACTGCAGCGCCAGCGACGTCACAAATGCCGTGAGCATCGCCGAAATTTCGCTCCAGGCGTTGATCCGCCACCAGAACCAGCGCAGCAGAAAGACCAGGCCCGTACCGGCTCCAGTAACGATCAGCAACTTCCATGCTCCGGCGATCGAGTTCAAATAGAAGGTCACCACTGCCGAGGCCACTGTCAGCAGCACCGTGGCTGCTTTCGATACCAGAACATAATGCCGTTCGGGCGCCTCGGCCCGCACGAAGCGTCGGTAGAAGTCATTCACGATGTAGCTGGCACCCCAGTTGAGCTGGGTTGCAATGGTGGACATGTAAGCCGCCGCAAAAGCGGCCAGCATCAGGCCGCGCAAAGAGGCCGGCAAATAGGCAATCATCACGCGCACGTAGCCGGTTTCAGGATCGGCCAAGCCGGGAAATAACACGAGCGAAGCCAATGCGACCAGAATCCAAGGCCAGGGGCGAATCGCGTAATGCGCGATATTGAACCAGAGTGTGGCGAGTAAGGAATGCTTTTCATCCTTCGCCGAGAACATCCGCTGCGCGATATATCCCCCGCCGCCCGGTTCGGCGCCGGGATACCAGGTGGCCCACCAGTTCATCGAGATGTAAACCAGGAAGGTGATCATCGGCATCCAAGGCGAGTGGAGGTCGGGGATGAAGCTCAATACCGACCCGTGCCCGCCCGGCTGAACGCCGCGATCCTGGTCGAGGATCGCCAGTTTCATGGTGAGGCCGCTCATTCCTCCCGTCGCCTGCACCGCCACGACCGCGAGGACGATCACCATCGTCATCTTGATGACGAACTGGACCAAGTCCGTGACCAGCACGCCCCAGAGTCCCGACATGGTCGAGATGAGCGAGGTGATTCCGATGATTCCCAGCACTACCAACAACGCCTGTAGACGGGTGATGCCGAGGATCAGCATTAGAATCTTCACCATCGCCAGATTCACCCAGCCCAGAATGATGCAATTGATCGGAATGCCGAGGTAGAGCGCCCGAAAGCCCCGCAAAAACGCCGCTGGCTTGCCGGCATAGCGGAGTTCGGCAAACTCGATGTCGGTCATGACGCCGCAGCGGCGCCACAGCCGCGCATAGAAAAATACGGTGAGCATGCCGCTGGCGACGAAACTCCACCACAGCCAATTCCCCGCGATTCCCCCCTTCGCCACCATCCCGGTAACGGCGAGCGGTGTATCGGCGGCGAAAGTGGTCGCCACCATGGACGTCCCCGCCAGCCACCACGGCACGTTGCGCCCGGAGAGAAAAAACTCGCTGATGCTTTTGCCGGCCCGGCCTTTGTAATACCAGCCTATTGCGAAATTTCCGAGGAAATACGCGGCGATGAAGCACCAATCGAGGACAGTCAGTTGCATCGCATCACAGAGTCGTCCCTCCGAGAATGCGGGCTAAAGAGAGACCCTGTCCAGTTCACAACGGTTGCCAGGCCGTTATGCCGCCGTTCTTTACCGATTGAACATGTGCAGGATCTGTAACTTAGAAAGAACGCATTCTGTTTGCAAACCCTTCAGGTTAGAATGGGGAGCACATGGGAGCAGGGCACTCGTCCGGCGTCTTTCCCGCCCAGGGCGGCGAGGCCAATGAACTGACCGGCCCCCGGATTCGCGAGGAACTCGACCGCATCCTGGCCAGCCCCGAGTTCCGCACCAGCAAACGCAGCCAGGAGTTTCTCCGGTATGTCGTGGAGCACACGCTGCAAGGCGAATCCGATCTTCTCAAAGAACGGACCATCGGGGTAGACGTCTTCGGTCGTCCGGCCGATTACGACCCAAGTGACGATGCCACCGTCCGGGTGCGCGCCGGAGAAGTGCGCAAGCGGCTGGGACTCTATTACGCAGAACAGGGCGTAAGAAACCCGGTTCGCATCGACCTGCCGCTCGGCGCCTATGTACCGGAGTTTCATCTGGCCGAAACTGGCGTTCTTCCGGCGCCTGCCCCATCCCTCCCCGAAACCGCGCCGCCGCCCGAAGTCGTCGCTCCGAAATCCCGAGCGCGCCTGGGCCCGCGGCTGATGGCGCTCGCGGCGCTGCTCTGTTTCCTCGCGGGAGGCGTGATCTGGTGGGCATCGCGTCCGGCCAACACGCCGCTCGACCAGTTCTGGGGGCCCGTGCTCACCGGCGGCGCTCCCGTTCTCATGTGCGCCGCGTATGTGCCCGTCTATCGCCTGGATCCCGACAGCAACCCCAATCCGAAGCCGGCAGATTTCGTTCCGCTGCCCGATCAGTTTACCGGCGGCGGCGACCTGATCGCGGCTTCGCGCCTGACGGAGATGTTGACCCGCATGCGGCGCCCTTTCCGGCTCAAGATCGGCAACGACGTCTCTTTTCAGGATTTGCGCACAGGCCCTGCCGTGCTGATCGGCTATTCGTACACGCGCTGGCGCGAGATCAGCCGGGAAATGCGCTACTTCATCGACACGACCCGCCTGCCGATCGGCATCACCGACAACGGCGCCCCAACCAAGTGGTCGCTGCCCCAACTCACTCGTGACCGCCATACCGACGAGGACTATGCCATCGTTTCCCGCCTCTTTCACCCCGATACGCACGCAATGCTCGTCGAAGTGGCCGGAATCACGCAATATGGAACCGCGGCTGCCGCCGATCTGGTCACAAACTCGGACCTGATGGCAGAAGCTCTGCGCGATGCTCCCAAAGGGTGGCAAACCAAGAATCTGCAGTTTGTACTCCATGTCAAGGTGATTTCCGGCTCCTCTTCCTCTCCTCGTCTGCTTGCGAAATACTTCTGGTAAGCCCCTGAAAATTGGGCCGTTCCCTGCCGTAACGAACCTCCTCGTAACCGCCCTGGAACCGTTGCGAACTGGACAGAGTGGCTCCGCTCCGCGCAAGATGCGGGCAGGCGGGTATCCGAGTTATGCGGATCATTTGCATCGGCGCGCATCCCGATGATTGTGAGATTGGTTTCGGAGGCTGCGCGGCGCGCTTCGCCGCCGCCGGGCACGCCGTGAAATTCCTTTCGATGACCAACGGCGATGCCGGGCATCACATTCACCCCAGGGCGGAACTCGCCCGCATCCGCCAGGGCGAGGCCGCGGAAGCAGCGCGTAGGCTGGGAATCGCGGAATCCGAGGTCCTCGGCAACCATGACGGAGAACTGCTGCCCACTTTGGAGGCGCGCAACCAGGTGCTCCGGCAGATTCGGTTGTGGCAGGCGGACCTGGTGTTGACTCCCCGGCCCTGGGACTATCACCCCGACCATCGTTACACCAGCCAACTCGTCCAGGATGCCGCCTATCTGGTGGTGGTTCCGCATGTTTGTCCCGACGTTCCGGCTTTGCCGCACAATCCGGTCTTCCTCTACCTGGAGGACTCGTTCCAACTGCCGGTGCCGTTTGCGCCGGAGATCGCGGTGGAGATCGACGCCGCCTGGGAGTGCAAGATGGCTGCGCTGGATGCCCACCAATCGCAGGTTTACGAGTGGCTGCCGTGGGTGGATGGCCGTGCCGAACAGGTGCCGCGGGATGGCAGCGCGCGGCTGGCATGGTTGAACGCCGAGTTTACGCGGGAACCCACTATATGCACGCGCGCGCTATTGGCTCGGCGCTACGGACCGGCAGCCGCGCGCCAGGTGTGCCACGCCGAAGCCTTCCAGGTCTGCGAATACGGCCGGCGCCCCTCGACTGACGAATTGGACGAGCTGTTCCCTCGCTGAAAAGCTCGGAAGTGGGACAGCCGGGACAAATGAGGTGCTTGCAACTGCTTGAAAACATGGTGGCCAGGGACGGAATCGAACCGCCGACGCCAGCCTTTTCAGGGCTGCGCTCTACCGACTGAGCTACCTGGCCGCCCCGTGGCGGCAATAGCCACGGAAAAGGAAAGTTCTTTTCAGTCTATCAGCCCGCCTGCGCTCCCTGCAATGCTGCCCGCATTGCCCTCATGCTCCGGCTGTCCGGCGGCCGCCGGGTGGATCTCGCGCGCCTGTTTCAGAAACAATTCCATGCCTTCCAGGTCACGCGGGCCGAGTTCGTGGACGATGTGGCGCGTCAGGTATTGCCGAACCAGTTCCGGCCGGAACTCGCGCCGGGCACTTTCGACAGACACGATTTCCTCTATGTGGGAGCGGCCGTAGCGGCAGGATTGCTGGAAAGCATCGATGACTTCGGGAGTGATGCAGCCCTTGCGGCCGGCCCAAACAGCAAAGACCATGGGCAGGCCGGTCATCTCGACCCATTCCGCCCCGAGATCGTATACGTGATAGGGCAGAAGCGATGGTTCGATGTGCAGGGCGGGATCGCCAATAATCAGTGCGGCATCCGCGAGGCGGAGCATGGCATCGAGATCGGGCGCATGGCGCACCAGTTGCGGCTGCGCGCCGAAACGCCGCGCCAGCAGGACACGCGCCAGTTCGACCGAAGTGCGGGAACTCGAATCGGCGGCCAGCCGGCGAATCTGTGAGGCGGGAACGGAGGACACGAGGAGAATGCTCCTCACCGGTCCGTGGCACGCAATCCCGCAACCCGGTACGATGTCCAGGTCCTGGCGGGTGAGTTCGAAAGAGGGAAGGATGCCGATATCGGCGGCGCCGGAAGCAACCTGGTCGGCGCAATCGGCCGGAATCTGGAAATCCAGATCGAAAAAGCCGCGCTGGGGACCGTGCAGCATGCCCCATACCAGCGGTGTCGTATTGAGAAAGCTAACCGCGCAAATGCGCAACCTGCGATCGTTGGATGGCAACTTTTCAGTGTACCTGTTCGCGCTGGACCTGGCAGCCTGACGACATTGCTGGCGCCGGACGGGAAAATACAAGGCGTTGGCTTCCGCCCGCTATAACAATGACATCCGCGCTAAAGAATAGTTCGTACTCCAGGGATAGGCGCGGAAACTGATAAAATACCGAACCAGGGGAATATTTCAATCCGTCCAAGGATATAGGATTGCAGCTATGCTGATTAAGAAGCCTGCCGATCTGCTTTACTCAGAGGTGACTCCCAAGTCCCTGTACTTCAATCGCCGCCAGCTTCTGGCCGGCGTACCCGCCGCTTTCCTGGCCGGCAGTGAACTGCTGTCTCCCACCAGGCGTGCTCTGGCGAACACTAAATTGAATGCCGCCAAGAGCCCGTTCAGCACCACCGAAAAGGTGACGCCCGAAGATGCCGTCACCCACTACAACAACTACTATGAGTTCGGCACCGGGAAGGAAGAACCGGCCGAATTGACGAAGCGGTACAAGATCCCCGCGCAGTGGATCGTATCCGTCGAAGGCGATGTCGCGAAGCCGCGCAAGTATAGCGTCGACGACCTCATGAAACTCGCGCCGCTGGAGGAGCGTATCTACCGCCACCGCTGCGTGGAGCGCTGGTCGATCGTAGTGCCGTGGATCGGCTTTTCATTGAGCAACCTGCTCAAGCAGGTCGAGCCCACCAGCGACGCCAAATTTGTGGCCTTCGAAACCCTGTACGACTCCAAGCAGATGCTTTCCCCGCGTGAGGCCGGTATTCCGCTGCCCTACGTGGAAGGCCTCCGGCTCGATGAGGCCATGCACCCGCTGGCGCTGTTGTGTTTCGGCATGTACGGCGAAACGCTGCCCATGCAGGATGGCGCGCCCGTCCGTATGGTGTTGCCCTGGAAGTACGGCTTCAAGAGCATCAAATCGATCGTCAAAATCAAACTGGTGAAGAGCCAGCCCCCGGCTACCTGGAACGAATACGCTGCCAACGAATACGGCTTCTACTCCAACGTGAACCCGAACCGCGATCATCCGCGTTGGAGCCAGAAGAAGGAGAACCGGCTGGGCGAGTTCGGTCTGCGCAACACGCTGATGTTTAACGGCTATAACGAAGTTGCGAGCCTATACAACGGCATGGACCTGCTGAGGTATTACTAGGTGACGCGAAAACAGCGGCGTTGGAGCAAGGTCTTGGTTTTCCTGCTCGGACTGGCGCCGCTGTTTTGGCTCGGCTGGCGGGCCTATAATGGCCGCCTCACGGCCAACCCGCTCGAATTCGTTACGCATTACACGGGCGATTGGACGCTTCGCCTCATCATTATCAGCCTCACCATAACGCCGTTACGCAAATCGCTAAATCTGCCGGATCTGATTCACTACCGCCGCATGGTAGGCCTTTTCGCGTTCTTCTACGGCTGCCTGCATTTCGTCACGTACGTCTGGTTCGTCAACTTCTTCGACCTCCCGACAATGCTGGAAGACGTGGCCAAGCGCCGCTATATCACCGTAGGGTTTGCGGGGTTCGTTTTGCTGATTCCGCTAGCGGTCACCTCCACCGCGGGGTGGATCCGGCGGCTGGGTGGAAAGCGATGGCAGCGTTTGCATCGCCTCGTTTACGTTACCGCCGTCTGCGGCGTGGTTCATTATTTCTGGCTGGTGAAGTCCGATATCCGCCTCCCCGTGTTCTATGGTTTGCTGGTGACGATTGTGCTTGGGTGGCGATTGGTCTTCCGCCGCCGCACCACGGCACGCCCCTCTACCCCGCTATCCGTCCGAAAATCCGCGGAACCGGTTGTGCAGTGAGCCACGCCGGTCGTGGATAATGGTGTCCTTGCGATGACCGCGGGCCTTCTTTCGATTATTGTCCCCGTCTATAACGAGGAAGAGTTTCTGCGCGCCTCCCTGCTGCGTACGCTGGAAGCTCCGCTGCCGGAAGGACTAGTTTCCGAAGTGGTGGCCGTGGACGACGGTTCCACTGACTCGAGTCCCGCCATCCTGGCGCAAATCGCGGCGGAATATCCCGGCCGCGTTCGGGTGTACCGGCAGCCGGTCAATGCCGGGAAGGGAGCGGCCATTCGCGCGGGTCTTCAGCACGCGGCCGGAGAGTTCGGCATTATTCAAGATGCCGATCTGGAATACGATCCTGCCGAATATCCCAAAATCCTGGCGCCGTTACTGTCTCACAAGGCCGACGTGGTCTATGGCTCCCGCTTTCTGACGTCCGGCGAGCGCCGCGTGCTGTATTATTGGCATTCTCTCGCCAATCAGTTGATCACCATGGCCTGCAATATGGCCGCGGATCTCAACCTGACCGATATCGAAACCTGTTACAAGGCATTCCGTCTTTCTTTGGCCAGCAGCATTCCCATTCGCAGCAACCGGTTCGGAATCGAGCCGGAGATCACCATCAAATTCGCAAAGCGCCAGGTTTCCATCTACGAAGTTCCGATCAGCTATCACGGGCGCACGTATGAGGAAGGCAAGAAAATCGGGGCGAAAGATGCCGTCAACGCGCTATGGGTGATTCTGCGCGGCTTCTTCTCGCACGATATCTACACCGATCCGGGCGCCGCGATTCTCGATTCCCTGGCGCGAGCCAACCGGTTCAACAAGTGGATGGCGGAGACCATCCGCCCGTTCCTGGGCGAGCGCGTGCTGGAACTGGGCGCAGGGATCGGCAACATGACGCAGTACCTTTGCCGGGCCCGCAAGCTGTACCTGGCCACCGACGTAGATGACGAGCACCTGGCCCGTCTCCGCGTGCGTTTTCGAGCGCGGCCGAACCTCCAGAGTTCGAAGTGCGACCTGCGCGATCCCGCGGACTTCGCGCCACTGCGCGACTCTTTCGATACCGTGGTTTGCCTGAATGTAGTCGAGCACATCGATAACGACCTTGCGGCGTTGCGCAATATCCATTCGGCATTGGAACGGGGCGGAAGGGCCATCATCCTCGTGCCGCAGGATCAGGCCGTTTATGGCACGCTCGATAAAGTGCTCGGACACTACCGTCGATATTCCGCCGCGGAGTTAGGCGAGCGCATGCACCAGGCCGGATTTCGCGTAGAGCGGATTTTCGAATTCAACCGCATCACGCGTCCGGGATGGTACGTCAACGGGCGCATGCTGAAGCGGCGCGGCTTCGGACGGATTCAACTCCGCATTTTCGACTCGCTGGTTCCTCTCTGGAGGCGCATCGACGGGGTGCTCCCATGGCCGGGAACGTCGATCATTGCCGTTGGGGTGAAGGAGTAAGCCCGTCGAATCGCACCGGCCAGGTGACAATCCTCCCATCGAAGACCTGCTGGCCGCCCAGGCTCGGGTCGCGGCCAAACTGGAGTTGCGAAAGCGACGTGACGAGAAATCGCAGCCGGTGCCGCAATACGACATTGCCGTTCCACGATATCGCCATGGTGACTTGATCCGGCAGGAAGGTAAGCCCCACCAGGGCCCGCTTGGACGGAGCCACATCCACAAACGTCGAGAATGGCGAACCAAATGAGGTTCCCGACCACAACCGGATGCGGCCCTCGGCGGTACACTCTGCCGAGAGCAGATACCGTGAACCAAAATCTCCCAAATTGATCAGCGGTTCCACGCGCGCCGGGCATGGCTGCGGAAATTCGAACAACGCTTCCACCTGAAGACTGGGATTGAACTGCGGCCGGTACCGCGCCACGGGGCTGAACCAGCGTGCCAGCTTTACATAGCTCTCCGGGTGTGTTTGCACGAACTGGTCGTAAGGCCCTTGGACCGCCAACCCTAAGTGCGTGGCGATTCCGTACACCAGCAGGATAGTTACTCCTGCGGTGGCGATCATGCGGGCCCGTCCTCTCAGGGATGGTAGCGCTACCGCTGCTCCCACGCATCCGAGCAGCAGCAGGAAGGGGGCAAAATCCACCTCGTACCGCTCCGAAGTTAGTCCGGTGCCGGCCACAAAGAGCACACACGCCACGATATAAGCGCAGAGTGCAGCCAGTAGCGCGAGCACAGGCGGCTTTTGCCTTACCTTGCGCAGCAGCAGCGGCAGCGGCGCCAGAAGAACGATGGGCGTCAGCAACAAGAGGCCGCCTGTGGGTTCCAGGAAATAGCGCGGCGGCAGCGGCGGCAAAAAGCGGTCAAAAGAGTGCCACAACGCAAGCCGGAAGAACGGAAACTCGGGGACAAGATCCGGCGGGCACGCCAGCAGGTAATAGAGTCCAGGGAGCAGGTTCCCGAGGGAGAGGTGAATATTCCGATAGAACGCGTAGCCCAACTGATACCGCAGCCCGAATTCCAGCGGATCGCTGAACCGGGCATAGTTGTAGGCCATAATGGCCCCCGCGCACGCTCCTGCTAACGCTCCGAAGGCCAGTACTTCGCGCCTAACAAACCGAACGAAGAGTGGGAGGGCCTGGTTCCTGCAGACTAACAGAACCAGCGCGACCGCCGCAGCCATCCCGTAATGGGGCCGGCTCGCCGCCGCCAAACCGAAACATAAACCGGAGAGCCCTGCCCACCACGCCGCGCCGGCCTCCGCCCGCAGTACACGGAAAAGGCAATAAAAGCCTCCGCTCAGGAAAAAGACTCCGGCCGCGATGGCAACCTCGTAGACGCGCGGACGGTGCAGCAGGAAGGGCACCGCCTGCGAAACTCCCAACGCGATCAGGAACAACAGCAGCAGTCCGCTCGCCAGGCGGATCTTAAGCTCCCGCAATATTCGCAGAAACAACGCGGAAAGCAGTATGTAACTCCCCAGAGCAAAGAGGAATGCGGCGAAATTCTCCGGCAGGTCGTGCCTGGTCAGCAGATACCAAGGGGTGAACAAGAGCAGCGCGGGTGCCGCGCCATGGTAGAGGTAATAACGTCCCTCGAATAGCACCGCATCCAGCAGCCGGTAACGTTCATTGAATCGTTCATCCCACGGATTCGGAAGCGCCAGCAGTTCGGGAGGGGGCATCACCGGCAGGTACACCTTTCCCCGCGCGAACCCACGGGCCAGCAAATCGTAGTAACCGACCGGGCCTAATGCCCCCTGGTCCGTGATATGGCCCTTGAGTTGGTAATACTGGCCCAAATCGAGCTCGGAGGTGAACCTTTGCTGGAATTCGCCCAATCCAATCACCCAGTAGTAAAGGGCTGCCACCAGCAGGGTTGCCAGCCAGCGCGTAGCCCTATTTCGGAGTGCCTGTCCCGAATGGGGGCTGGCCGAAGTTTCCGTTTGCGGCGAAACAGGGTGAACCCGTAGAGATGATGTGGTTTCTGGCGGCAAACCGTCTGTCCGTACGCTTGAATACTATCGAGAGCGGGGTGTATTTCGCAATAGCGGCGATCCCAGCGCCAGAAGTATTTTCAATAACTGATTTTGATCCGGCTGGCATTGTGTGCCTGATATCCTCCGGGGAGCCATCGCCTAGAAAAGGAACCCCAACGTAATGGAGCAAGCCACAGGACTCGCCAATCAACCCGCCTCCGCCGCAAGCCAGCCACAGCCGGTTGCGCTCGCCGGGGCCAGGACTTACGTTCTGGTGGCGTGTACTGCCGCTGCCAGCTTAGGCCTGGAGTTGATTCAAACACGCATCCTGTCGTTCTTGTATTACAACCACGTCGTCTATTTAACCGTCACAGTTGCGCTGCTCGGAATCGGCATCTCCGGCGTCTTCGTCAGCTTGTTTGGGAATAGAAGCGCGAATCCGGAACGCACGATTGCTCTATTGGCCGGTGGCTTTGTCCTCTCTTCCTTTGCCTGCCTCGGCATCATCAGCCGTCTTCCCGAAGAACATCCGGATATGTCTACGCTGGCCAAACTGATCTTTTCCTACGTCGCTCTCACTGTGCCGTTTCTCTTTTCTGGGGCGGTTTTAGGTTGGGTCTTTATGCTGCGCGCTAAGTCCATCGGTCGCCTCTATGCCACGGATCTGGCGTGCAGCAGCGGCGCGGTGATGGCCTTCCTCCTGCTCTTGTGGCCCATCGGCGGAGATTGGTTCGTGTGGGCTTGTTCGGGCGTCGCCTTCACTGGATTTATGGCTTTTGGCCATAAGGTGTTGGGGAGAGAGAAGTGGCAGGTGGCCGCCATTCTCGTGGTGTGCTGCGCGATCTGGAACGATCATCTGATCGGCAATCAACCGGAAACCTACAAAGCATTGGCCCGCGCCTATGAGCCCGGAGTAACCACCGCCAAGGTCGAAGCTACCGAGTGGACGCCGATTGCGCGCATCGATTTGTGGTCGGATTCGGCGCGCGACCTGGTCCTGCGCAATCCCATTCCCGATGCCGCCGATTCCAAAATGATCACTCAGGATGCCGATGCCTTCACCATTCTCTGGGGCCCGCATCATGTCGCCTGGATGCTCGACCAAGGCTGGCGCGGCAATCTGACCAGCGCCCTTTCGCTCACGTACCTGCTCACCCCCCAGCCCAACGACTCCCTGGTGATCGGAGTCGGTGGCGGGGTGGATGTGGTGACGGCGAAGGCGTATGGCGCAAGGCACATCACGGGAGTCGAGATCAACCAGGCGACCGTTTCGCTCGACAAAGGGCGATACCGGCGGTACCTGCAGTGGCCTATGTGGCCTGAAGTGAATTTGGTGCGTGGCGAAGGGCGCAACTACGTACGTTCCAAAGCCAATCATTACGACACCTTCGTGATGAGCGCCGTGGATACCTTTTCAGCCTTGAACTCGGGCGCGTATGTGCTTTCCGAGAATTACCTGTATACCGTCGAAGCCATGGAGGATTACCTGAAATCTTTGAAGCCTGACGGCACCGGCGCGATTTACCGCTGGTTCTTCTTCAAAGGTCCGCGGGAAAGTCTCCGGCTCGCAGGTATGCTGCGCGAAGCCGGCGAGCGGATGGGCCTGGCGCACCCGGAACAAAACATCATGGTCGTTTCCGACGATATTGGCTGGGTCGGCTATCGCTGGGCAGTTACGCTGTTCAAGCGGCGGCCCTTCACACCCGCCGAAGTGCAGATGGTGCAATCGACCATCGCCAGCCACCCGAATCTTTCGATCGTCTATATGCCGAAGGTGTTTCCGCCGGATGTGCAAACGCAGATGGAGGACAGGGAAGCGGCTCGCGATATTGCCCTCGCGTTCGCTCGGACGGTCTACAATCGTCTGCTGACTTCACCCGCGCCCGAACGCGCCCAATTCATCAACACCTACCAGTTCCATATCGAGCCCGTTTTCGACGACCAGCCGTTCTTCTTCCAGTACTTCAAACCGGGCGCCCAGCCGATGAATGTCGCCGCTTTGAGCGAGGACATGAAGACCAACATGCATGGTCCCGCGGGCTACTGGGTGCCGTACCTGCTGCTGGTGGTCTGTGTGGTGATGTGCATAGCCTGCATTCTGGTCCCGCTCTGGATGTTCCAAAAACGGGGTCTGAAGATCGCGGGCGCCCCTTCCTTGGTGCTATTCTTCGCCTGCCTCGGCGCGGGCTACATGATGTTCGAGGTAGGCGCCATGCAGGTGCTGAATGTGTACGTCGGCGATCCGGCGTATTCGCTCGCCCTGGTGCTCGCCGGTCTGCTGGTGGCGAGCGGTATCGGCGCGGCCATTTCAAGCAGGTTGTCGCAGCGGCCGGCAGTGCGCGTCATTTTTTTCGCCACAGCCATCATCGCTGCTGCCATCGTGGTTTGGCTGGGCTGGATTCACCTGCTCGATCCGCGCACGATGCAGGTGCCGCTCGTGGCGCGCGCGGCCATCACGCTAGCGGGCTTGCTGCCCGTTGGCATTCTGCTCGGAGTGCCGTTTCCAACCGCTGTCAAGGAAGTCGAGAAGCTCAATCCGAACTTCATCGCCTGGGCTTGGGGCGTCAATGGTGTGACGAGCGTGCTCGCCTCTATTCTGGCAATTGTCGTGGCGATGCAACTGGGCTTCACCGTAGTAGTATGCATCGCGGCCGCTATCTATCTTCTGGGCCTCGTCGCATATCGCTCGCATTCGCGGGCCGCAACGGCGTAACCAGGATTTCTTTGGGGGGCGCTGCTGCCGGCGACGAGATCGCCGGCGCTAGCTCACGCGACCTTCTGGACTTTCCCCGATCGGATGCAGGAGGTGCAAACGCGCAGGCGCCGGCTGGCGCCGTTCACTAAGGCCCGCACCGTCTGCAGATTCAAATTCCAGCGGCGTTTCGTGACATTGTGGGCGTGACTGATGCGATGGCCGAATTGAGGGCCGCGACCGCAAATTTCACAAACTTGTGCCATATATGATCTCCAAGTGGAAACTAGAATTGTACCAATATAGGTCCTTTGCTGGCAACAGATTGGACATTTGGTAGCTGGGTTGCAATTTACAGTTTCGCTGGAGGGAACTTGTGAACCAATCCCAGGAGGGGAACGGTGAAACGATCCTGGTTGTGGAAGATGAAAATGCCATTCGCAAGCTGGTTTGCTCCATGCTGCTGCAGGGGGGCTATACGGTCTGCGAAGCCGCCGACGGCCAGCAAGCACTTGAACTGATGCAAGGAAGGCCCAAACCCGTGGACCTCGTTTTGACAGATATGATCATGCCCCAAATGACGGGCACGGAGTTGGCGCAGCGCCTGGCTGAGACGTATCCGGCGCTGCCGGTTCTCTTCATGTCCGGCTATTGTGACGATCCGGCTGTACAGCATATCGAACGCGTCGGCGCCCGATTCCTCGCTAAACCTTTTAGCAGCAAGGCACTCCTGGAGAAAGTTCGCGTAGTCCTCGAGCCGCATCGGAGTCGGACCCAGACCAACTCACCCGCCTGACCGGCTAGGAAGCAGAATCTCCGGCGGCTTTGCCGCAGTGGCCGCCGGAAATGCCATCTACTTCAGCCTGGAGCGTTTTCTGCCCATAAAGGCGCAGCACCAGCCCTATCAATTCGATTGGGGACTGGCCGTGGATTTTTGGGCTTGCTTGGTTTGTTATGGGCTGATTCGGCTGATCCGCTGATGTCTATTTGAGCTTTTCGATTTTCTTACGAATATCGTTGGCGTTCTTCGCATCCGGCGATAATTCCAGGTATTTGGCGTAGGCTTCTTTCGCCGCTTTTTCGTCCTTTTGTTTCTCTTCCGCTTCCCCCAACCTGAGCCAGGCTTCCGCGTAGCCTTCGTTCCATTTGGTGGCTCTCCGGAAACGCAAGGCGGCCGCGCGAAAACTTCCCTTCTTAAAGTAATAATTACCGACGCGGACATCCTTCTCGGCTTGCAGCGGGTTAAAGGAGTATTGCTCGTCGGTTACAGCTAGCGATTCATCTTCTTCTTTAAGGACTTCTTCCTGCGTCGCCACAGGCTGCTGTTGGGACCGGTCTTTTTTGAGATCGTCGGCGAGGATCGGAGCGGCAGTGGCCAGAAGCAATGCCAGAATCCAACGAGCCATATTGCAAGTTTAACGCCCCTGGACACGCGGCGGCAGCCGCGTCCACTCGCCTACGGCTCATGGCTCGGGACCGGAGCTCGTTTCAAACTCCGCCCACACCGCGGCATGGTCCGATGCTCCCGCCGCCCGGCGCGTTTCCAGATCCACATCGCAGGCCCGGCAGGCCGCTGCAAGCGGAGCTGTCGCCAGAATATGGTCGATGCGCCATCCCCAATTGTGGGCAAAAGCGTTGCGAAAGTAATCCCAGTAGGTATATTGCACGCGGTCCGGGTACAGGTTGCGAAAGACATCCTGAAATCCCCATGCGGCGGCGTGCCGGTAAGCCTCTCGCGCGTCGATGTGAAAATCCGGATCGTTCACCCGCCGGTCCGGGTGGTAAACGTCGATCGGTTCAGGTGCAACGTTCAGATCCCCCAGCCAAATCGCCGGCCGGCTGGGATCCAGCCGATCGCTGAAATAGCGCCGAATCCGGTGGAACCACTCCAGCTTGAAAACATATTTGTCCGTGCCGACGCGGTATCCCTGCGGCACGTACGAGTTCACAATTGGAATGCCCCCGATGACCGTTTCCAGCAGCCGTACATCCTCGCTATCCGGTCCCGGGCAAAGGCCGTGCTGCACGCTTTCGGGCTCGATGCGGCTGAGCGTGGCCACGCCATTGTAACCTTTCATTCCGCGAAAGACAGCGTAGTAGCCCGCGTCGCGGAAGGCGCCCACGGGAAAGTCGGGGTCGGGAACCTTGGTTTCCTGCAGACATAACACATCCGGCTGGTGAGCCGCCAGCCAGTCCACGACCAGCGTCAGGCGCCGGCGAACCGAATTGATGTTCCAGGTCGCGATCTTCATCCGCCCATGGAGTCGTGCTCGCCGGTTCCGGCAATGTCTTCCACCTTGTTGCCATGCGCGTCCGCCCGTTGCGGGACCGTGTCCGCCATGTCGACCTGTTCTTCCCGCGCGCCAACACTTTCGTCGGTCCCATGCGCTGGATGCCCACTCTTGCCGGCTTCCGCTTCTCGCGCGCGCTCCACCACCACCTCGAAATGCGACACCAGCGTGGCAATCGCGCCCACTGCGGCGAGTATCGGAGCCAGGACCACCCCTACCGCCGCCACAGTAATGGGAATCTCCAGGAACGTATGGCCGTGGTCGTCCTTGATGATAATGCGGCGCGCGTTTCCCTCGTGAATGATCTCCCGCACCTTGTCCCCAAGTTCGTCCGCGCGCACCCGAATATGTTCGAAGAAGCGATCGAAGTTACCCATGTGGGAAGTGTAGCGCCGCGCGGCGGTTCCCGCATGAATCACAATTGGAGTATGGCGGTTCCCGCCCAAATTCATGGAAAGATGTACATAAGCCTCGCGACTTTCCGAAAGAGCGGCGTGGCGGTTCGTACGCCCGTCTGGTTCGCCGAAGAGAATGGCAGGCTTTACTTCATGACCAGCAGCAAGCTGGGGAAATACAAACGGATTCGCAACAATTCGGCGGTGACGATTGCTCCTTGCACCATTCGGGGCAAGATCACGGGACCGGAATTCCGAGCTACGGCTCGCATTTTGGGGACGGAAGATTCTCCGCGCGTCCAACGCCTCATCCAAGCCAAATATTGGCTCGCGCGGGTGCCTTTCTTATGGCGCAATACAGATGCTTATGTGGAGATCACGCCTGAGTAAAATGCGGAAGGCGGTGGCGCTCCCACCTTCCACGCGGGGTGAATTATTTCTGGTTTGGATCGGCGGAGCGGCTGGCCTCGCCAGTAGTATTGCTTTGGGTCACTCCAAGGCTGCTGATCGTGTTCTGATCGAGCCGTCCTGTCATTGAGAGATTATTGACCTTCTGGTATTCCCGTAGAGCCTGCCGCGTCTGCCGGCCCATATCGCCGTCGATCTGACCGTGATAGTAGCCCTCATCCTTCAACTCCTGCTGAGCCTGCTGGACAGTTGAATTGGAAGGCGTGTTGGAAGTTGTGCTGCTGCGGCCGTGAGCCAAAGCCGGGACCCCGGCCAAGCCCGCGGCAAATAGCACGGACGCTCCGAAATATTCAACCTTTCGAAAGATATTTCTCATTTTTGTTCCTCCTCTGTCGGGAGTTCTACTGATACGTAGTGCAAAAACCATACCAATACCCGAGACTTCTGCCGGGCAGGGCGAAACGATACGGTTGTCCCGATCGATTTTGGCGGGATCTGTACCGGTTCAGCCCCGGCACGTGTAACGTTGTAGTCATGACCCCGAATTCCGATCAACAACAGCGAGGGAACGGAGCGGCCTCTTGGATTTGGGCCGCGGGAGCGGTAGGCACAGCCGCGGGAGTTGCAGCCTTGGTCTATTCCCGCTCGCGCCGGCGCCCCTGGGAACGGGCCATACGGCGCATGGCCCGAAGTGCCGAAGCGGCGCGGGAAGAAGTGAAACCGTGGATGGGTTTGGCAGCCGGCGCAGCGGCCGGAACGGCGGCGCTAGCGTATGGATTGAGCCGCAAACCCAGCGGCTGGGAGCAAGCGAGGCGCAATACCAAACGCATTGCCGCACAAACCGGGCAGGGATTGCAGCCTTGGCTCGCCCTGGCGGCCAGCACGGCTATCTCGCTGGCTTCCGCTGCCTATCGGCGAAGCGATCAGGCGCAACGCACCGGCGGACAGGCCGCCGCGGATTCGGCGGCGAAGCTGGCGAGCACCGGCATGGACCTGTGGCGCCGTGTGCAGCGCATCTCCGGCGAGACCGGCAAACTCGTGCCGCGCGTGCGGTCGCTCATTGCTTAGCGGCTAAGGCAGCCTTGACTTCGCGGATCTGTTCGCCGTGGCGCCGCGCGTGATTGGCGATCAGAACTAGTATTTCTCCGCCGTTCAGGACTCCGAAGCGCGGATGCTCCCAGCATGCCGAGTAAACCCGGTCGCCGGTTTCCGCTGCATATTTAATTGTCTGCGTCCTTGCCTGGTTGAACGCTTCGAGGGCCTGCGCCAAGCTGTTGAAACGGCCCGAAGGGCGCGCGATCTCGGGTGCCTGTGCGGGCGAGGACCGATCCACAACCATGTGTGCCAGCCGTTCTTCTTTGCTTTGGTCGGGAGGAGGCGGCGCCACGGCCGGCGGAGCCTGCAGCCTCTCCAGGAACCGTCCCTCGACAAAAGTAATGTGCTCCAGGCATTCGAGAACGGACCAACGACCCGGCGCGGGGCTCACGCCTGCCTGCTCTTCCGAAATACCTCTAAGAACCGCATGCATTTCCTGACGGCCTTTTTCCAGGTCTTGTACGATTTCGCTTTTCTCTTGAGGTGCCATGGCGCAAGTCTAGCAGACGAAGCGGCGTGCCGGCTTCGATGTAAAATCCTCTCTATGACACGCTACGCCTTCGCATTGGCATTCGCCTCCTCAATTGCGTTTGCAGCCGCTCCGGAATCGTTTTCCACTTCGGCCGGCACGCTCCAGCTTACGCCCATCCAGCACGCCAGCCTGGTCATACAGGCAGGCGGCAAAGTGTTGTACATCGATCCCGTGCAAGGCAGTTATGACGGGCTGCCGCAAGCCGACTACATCCTGATCACGGATATTCACGGCGACCATCTCTCGGCCCCCACGATTAACAAGCTCAAAAAGGCGGATACTGTGATCGTCGCGCCCAAAGCGGTGCAGGCGCAGTTTCCCGGAGTTACCAAGGTGCTCAGTAATGGCGAGAAGACCACGGTTGGACCGTTTGCTGTGGAGGCGGTCCCGATGTACAACTTGACGCGAGGCCCGTCGGCCGGGCAACTGTTTCACGATAAAGGCCGCGGCAATGGCTACATCGTGACCTACGGTGGGAAGCGCTTCTATTTCTCGGGCGATACCGAAGCGATTCCCGAGATGAAGGCGCTGAAGAATATCGATGTGGCGTTCGTTTGCATGAACCTGCCCTACACGATGACGCCGGAAGAAGCCGCCGAAGCGGTGAAGGCTTTTCACCCGGCGATCGTTTACCCGTATCACTACATGGGCTCGGACCTGAACGTGTTTGCCAATGCCTTGAAAGGCACGGGTATCGACGTGCGGCTACGGAACTGGTATTAATCGCACAGAACCGCCGGTTGGCGCATGACGTGCCTCTTCCCAAGCCGAGGAGGCATGATGCGTAAATACCTGGGAGCTATGTTACTAAGTTCGGTTCTGGTAATGCCCGCGGTGGTGCGCGCCGATGATGAGCATCACGACGAGCACCATGCCAACCGGGTTCACCGTTATTACGACGCCGACAGGCGGGACTACCACGAGTGGAATGAGGCGGAAGAGCGGGCCTATCGCCACTGGCTGGAAGAGCGCCACGAACACTATCGCGACTGGGGGCGGATGAACCGCGACCAGCAGCGTGACTACTGGCGCTGGCGCCACGAACATCCGGACGTCCGATAAGCAATCCGAGCGGCGGCGCTATTTGTGCTGCCGCTCCTCCAACATCGCCTTCAGGCTCGCGATCTCGCGCTTCAGGCGGCGCTCGCGGCCTACCATCATCATGACGTAGACAGCCAAGACCAGCCAAGCCACGATCAGGCCGTAACTAAGGAAGTGGAAGTTGTGCTGCAGGCGCTCATACTCGCGTTGGATGTCGTCGGGGGAAACCGCTTGTGCCAGAAGGATCGGGGAGAAAAGGTGCATGGAATTCCTTTCAGAACGCGTGGGCTTCACGGCGCAGGGCGTCGATCTCGCGCTGCGATTGCTCCTGGCCGAGGCGCACCATCGTCATGACGGTGGCAATCAGCAGCAGAGCTAGCTGATTGCCGAGCGGGCCGAAGATGATCATGGTCCAGTCGTGCGGGAAACTGCCTGTCGAGGATAAGAACACGGGCCCGGGATGCTGTGTGCGGAACAGGCGGATGGACAGAATCACAATCGGAATGTCCAGGAACGCGAAGATTGAAACTACCGCTGCCAGCGTCGCGCGCTGCGTAGGTTCTTCGATAGCATGGCGGATCATCAAGTAAGAGGCGTACAGAATCCAGCAGACCAGGGCGGAGGTCAGACGCACGTCCCAAGCCCACCAGATGCCCCAGATGACGCGGGCCCAGATGGAGCCTGTAATCAGGTTGCCGGCAAGGAACGCCAGCCCTACCTCCGTAACGGACACTGCCACCGTGTCGTACTTCATGTCCTTCTTCACCAGGTAGAGGATGCTGGCGATGCAGGCCACCGTCCCGCAGCAGAAGGCCGTGATGGCTAGCGGCACATGGAAGAAAATGATTTTGAAGATGGCGCCTTGCGCGGCTTCATCGGGAAGCCCCGCAATCAGATAGATATTGCGCGCCAGCAGCACGGCCGCTACTCCGGCTAAAACATACAGCAACTTATTTCGCATTCTTCACCCCACCAAAACGTGTTCGATCAGCACTAACGAAACGGCAGTGTAAATCACGTTGAAGCCCACCAGCATCGGCAACCAGGAAGCCGTCTCCGGCCCGATCGGATTGCCCGCCATGAGCCCCAGCGTCAATTGAATCGCACTCATCAGCGCCGGCACCAGGAAAGGATAGATCAAAATCGGCAGCATCACTTCCCGCAACCTTATATTGACGGTTAAGGCGCTGAAAATCGTCCCCATAATTGTGAGCGCCCAGGTGCCGAGCGCCAAAACCAGCATCAATTCTCCGAATTGAACCGTCCACCGCACATTATAGAAAATGCCGAACACCACTAAAGAAAGGAGTTCGATGGCCAGCAGCAAAATATAGTTGGCCAGCGATTTTCCCAAAAACAACGCCGCACCGGGGACGGGGGCGGCGATCAGGGCATCCAGGCAATCGTTGGGTAGCTCGCGCGCGAAGCTGCGGTTCAGCAGCAGGGTGCCGGCGAAGGCAAAGACCAGCCAGAGCAAGCCCGAGGCGATTTCGCGGTTGGTATCGGGATCCAGGTCGAAGGCAAAGCTGAACAGCAGCAGAATGACCAGCGCAAACGCGGCCGAGGCGTTGATGGCTTCCTTGGTGCGGATCTCGGCACGTAAATCTTTGGCGGTGACGACGAGCACCTGGCGGACGAATCGCATCAACCCTCGCCGTAGCGCGCGTAAACCAGGCCGGGGTCGGCTACCATTTCCGGCGTACACGGGCCGTGAAATGCCACCTGGCCGCGGTTGAGCAGCGCGACGTGCGAGGCCAGTTCGAGAGCTTCCCGTAACTGGTGGGTGGACATAACGATTGTTTTTCCTTTAGCGAGCCCATCGCGCAGCAAGCGCTGCAGTACGGCAATCGCGCGGTCATCCAGCGCGGTGAAAGGCTCGTCGAGCAACAGCACCGACGGATCGTGCAGAAAGGCGCGGGCGACCGCGAGGCGCTGGCGCATGCCGCGCGAGAATTCGCGGACGAGGCCATCGCGCACACGCTCGAGGCCGGTTTGCTCCAGCCAGTCCAATGCCGACTGACGCGGATTCGGAAGGCCGTAGAGCTTGGCGTAAAGGGTCAGGTTTTCGAGGGCTGAGAGCTCGTCGTAGACTGCAATGCCGTGGCCGATGAAGCCCATGACCCGGCGGGTTTCCGCTTGCCGCGGCGAGTTGCCCATGATTCGTACCTGGCCTTTGCCGGGGCGGGAAAAGCCGGCCAGGATTCGCAGGAGAGTGGTTTTGCCGGCTCCGTTGCGGCCGATTAATGCCAGGCAGGAACCTGGCGCCGTTTCCAATTGAATATTACGCAGGGCGGGGAAATCGCCATAATACTTCCACACGCCGTCAACGGCGACCGCGCTCATTCGCCTCCTTGGCGGGCGCGCGGTAGAGCAGCACGAAGCCCAGGGTGAGAATCCCCAGCGCCAGCGCCAGAATCAGTTTGACCTTGTCGTAGAGGCGCGGCATGATCTGCTGAACCGGCGGCTGGCCGTCGTTGGAATCGCCGGAAGCGTCCGACGTCTGGGCGGCTACGGCGCCTGCCAGCTTGATCTCGTACGAGGTGCCTTTCAGGCCGAAGAGGTGCGCCTGCGTGCGCGGTTCCGTGCCGAGGTCGGTGAGGTTATCACCGGTCATGGTGACGCCACTCGGCACGATCAAATAGGTATCCTGATCGCCGCTCACCACCTTGCCGGAGAAGGGCTGATTCTCGGTATAGGGCAGCTTGTAATCCAGGTCGATGCGCGTGTCGCCTGGGCGCATGGCGAAATTGATTTTGTAGATGTCGGAGCGGCCGACCTTTTCCGCGGGCGTCTTCAGCGGCTGGCCACCCGGGGGCGTGGCATTCACGTGAATATCGTCCTTGGCTGCCGCGGGCACGAAGAAGTGCAGCGTACCATCGGTGGGATCGTTCCAGGCGGTCTTGCCGGTGTTGGAAACGATGTAGGCTTCGTTGACCGTCAATTCCTGCCCGCTGGGCTGGAACAGGATCATGTGCTTGGAAACTTTGGCGCTGCCGGCCTGCTTGGAGGCGTTGTAGATATCCAGGGTGACGTTGGATGTGGGCGCTCCCGGGAAAAGGACTTTGTTGTAAGTGACGCCGTCGAGGGTGGCGCGCAGCAGCGTCGGACCTTGGACGTTCTGGTCGATCGTGAACTTGCCCTGCGCATCGGCTTTGACGTCGCCAGCGGGCTCGGGTCCGTTCTGGCCCATGCGGAGGAGCGAGACCGTGATGCCGGGCTGGGGTTGGCCGGTGGTTTGGTTCACGACGGAGCCGGTGATGGCGGCGAAAGCAGTAGTAGACAAGAGGACTAGGATCAGGACACGCGGCGATAGCCGCGTAAGTTGGGTACCTGCAAGAACGCGGCTGTCGCCGCGTGTCCAAAACTTCTTCATGATTGAGCTACTTTCATGGGCTTGCCGCATTCGCCGCAGAACTTCAACTCTTTCTCGAATTTTGCGCCGCAACTCGGGCAAACCAAACCATTCTGCACTGGCGCTTTCGGCGGCGCAGGCGGCGCCGTGCCGTTCATCCCTAGCTGCAGCTTTAGTTTGTCTGCTTCCGAGAGGACGACGGCCAGTTCCTTTTGCAGATCGCGTTTGGTGGTCTGGTAATCCTCATCGGAAAGTTTGCCCAACCGGTATTCGAACTGGAGATCGCGCAGGTTTTCGTAAATGGCGGCTTTGCGCTCATCGAGATGCTGGAAGGGCGATTCCGGCTCGGGTTGCGGCAGATCCTTGGCGCGAACACCCAGGATGAATGCGATGACGGCGACCGCAAGAATGCAAGTTAAAACGATGATCACTAATCTAGCTTCTTCAGATCTTCTTCAATCTGATCCTTGTATTTTTCGAGCTCCGGATCGTCCAGCTCCATTGGCCCGAGTTCGGTCATGACGTGCGGCTTGCGGTACTTCTTGATGAAGGCCCAAAGGATAAATAAGCCAACAGCGATGGAAGCGCAGGGCACGATCCAGCCGAACGCGCTGGGAGGCGCCAGGTAAATCTTCTGCCCGTAATCGCGGATAAAGGCCTCGATGATCTGGCCATCGGAGTATCCCGTGGCTTGCATGCGGGCGATGCGCTCTTTGGCCGGCTTGGAGAAAGAGCACTCCAGCATGTTGCAAGTGGAAACGGAATCCTTGCATCCGCACTGGCATTGCATCCGCGCGCCCACGCGGCGCACGTCTGCGCTGGGTTTTTCGGAGACGGTTTGGGCGATGGCGGCGATGGCCACCAAGGTGGTGAGCAAGAGCCGCGAGAGGTTGAGGAACGTCAACGAGGGCAGAAACCGCTCCCTGGCGGTCGCGGCTCGGAAACGCACGGCTCGGTTATTTCTCAATAATTGCATGGGACTTCGTATAGCCCACCACTTCTGTGCGGGCGTACTGCATTTTGACCTTGCTCGGGACCAGGCAGATCAGCGTGCCGCCAATCAACACGAGACCGCCGACCCAAATCCACGAGACCAGCGGGAATACATAGGCCTGGATCACGGCGCGCTGGTTGTCGTCGGACATGCCGGCGAAATTCGTATACAGGTCCTCGTTGGGGCGCTGACGAATGCCGATTTCGGAGGTGCTCTCTTTGCTGGCGAGATAAAAGCGCTTTTCGGGTTGCAGGAAGCCCAGTTCCTTGCCGTCTTTGGTGACCTGCAGGGTGGCGCGGTCCCAGGCGTAGTTCTGGGTTTGGCCTTCCTCGAGGTTGAGCATGCGCAGGTCGTAGTGGCCCACGTGAATCACGTCGCCGCGATTGAGCTCTTTTACTTCGTTCTGATTGAAGGCATGGCCAGTAAAGCCGATGAACATGAGCACGATCCCCATGTGCACCAGGTAACCGCCGTAACGCCGCGTGTTGCGATGGGTCAACTCGACCATCGCGCGCAGCAGGTTCATATCATTCTTAGCCGCGATCGACCGGCCGCCTTTGACGAACTCGATGATCACCGTCAGCGCTACGAACAGGCAGAAACCAAACGAGATCAGCGCGTAGAGGTTGCGGATGCCGGCGGCGAACAGAGCGCCGATCAGGACCAGGGCGGCGATGCCGGGATATTGAAAATTGCGCCGCAGACTTTCGATCGACGTGCGACGCCAGGCGAACAGGGGTCCGACTCCGGTCAGGAACAGCAGGAACAATCCGATGGGAACCATCAGCCGGTTGTACCAGTCGGCATCCAGCGAAATCTTGTCACCGGTAGTGTATTCGGAGATGACCGGAAACAGCGTGCCCCACAGCACGGCAAAGCAGCTAGCCAGCAGGATCAGATTGTTAAACAGGAAGCTCGATTCGCGCGAGGCCACGCTCTCCAGTTGCGCTTCGCTCTTCAGGTAATCCAGCCGGTCGAGGATGAGGTACACGGTGGCGGCGATGCCTAGGGCCATGAAGCTGACGAAGTACTTTCCGATTTCGGAGCGGGCGAAGGCATGGACCGACTGCACTACGCCGGAGCGCGTCAGGAAAGTGCCCAGGATGCACAGGAAGAAGGTGGCGGAGACTAGAACGATGTTCCAGACCTTCATCATGCCTTTCTTCTCCTGCATCATGACCGAGTGGAGGAAGGCCGTACCGCTGAGCCAGGGGAGCAGGGAAGCGTTCTCTACCGGATCCCAGCCCCAGTAGCCGCCCCAGCCGAGTACGTGGTAGGCCCACGCGGCGCCCAGCATAATGCCCGTGCTTTGGAAGAGCCAAGTGACCAGCGTCCAGCGGCGCGTGGTGTGGATCCAACCCTCACCCGGTTGGCGCGTAATCAGGGAGGCGATAGCAAAGGCAAACGGAACAGCGAATCCCACATAGCCGAGGTAGAGCATCGGGGGATGGATGGCCATGGCGGGATATTGCAGCAGAGGGCTGAGGCCGTTGCCATCGGGCACCGCCACGATCAGCTTATCCTGCGCCAGTACCTGGAAGGGGTTGGCGATGAAATTATTCAGCAGCAGGAAAAAGGTTTGCACCGTGGCGAGAATGCCGATCACGTAGGGCATGAAATCGCGGTGCTTGCGGCGGTTGGTGAAGGTGACGACGGCGGCGTAGGTGGAGAGCAGCCAACTCCAGAACAGCAGCGAACCTTCCTGGCCGCCCCACCAAGCCGTGAACTTGTAGACGAGCGGCATGGTCTTGTTGCTGTGCTCGGCAACGTAGGCGAAGCGGAAATCGCCGCTCATAATGGCGTAGACCAGAATGCCGGAGGCAAGGGTGATGAGGGCCCACACGGAATAGACCGCGCGTTCTCCGCTAATCACCAGGAAAGGCTTGTGTTTGAGGCGTCCAAGGATAGACGCCACGGCTGCATAGATGGCCGCGCAGAAGGCCAGTAAAATGGCCAGCGAACCCAGATTTTCCATATCCCCTCTCTACCGCGAAATGCTAGATGCTGCCTTTGACGGGAGCGGCCGCTCCAGACGGCACCTTGGCCTCGTATTTCGAGGCGCATTTTGCCTGAATCTGGGCCGTGCGGAAGACGCCATCCTTATCGAGTTTGCCGTCGGCGAGAGCTTGCGCGCCGTCTTTGAAGGTGTCGGGAAGTGGATCGCTGCCGGTGTAGGCGACCTTCAGTTTCACCTGGTCCTGGACCAGGGTGAACTGCACCTCTTTGCCGACCCGTTTGATGGAGCCGCTTTCGATATCCCCGCCCACACGCAGTTTCTTGCCGTAGGCCTGGTCTCCCATCTTGGACAGTTCGGTGATGGTCTTATAGTAGGTTTTGTTATCGCTAATGCTGGCAGTCGCCAGCCACACAAGCGTGCCAATGACAATGGCGATCAGGGCAACAAACTTGCCGTATCGTTTCATACCGCCCCCATCCCTCTGAAACTACAGTATAGCTCGAAAGCGAAGGTCGATTTTCAGACATCTCAGACCTTTTTTGTGGGTAGGCGCCACCCGCAATCTAGGACGGCGCTACCCCCGCATTTCTTCCCACGATTTGGATCTCAGCTCTTTTTTGGAGCGCTCTCGAGCTTGTTGTCGGGGTCACCAAGTGTCACCACGTTGTGTTCCACCTCGCTCCCTTTCTGTCCCTTTGGCTTCGTCTTGACGCTTACGCTTGGATCGTTCCAGATGATTTTGTAATCCTTGCCTTTGGTGCCCACATGCTCTCCCACAGCCACCACGAAGCGTTTGTTTCCAGAGGTGATCCAAAACAGGGTGCCGGGCTCTTGCGCGCTTCCTTTCGAGGAGTGATAAACCGGGAGCCCGTCCACAATGAACCCCGTGGGGCCTATCGTTGGGTACGTGATCATTTTTTGAAACGCCGCGTTACCGGGCATTTTGTTACCCAGTACACTCGTTAGTGTCTTCATCACGGCCGCACCGTCTTTATCTGTGTCGATGTCGACTTCGACACCGGGGTGCTCCGCTTTGGCGCCTTTCTTCTCGGCAGGCTTTGCCTCCGCCGCCTTCCCCTTCGCCTCCACCGCCTGTTGCAGGAGCGCGTCCAACTCTTCGTCTATCCTAGCCGCGCTCTGTAGCTCCCGCAGCACCGGGCCGCTGCTATCCAGGAACGCGCGTAAGGCCGCCAAATCGGCGGACTCAATAGATTCGTATTCGTCCTCCAGGTCGATAATGCTTGTCTTCGCCTGCTCCCGGATGTACGTGTACCACTGTTGGTAGCGCTCCTTGATGCTTGGCTTTTCGGCGGAAATGCGCGTGTCGAATCCCGGGATAGGGTTCTTGCTGTTAAGCTGACCCACCTTCGATAACTTATCGCTGAGTTTTCTAATGACGTGATTCTGCTTTTCCAGGCAGAGCTTGAAGAACTCCAATCGCTTCTCCGCCTTGCCTCTTAACCGCGATTCTTCTGTGTTGGTGGGCGCCGGTTTGTTCTCTGCGGCGTTCGGTACCGGCTTGTGCTCGGGCCCGGCCGGCGCGGGGGGCTGCCCATTAGCATTCCCGGCGATAGCCGGGGTATCAACACTGCGCTGGATCGCCCCGCCCGTTTTGCGTTGGACCGCCAGCGCAGGCGCGTTTCGCAGATCGGGAGCGCGGCGCAGTTGCGGCGCCGGGGCGGTCTTCGCCTGTACATTGCGCGTAATCCCCGGCCGGTAGACCGGTGGAGGCTTCAGCCGTGGCGGCGCTGGCGCGGTCTTCGCTTGCACATTTGGCGTGACCGCCGGCCGGTAAACCGGTGGAGGCTTCAGACGCGGGGGCTCTGGACGGTACGGTTTGACCGTGGGCGTTACGGCCTTTCGCTGCACCGCCGTTTGAGGCGCCGGCCTGTACACGGGCGGACGTGGCGGCTTCGCCGGCTTGTTATTCCCTTTCATTCAAACGACTCCGATCTGGGTCGCATTCTCGCACTCCAGATGTTGGTGTGCAAGCAGGCCAGGCGTTCAGGAGCGGCGAGGATGGAGGACCCGACCGGCGCCACTCGCATTTCCGAGGAGCATTGTGATTTTGGCGCGTTGTCCATGCCGGGCTTGAGGCACAATAGGAAGTCTGTGACTCGTTCCACACCTTACATTTTGCTCCTATTTCTGTCGTTTTCTCCCATAGCGCGAGTCCATGCGCAAGAGCCGACGCCTGCCCAGACCCCCCCGGCGCAAAACGCCCCGGCGCAGAACGCGCCCGGGCAGAACCCGGCCGGACAAGGGCCTGGCGGGCCGCAGAGGCCGGAACCGCCGCCGCTGCCGCCGCGCGTGCCAGAAGTCTACATGCCGGACGAGAACGCGTTTTCGATCGGGGTGGTGGGCTGGTTTCCCTCATCCGGAACTCCCATTTTCAACCAGGGCAAGGCGAACGCCTCGCCGACGGTCGCCGCTCTGGTGAACCTGGCCAGCAGCAAGAAGCTGGAACCCGGGGGCGTCATCAGCGTACCCGCGGGGGGACACAACGCCATTCGGGTATCGTATTTCCAAACCAAGGCCGCAGGGAATTTCACGGCCGCCACCGATCTGAACCTGTGGAGCACGGGGTTCAGTTCCGGCGACTATATGGCCAGCAGCTACTCGCTTCGAAACATCAAATTCTCCTATGAATTCCTCACCTGGCCGTATCCCATCGGGAGCCGGCGCTTTCGACTGAAGACGCTGTGGCAAGCGCAATATGTCGGGCTCAAATCCTCTTTCAATGCACCTCTCAGCACGACCGATGTAAGCACAGGGTCCGGAACCAAGAACATCATTCTGCCCACCTTCGGGCTGGGAGTGACGTATTACCTGTCGCGCGATCTGCGCGTGGAAGCGAATGGCTCGGGATTCGGCATCCCGGGGCACTCTATCATCGGCGACGCGGATGGAGACCTCGCCTACATGCTGGGCAGAATCGAGCTGCGCGGTGGCGGCAAATTCTTTTATTTCCGCAGCTCCCCGGGCGCCGACTATTACCTGAAGGGGCGGCTGGCGGGGGCGTTCGTGGGGGTGCGGGTGTATTTCCGGTAATCGAGACGGGATTGGCAGAGCCAGCAAACACAAACTCAAAATCCAAGACGAAAAGTCAAAAGTCAAAGGGCAAAAGTCAAAAGTCAAAAGTGATGAGGTACACCTCGCCTGACGGCTCGGTTTCCTTTAGTGCCTTCGGCGCTACGCGGCGGGGGCCTCCTGGGGGT